>Ga0315298_1001203_pt1 | contig 48698 bp, 36 predicted proteins | sample WHS_1_MG_FD_203077 | JGI IMG/M metagenome (GOLD analysis project Ga0315298, IMG submission 203077) | Extremophilic microbial mat communities from Washburn Hot Springs, YNP, Wyoming, USA - WHS_1_MG | ecosystem: Environmental > Aquatic > Thermal springs > Hot (42-90C) | place: USA: Wyoming...
ATTATACTCCAAAGGCCGCACCGTGGTGACCGCACTACTCGCTGCCAGAGAAGCAGATACTGACAAACTGAGCCAACTCGCAGTTTGAAAATCTTCGCAAATATGATCGATTTCGCAATATAACAATTCAGCGCGGCGCAGTCGCAACCGAAGGATCGCGGCGAGACAAATGCGTTTGTTCCAAGCTTGGCACTCCGTCGCGCCGCGCTGAAAGGGGCGACTTCGTCGCCCACGGGGGTGCACATGCGAGTGAGATCAGTGGACGAACAGTTCGAAGGCAAAGGTCACGAAGCATCTGCTGATCTTCAATTTCTGCCCAGATTATCAGATATTATACTCCAAACGCCGCGCTGTCGTGACCGCAATGCCCGCTGCCAGACAAGCAGATACTAACAAATTGATCACACTCGCAGTCTGAAAATCTTCGCAAATATGATCGATTTCGCAATATAACAATTCAGCGCGGCGCAGCCGCAGCCAAATTTCTGGTGAGATTTCCAGGTTAATTGGTCCAAGGTTGAGCCGGGCCAGGAAATCATCCTTCTGCGGGCAGTCGTCGCAGGATTTGGCGGGCCCGTTTTATCCATGCTCTGTCCCGTTTCCGCTGAAAATCGGGCGCATGGGAATCGTCTGAGATGAGTTCTTTCAGGTCGGCGCGAGCGCGGCCGAGTTGCCCTGTTTTTGCGTATAATTCGGCGAGTTGCACCCTTGCCCTTGCATAAGAGTGCTGTTCAAGCACCCGTTGGAAGGTGCGGATTGCGTCTTCGGTTCGGCCGACGGCGGCGTAGGTTTCCGCGAGGGCCATCAATGAATGTCCGTAATCGTGATCGGGTTGGGATGCGCAAACCTGTTCGAGATAGGGCAACGCTTCTGAGGTTCGTTGTTGTCTGAGCAGGCACTGGCCGTAGTGGGCGAGTGTATCGGGATCGTCCGGATCGCGTTCGAGGGCGGCACGGTAACATGCTTCTGCTTTGGCGAGTTTGCCCTGGTGAAAGTAAATGTCACCAAGTTCCCTGTGGTGATGAGCCTTGTCGAGGTGATGTATCTGGTCTTCGAGCTCTTTGATACGACGCCGGTCATGAGCCCCGGGCAACTCGAATCCTTGCAGAGTCGATCCGGCAGACACCCGGTACACAAGAAAGAAATAGAGGACGGCGTTCAGAATCGGGAAGATGAAGATGAATACTGCCCACAGCCACTCGCGCCGACGTATGGCATCGACGAGCATCCAAATGGCAAATGCAGCGAACAACAGCCACAACGGGCTGCTTACCCGGAGCATGTCCGTGAGCAGCGCAATCATTCTGATGTTGTCGGTTACGAAGATGAATTTGCGGTTCAGGCGAACATTTCTGTGTGCTTGTCGCCGAACTCGGCTTCCTCGGCGCTGGGACCGCACTCGCTCATCAAAGGGGCAGTTGGGTTCCGGTATTCAATTCCGGCCAACGCAAGGTAATTCTGGAAAACATCGGTGTTTTGGAGAAAACCGCGGAATCGTACCGCGCCCGGGCCAATTGCGACCAGCGGCACGTAATCGGCCGTGTGCGAAGTGCCGGTCCAGCCAACTCCGACGTAATTTGCCATGAGCTGTCCCAACTGCGCCGCAGCAGAGTTCATGTGATCAAACAAGGGCTTGCGTTTGCCGTTCACGGACTCGAGCAACAAGACCGCCTTGGTTTCGGGAACTTCACAGCCGGTTGCCTCGAGCAGGATTTTCCGGACATCCGCCGCGCTGTTCACCGACTTCAGGTTGTCTGCAATCGACTCGAACGATCGTCGGGCGCGGAGGACCTGCGAGAAGAGTTTCAAACTGTCAGCGTAAGATTTGCCGAGGCCGACGAGGCCAGGGTTCGAAGTGCCGTGGTCGGTGGTTACCACAAGCAACGTTTCAGGAACGCGGCGCTGAAACTCGATGCAAACTTCCAGCGCTTCGTCGAAAGCGAGCATCTCGCGTACAGCCGCTGCAATGTCGCAATTATGCGCAGCGTGATCAACACGCCCGCCTTCGACCTGCAAGATGAAATGATCCGAACGCCCCAGCCACTCAAGAGCGCGCTTTGTCATCGCGGCAAGGGTCGGGACGGAGGTCAGCAATTTGGGGTCGGCGTACTGGTCCAGAGTGTAAGGCAAATGACCCGAGGCAAAAACCCCCAGCCACGGGCGGTCGAGCGATGCAGATTCCATTTCCGACGCCTGGTGGAAAACCGCATATCCAGCATCTCGAAATTCCTTGAGCAGATCGCTTTTGTCCTTTCGTTTGTCTGCTTCGAAAAACTTGCGTCCTCCACCCAACAAAACCTGGACATGGCGGTCAAGGTATTGGCGTGCGATCTCCTCAGCGCTTCCACGGCTGGAACAGTTTGCGACGAAACCGGCCGGAGTGGCGTGAGTGATCTCGGTCGTCGTGACCAACCCACGTTTCCACGACGCTTCTTTGAAAAGCTGGTACAACGGGTACAAATCAACGCCGTCCGGCAGTTGATTGAGAACGCCGTTGACCACCCGCGATCCGCTGCCCCATGACGATGACGCTGCTGCCGAGTCTGTAACGACCGAGTTCAGCGACCGCATGTTTACGAGCGCCGTGACAGCGCCGGGCATTTGCTGCAGGTCGAAGAACCGCAGCCCGCGCTGCCTGTACAGACGCGCAAACGCATCGCCAAGAGTCAGTGTGCCCATGCTCATACCATCGGCCACAAGGTGTATGATGTGCCGCGGCAAAGCATCGGGTTCTTGGACTGCGTCTTTGGCCGAGCAAACGACAGACGGAAAACCGAGGGCTGAAACCACAGCCAGCCCGCTTTGCTTCAAAAACGTTCGACGATTGCCAGACATCGATTTGAAAATAGCGCGCAGTCTCGCGACTGCCAATTCAGTTTTTCCAATCCGCGATGCTCAGCGACCACCTTGTTTATTGGCAAAAAAAAACGCCGCCGAGAATGAGTTGATTCAGCACATGCTGACCGCTGCGCAGGCGTGTTACTTTTTGGCCGCGGCGGGCGGTTTTGGCTCGAACTTGTAATCAACCCGATCCGGGATCACGCGCACTTGTGTTGTGAGCTTGAGTGGTGGGCCCGCCGGTCGCGAGTACTTCAGCTCGACGAAAAATGCCGTCCAACCCTCCTGCGGTGTTTCCACTTTGGCTGTTCCGGTGCCGCTGCTCAGGTCAAACGGCGTGCTCGACCAATTCGGCCCGAAGGTGTCCAGCCTGAAGTCGCGCGCTTTTGGGTTGGTAGCCTGCCACAGCTTTGCTTCGTCAGGCCGGTCCTGAGCAACCACGCGGATTGACCCGTCCTTTTCGAGGGACCATGTGAAGCGTGGAATTTTGGTGCCTGTGAGGATCGAGAAGTAAAACGCTTGAACAGTCTCCCACGCATCACTGTTGCGGAGGGAGTGATCCGCGTTCGGCACGTAACGCAGGTATTTCTCCCCCGGCAACTGGTCGAAATAGAACTGCGACGAATCCGGTAGGAAGAACTGGTCGCCAGTGGCATTCACAATGAGTTTGGGCATGGTAAACCTGTCACGGTACTCGAACGGTTCCTCGATCTCCATCAACGCTTTGAACTGCGGCGTGTCCATCCAGCTCATTATGTCGTGCACGACATAATCATGGATTGCGGGCGACCAGAAACCGTAAGCTGCGTAGTGATGCTGCATCGACGGCACCATGTTCAGCACGTCGATAACTATCGGAACGATCGCAACCACGCGAGGGTCCACGGCCGCAGTTGTCCATGTTGTCCAACCTCGCTTGGACCCGCCTGCGACCACGAACTTGTCCACCTTGAGTTTTCCGCCTTCTTCGCTTGCGCAGAAACTCGTAATCGCGTCCATGGCGCGCACGGCGCTCTTTGTCATCGGCAGCCGCGCCGGCCACCGTTCGTCGCCGGTCCGCAGAAACTTGTCCCACGAGTATGCTATGAGATCGTCTTCAACCCGTCTCTGCCCGTCGCGGAAGAATTCCAACGGTTGGTTCGGAACATTTCGCAGTTCTGCGACAACCGATTTTGTTTCGACAGCCACCCGGGCAAGGTTTGCGTCCGGGTTCTTCGGCGCGCCTCTGTCGTTGTTTCCGCCGGTGATAAACAGGAAGCCGGTTGTATGTTCCACTTTCGAGGGCACGGCGATTGTCAGCCAGTGACGCCAAACCGGACGATCGACCTCGTTTGTTGTGAGCCATGCCTGGGAAATCATCTCGAGGAGATGAACTGTTCCGAGAGGGGTCTGATTCGAGTTCAACAGTTTATAAGTGAAATTGGTGTCGGGGGCAGCCACATAACGATCCAATGCCGTTTGTTTCCTGGCGGATCTGACGAAGGATCCCTTGCCTGTTTGCACGTATTGCTCTGCAGCTCCACATGCCGGCAAGAACAAGAGAAAAGCGCAGAGCGCAAGCGCGCACTTCCGGGCTGCAAGAAGCCCTGACGCAGGAACCGGCTCGAGTTCATTCATCCACCGATCGGCGTGTGAACCGTTCTGACTCTCAATGATTCGTTTCATCGCGAAGATAAGAATGATGCTTTTGCCCTGAAAACTCAATCCCATGATGAATTTTTGGCTTGTACAGCAGAGGCAAAGGCCCTAAACGCGGGTCCAAACACAAACGTCCTCGATGACACTGCAACAATTGGAACGAATCGCTCGAAAGCACGGCACACCCGTCGTCGTGGTTGATCACGCCGTGCTCAATCAGAACTACGCAACTTTCCGGCGGCATTTTCCAAAGGTGCAAGCTTACTACGCAGTGAAGGCAAACCCTGACCCGGAGATCGTCCGTACACTTTACCTCGCCGGGGCAAGCTTTGATGTCGCCTCGTGGCCTGAGTTTCAGTTGGTTTATTCAAATATTCGCCATCTGCCCGCGCGCGAGCGCCAGAATTTCATCTGGGACAAGGTCATTTACGCCAACCCAATAAAGCCGCGGGAGACACTCGAAAAGCTCGATCCTTACAAACCGCTGGTCACATACGACAACTTCGAGGAACTCAAGAAAATCCGCAGGTTTGCCCCACATGCCGGGCTTGTGCTGCGCCTGCGAGTCCCCAACACCGGCTCGATGGTCGAGCTTTCAAGCAAGTTCGGATGCGACCCCGGCGACGCGGTTGACCTCATAGAAGCCGCGTTTGAAACCGGGCTTGTCGTCGAGGGATTGAGTTTTCATGTGGGCAGCCAATGCACAAACTTCCTCAATTTCGTTCAAGCACTCAACATGGCATCCGCCGTGATGAACGAGGCGCGCAGCCGCGGGTACACGATCAGGATTCTCGACATCGGAGGCGGGTTCCCCGCCCCGTATCACAAGGACGTCAAACCAATCGGCGTCCTTGCAAAAAAGATCAACGCTGAAATAGACCGGCTGTTTCCGAGCGACATCGAGATAATCGCCGAGCCGGGTCGGTTCATCGTCGCAACTGCTGTCTGGGCGGTCGCACGTATCATTGGCAAGGCGCGCCGTGACGGCAAAACCTGCTATTACATTGACGACAGTGTCTATCACACCTACAGCGGCATCATATTCGATCACTGCTCTTACAGGATCAAAGCATTCAAACGCGGTCGGTCATCAATCTGCGCCGTGTTCGGCCAGACCTGTGATGGATTGGACACAATATCCCTCGCGGAAGAATTGCCCGAGCTGGATATTGGTGATCTGGTTTACTCGGAGAACATAGGTGCTTACTCGAGTGCGTCTGCGACTCACTTCAACGGTTTCGCGCCCGCACCGGTAATCCATGTCAACCGGAACTCCAGAACTCCGACGCTCTGAAAGCACGATAAAATCGCGTCGGAGTTTTTGACGTGCGCCTGCCACTGTGCTAGAAGAGGAACCCAATTGGCAGGGTGCCGGCTCGTTCGGCATCGGATCGGTTCAAACTACGGCGGGCTGTTGGAAAGATGAATATGAAATCAGGTTTCAAAATCAAAGGTGGCACTGTGTTGGCTGGTGTCGCGCTGTGGATGGCATCAGGCGCTCATGGCGATTCCCTTCAACAACTGTGGACAATTGCACCCGGTGCAAGGGATTATGTTACCACGGGCAACACCGAACGTGGCGTGGCTCTCAACCCCGTGTCCGGGAATGTGCTCTTTCTCAGTCGCGCGGGCAGTCCTCAGGTCTATGTGCTTTCGTGGACTGACGGCTCCGACGGCACAGACGAACTTGGGTATCCGCGAACACTCAGCCAGTACGACGTTGACGGTTACCCGGCAATAAGCGGTGGGTACTTCACGTTGAATCTTGTCGCTGCCGGAAGCGACGGCGCAGTTTATGCCTGCGACCTTTCATTGGACATAAATTCCACTCCGTTCAAGATATACCGCTGGGCCAATGACAACATCGAAACACCGGTTTCAGTGGCATTTGAAGGGGACCCAACCAACGGCAAGGGAGGCAGCGGCCAGGACATCCGGTTTGGTGACAACTTTGCAGCGCGCGGCAGCGGCGCAAACACGCAGTTGGCTGCGATGTCACGCAACGCGAAGTACCTCGTCATATTCACAACAACCGACGGTACGAATTTCACAGCCCATACCTTGACACACGATGCCTCAGGGAAAGGTGGCGTAGGCCTCACCTTTGGCGAAGGCAACACCGTCTGGTCAAAGATAAACGGCCAGCCGCTTGTCCAACTCGAGTTCGATCTTGCTGCGGGCACGGCGAGAACCATTCGAACCGTTCCCACGTCAGTTGTGGCCAATGGCGTGACAGGGATCGCGTACGACCCTGGCTCAAAGCGATTCGCCGCAGTCGATTACAGCGCGCACAAAATGTCGGTGTTCGATTTCAGTGACCCCGCCGCGCCAACTGCAATCGGGTCACCGCTGCCAATGCCTGCGTCGAACGCCAACGGCAACGGCACCTGCGCAGCAGGTTTGGTCGGCGAAAAAGTCATCGGGCTCGACACCAACAACGGGCTGTTGGCCGCCAAAGTCGAAGTGTCCGTGGTCGCTGAGCCGCCGGTGATCGACACACAGCCAGCCAGCACAACCGTGCTTGTTGGCGGGACAGCACAGTTCGGTGTTGTGGCTCGAGGCACAAAACCTCTCACTTATCAATGGCGATTCAACGGCGCAGATATCCCGGGTGAAACCGGATCAACGCTGATATTGACAAATGTGACAGAAGCCCGGGCCGGCGAGTATTCGGTCGTCGTAAAAAACGTGGCCGGTGAAGTCGTCAGCGAGAACGCCACGCTGACAGTAGTGCCGCTGGTGAAGTCCGACGCGCTGACGCCAAAGTGGCAACTGCCGCCGGGAGCCAAGCCATGGATCAATCAGGACAACTCGCAGCGCGGCCTCGCTTACAATCCGGTCAACGGCCACGTGCTCGTCATCAGCAGAAGCGAAGGCAACAAAATTTACGTATTGGACGGTCAGACAGGCGAACAACTCCACACGCTGTTCATTGACACTTCAATTGTCTTCGGCGGGACGTTCGTTATCAACATGCTGGCCGTGGCAGATGACGGCGCCGTGTACGTCTGCAATCTGACCACCGACGCCGCAGCCAGTTCATTCAACATTTACAGATGGGCAAATGACGGCCCCGAAACCGCGCCCGAAGCCGTTTACATCGGCAATCCCGGCGGCGGACGATGGGGCGACAATTTCGATGTCAGAGGCGCAGGTTTGGAAACCCAGATCATTGCCGCCCAACGCTCCGGCAAAGCAGTCGCAGTGTTCACCACCCCCGACGGCTACACGTTCTATCCAACCCTCATGACCGTGGAAGACGCCGCCGACGGCGACTTTGGGTTGAGCGTTGCGTTCGGCCCGGGCAACACGTTCTTCGGCAAGGCAACCGGGCGCAACCTTCGACACGTGCAGTTTGACCTCAATACCGCAACCGCCACCACACTCCACAATTACACCAGCCTGCCAGCAGCAATGGCCGCCATCGCATGGGACAGCACCAACAACTTCCTCGCAGGGCTCGTGTTCGAGAACCCCGACAACGTGCGTCTCTATGACTTCAGCGACATGGAAAACCCCGTGCTCATCGACCAGGAATTCTGCGCTGCCGACAATCCGAACATCAACGGAACCGGCCAGGCCGATTTCGGCGGGGACATGCTGTTCGTGCTGAACTCGAATAATGGAATCACGGCTTATACCGTTAAGAAGCCGACGCCTTCGATGCCCGCGACACTCACCGACGCAAAGGTCGTTGGCTCAAACTTCGAGTTTGTCGTCAATGGCCAGGCCGGCGCAGTGTATCAATTGCAGTCCTCGACCAACCTGAAAGACTGGATTGACATCGTTGGAATGACGGTGCCCGGGCCGTCCGCCAAGGTGAGCATTGCGCTCGAGGGGCAAGGTGCGCGGTTCTTCCGAGCGGTGTTGAAGTGAACTGTTGATGGCCGACGCAAAAAGACATTTCCGCCCCGCCTCTGTTGGGCGGGGCGGAATACGAGTCCTGTCATTAACCGTTCAGGCCGTGCACCCACGAGTCGTATCGAGGCTCTGTAGAAAAGCAACGCAGATTTTCTGAACCAATCGGTGTTGGTTTCCCAAATGCCGACAAAAAACGCAAGGTGCGCATCACTGCCGTGGCCGGCGAATCAACCGGGCCGGTCCAAGCATGCGTTTACGTTGATCGAATTGTTGGTGGTCATCGCGATCATCGCCATTCTCGCCGGCATGCTTCTGCCTGCTTTGTCGAGGGCAAAGACAAAGGCGCACGGCATTGGCTGCCTGAACAACCTCAAGCAACTCACAGTGTGTTGGGCGATGTACACCGACGACAACAACGGTTGGCTGCCTCCAAACGAGGCCAGCGGCGAGATCAGCCTCCCGGGCTCGTGGCTCGAAGGCGATGCAAAAACCGATCGAACCACCACCAACATCCAAAAAGGCGTCCTGTTCAAGTACAATACCTCCGTTGCAATCTACAGATGCCCCGCAGACAAATCGAAGGTCACCCGGTTCCCGAACCTGCTGCGCACGCGCAGCTACGCAATGAGTACCGGCCTCGCTCACTTGAATCCGTCGCTTATCCCCAACCCGGTCTATCGCGAGGCCGAAATCACAGACCCGGCACCCTCAAGAGCTTCAGTGTTCCTGTGCGAAGACGAATGGAGCATACAAAACGGCGCTCTTGGCATCCTGCCGCCGGACATAACCTCGTACTACTGGTGGAATCTGCCATCCAGCAGGCACAACCGCGGGTGCGCACTCACTTTCGCAGACGGCCATGCCGAGCTTTGGCGCTGGCTTGATCCGAATGTGACCGAAGCCTCCGAGACGATAAAGAAGTCGTACCTCGCCAACCCCGGTAGCTACAGTGTGCAGGTCCAATCAACGCCTGCAGACCGGGATTTGCAGCGCGTGCGACAGACCGTCCCGCGGTCCAAAAGATGAAGTCCATCGGCCCAAGCCGCCTCCGGCCACTCTGCAACATTCTGCAGTCGGCGCGAACCATTTGGTCTTGGCTCTGTCAGGGCGTGTTTCTGGCCGCATGGCTTTCGGTCGCGCTCGTGACACGAGCGCAAACCCCCGAGTTGCGCGGCTGGTGGGTTGACACATGGCACGCTGCGATGCGAAACCAGAGCGAGGTCGATGCTCTGGTCAACACGGCTCGCGCTGCAAACTTCAACGCGTTGTTCGTCGAAGTGCGCAAGAGAGGCGATGCTTATTACGTCAGCAGGCTCGAACCCAAAGCCTCAGACGTTGAAGCCGGATTCGATCCGCTCGCGTATCTGATCACGCGCGCTCACGATACCAATGCCGGACCGCGACTCGAGGTCCACGCATGGATCGTTACCTACAACATCTGGAACAACAGATCTTCACTGCCGCCGCAGGAGAATCATCCGTTCCGTGCTCACCCGGAGTGGTTGACAGAATCCTACAGTGGCGAGACATGGGACGGTTCGGACTACGCGTTCGATCCCGGGCACCCGGAGGTCCAGCAGCACACGTTTGACGTAGCCATGGACATTGTCACGCGCTACAACGTCGATGGCCTGCACTTTGATTACATCCGCTATGCCGGGCGCGACTGGGGGTACAATCCAGTTGCAATAGCACTGTTCAATTCACAAACGCACAGTGCGGGCCGCCCCGCCGCGGACGATTCGTGGTGGATGCAATGGCGCCGCGATCAGGTTACAGGTCTGCTGCGCCGGGTTTACCTCACAGCCGCTGCAGTCAAACCGACCGTGAAAATCTCCGCGGCAACAGTCACGTGGACACCCACGGCCACGACATTCGCAAGTTGGCTAGCAGCCGCACCATGGTCGAACGTTCTCCAGGATTGGCGTGGCTGGATGCAAGAGGGGGTTCTGGACCTCAACGTTCCCATGGCTTATTTCCGCCATGAAACTCACGCCACCTCATGGGCTGAATGGGGCCGCTTCGCAAAACAAAACCGGTTCCAGCGGCACCTTGCGATCGGGATCGGGGCCTACCTCAACACGATTTCAAATACCATTGTCCAAATGCGCAGTACCCGCACCGCTCCCGGCGCCGGAATCCCACCAGCCGACGGCCTTGTCATTTACTCGTACGCAGCCCCTGCCAAAGACGGTACTCGTGCGGATTTCGTCACAGCGCTGACTACTGTGACAACAAACGCGCCTGCTTCACCGCCCGTTTTTGTTGAGACAGTTAACACGCCCACAATGCCGTGGAAAACCAACTCGCAAATCCGCGGTGCCACAGGCAGAATAACCGACAGTCGGACCGGCAGGCCAATCGAAGGCGCACAAGTCGAACTGTGCGGCGACTCGCGTCGGTTGCTGTTCACTGACGCAAACGGCGTCTATGCGCAATTGATCGGCGATGGACTGATAACTTCCGTTGTCGCTTCAGCATCCGGCTATGTGACAAGGTTCAACCCGCTGCCACCTCCCGGGCAACGGCTGGTTCGGATCGACTTTGCCATGGAACCCGATGTGTCTCCCATCGCGCCACTGACACCGAAAGTTTCGCCTGGCGGCAGAAGCGTGCTCGTAAGTTGGCAAACACTCACGCCAGCACGCGGGCGGGTGATTGTCAACGCACAAGGCTCACTAGAATTGGCTGCGGACTTATGCGACAACCGGCTTGACACCCGGCATTCAATACTTGTGGGTGACCTGCCCATTGCGGATTCGCCAACACCATGCCAGTTCTGGGTCCGAATTGTTAGCGAAACTCCCGGCAAGGAAACCAACTGGTCGCACGCAATCCAATTCTCACCCGCTTTTTGGCCCGTCGAGATCGGCGAATGGGATGTCCGACGTACCGGCGACTGGAGTTTCGTCGAAGTCGGCAGCTCGCCGCTGCACAACGGTTTTTGGCAAACACCCGCAACCAGTGGTGCGCCAACAGCGACCGCCAGATGGATCTTGGACGTGGAAGCGAGCGGGTTTTATGACCTCGAGTTTCGCACATTCCCGACAGCGGGCTCGTTCCCGGCCCTCTATTCCATAATCACTCCGCGAACAAACTTCGTCGTCAGGGTCAATCATTCCAGCGCCATGACAAACGGCATCCTTGCGGCAAACTTGTTGCTCTGTCGCGGCGAGCGCGCTGAAGTCCGGCTGGACAACCGCAGTCTGAGCGGCGGTTTGCATGTGGCTGCTTGCCGCATGCGCTGGAAGTACCGGGCAAACCAGGACCCGCCATCTCAAAATGTCGTTCCGCTCTGGTGGTCGGACCATTTCTTTGCGCAGTCTGTCGAGCCGGCTGATGACCCCGACAACGACGGATCTTCGAACTACGCCGAGTTTGTTTTTGGCACGGACCCGACGAACCGGGCCTCCCACCTCGGCTTGTCGTTGCAGCCTGCTGAAGACACGGGGTGGAACATACTGATTTCTCCTTTCACCGCTGGACGTGTTTACACACTGGAATCGGCGACGGACCTGACCCAGCCGAATTGGGCGCCGGTGGAAAATGCCCGGCTCCGCGCCACCGAGACCGGCGAGGGCTGTTTGCATGACCCAAGCAACCAACCGAGCATGAGGTTCTATCGCTTGAAAGTGCAGCTTCGGTGAAATCCGCGTCCGCCAGGATTCGCAAAGTGTGGCCGGTGGCAGCGGTGTTGACTTTGCTGGCTGTGGCACTGGCAGTGCTTTTTTTCTTCGACCCGGCCCGCAGCCCGTTTTATCCGAAGTGCATGTTTCATGTGTTGACCGGACTGCAATGTCCAGGGTGCGGCTCGTTACGGGCACTGCATGCGTTGCTGCACGGTCAGGTCCGCCGCGCTGTAGCTTTGAACCCGCTGCTTTTTGTTGGAGCTTTGTTCGGAGCTTATCTTGTCCTGCGCAAGAAACTCAAACCGAACGGGCCCGATCCCGTGGCGAATCGATTTGTCTGGTGGGGCGCTCTGATCCTCGTGGTGTTGTTTTGGATAGTGCGGAATCTTCCTGCATTCGCCGAAGCCGTCAAAAGCTGGCAGTGAACATTGTAGTACCATATTGGAAAATCTGCGCAGAAATCCCAGATTAACGGATCGTTCGAGACCTTTGGCGCCGAACCGTTCATCCACCCATGGTAATCTCATCTTGCCCGCGGGCGACGAAGTCGCCCCCTTCAGCGCGGCGCGACACAGCCCCCAGCTTGGAACTAACGCATTTATCTCGCCGCGATCCTTCGGCTGCCGCTGCGCCGCGCTGAATAGTTATACTGAAGAATCGATTATATTTGCGAAGATTTTCAGACTGCGAGTTTGCTCAACTTGTCAGTATCTGATTCTCTGGCAACGAGCGGTGCGGTCACCACAGTCCTGCCGTCGAAGTATTGTATTGGATAATCTGCCCGGGACCAGATATGGGGACAGACACGATGTCCGATATACCGATCAGGAACGTTCAACGTCCCACGTTCAACTCTCCAACGTTCAATGGGTGACCGAAAGGGCGCATGGTGGCCGAGATATGGGGACAGACACGCAATTTGGGCGGCCGGACTCTTGGCGCGGTGGACCTGACCAGGCGCCGGTCGGGCGGTCGCAGCCGGCTATGGCGCCCAAGTATGGGGACAGGCACGATGTCCGATATACCGATCAGGAACGTTCAACGTGAAACGTTCAACTCTCAACTTTTGACGGGGTGACCGAAAGGGCGGATGGTGGCCGGAACAAATAGAGGGACAGGCACGATATTGTGATATGGGGACAGACACGATGTCCGATATACCGATCAGGAACGTTCAACGTGAGACATTCAACTCTCAACTTTTAACGGGGTGACCGGAAGGGCGCATGGTGGCCGGGATATGGGGACAGACACGGAATTTGGACGACTGGACTCTTGACCCGCCGGACCTGCCCCAGCGCCGGTCGGGCGGTCGAGGCGGTCTGGGACGCCCAGATATGGGGACATACACGATGTCCGATATACCGATCAGGAACGTTTAACGTCCAACGTTCAACTCTCAACTTTCAATGGGGTGACCGAAAGGGCGCATGGTGGCCGAGATATGGGGACAGACACACAATTTGGGCCACTGAACTTTTGACCCGGGGCCAAATATGGGGACAGACAAGTTGCTTGAGGGCCGCCAGAACAAATAGAGGGACAGGCACGATATTGTGATATGGGGACAGAAACGATGTCCGATATACCGATCAGGAACGTTTAACGTCCAACGTTCAACTCTCAACTTTCAATGGGGTGACCGAAAGGGCGCATGGTGGCCGGGATATGGGGACAGACACGAAATTTGACCGGCCGGACTCTTGACCCGCCGGACCTGCCCCAGCGCCGGTCGGGCGGTCGAGGCGGTCTGGGACGCCCAGATATGGGGACAGACACGATGTCCGATATACCGATCAGGAACGTTCAACGTCCAACGTTCAACTCTCAACCTTCAACGGGGTGACCGAAAGGGCGCCTGGTGGCCGGGATATGGGGACAGACACGCAATTTGGGCGGCCGGACTCTTGACCCGCCGGACCTGCCCCAGCGCCGGTCGGGCGGTCGAGGCGGTCTGGGACGCCCAGATATGGGGACAGACACGATGTCCGATATACCGATCAGGAACGTTCAACTCTCAACTTTTAACGGGGTGATCGAAAGGGCGCCTGGTGGGCGGGATATGGGGACAGACACACAATTTGGGCCAGTGAACTTTTGACCCGGGGCCAAATATGGGGACGGACAAGTTGCTTGAGGGCCGCCAGAACAAATAGAGGGACAGGCACGATATTGTGATATGGGGACAGACACGATGTCCGATATACCGATCAAGAACGTTTAACGTCCAACGTTCAACTCTCAACTTTCAATGGGGTGACCGAAAGGGCGCATGGTGGCCGGGATATGGGGACAGACACGAAATTTGGGCGGCCGGACTCTTGACCCGCCGGACCTGCCCCAGCGCCGGTCGGGCGGTCGAGGCGGGCTGGGACGCCCAGATATGGGGACAGACACGATGTCCGATATACCGATCAGGAACGTTCAACGTCCAACGTTCAACTCTCAACCTTCAACGGGGTGACCGAAAGGGCGCCTGGTGGGCGGGATATGGGGACAGACACGATGTCCGATATACCGATCAGGAACGTTCAACGTCCAACGTTCAACTCTCAACCTTCAACGGGGTGACCGAAAGGGCGCATGGTGGCCGAGATATGGGGACAGACACGAAATTTGGGCGGCCGGACTCTTGACCCGCCGGACCTGCCCCAGCGCCGGTCGGGCGGTCGAGGCGGGCTGGGACGCCCAGATATGGGGACAGACACGATGTCCGATATACCGATCAGGAACGTTCAACGTCCAACGTTCAACTCTCAACTTTCAATGGGGTGACCGAAAGGGCGCCTGGTGGGCGGGATATGGGGACAGACACGCAATTTGGGCGGCCGGACTCTTGGCCCGGTGGACCTGCCCCAGCGCCGGTCGGGCGGTCGAGGCGGTCTGGGACGCCCAGATATGGGGACATACACGATGTCCGATATACCGATCAGGAACGTTCAACGTCCAACGTTCAAGTCTCAACTTTCAATGGGGTGACCGAAAGGGCGCATGGTGGCCGGGATATGGGGACAGACACACAATTTGGGCCACTGAACTTTTGACCCGGGGCCAAATATGGGGACAGACAAGTTGCTTGAGGGCCGCCAGAAAATAGAGTGACAGGCACGATATTGTGATATGGGGACAGACACGATGTCCGATATACCGATCAAGAACGTTTAACGTCCAACGCTCAACTCTCAACTTTCAATGGGGTGACCGAAAGGGCGCATGGTGGCCGGGATATGGGGACAGACACGCAATTTGGGCGGCCGGACTCTTGACCCGCCGGACCTGCCCCAGCGCCGGTCGGGTGGTCCCGGCCGGCCCTGGCCCCCAGATATAGGGACAGACACGGAGTTACGGTGATGCGTATCACTGGGCTTTTTATGACGGTACTGCAAAGTCGCTATCTGCAGTGCCTGTATTTTTTCAGGAGGCCTGAGCCGGGGGCAGGGGAGGAAGTCGAAGCAGATATTTCCCGGCCCGGCGGCGCAAGGTCTTCTGATCAACGGGCGCAAGCACTGGGTCTTTCCGCGTCGGGCAACTTTGGTTCCGGCTACGCCGCGCTGAACAATTATAGTGAGGAATCGATCATGTTGGCGAAGATTTTGAGGCTGCGAGTTTGCTCAGTTTTTCAGGATCTGCCTCTCTGGCAGCGGGCAGTGTGGTCAGAACAGTGCGGCCTTTGGAGTGTAATATTCGATAATCGGCGCTGAAATCGCAGATCAGCGTGTGGTTCGAGAATTTTGCCTTCGAACTGTTCGTCCGCTGATCCCACTCGCATCTCCCCTCGCGGGCGACGAAGTCGCCCCTTTCAGCGCGGCGCGACACAGGGGTATTCCTGCAACCAGCGCAGTTTTGCGCCTCGCGCATTCTGCTGCCGCTGCGCCGCGCTGAGAGATGTGCGGTCCGTCAGCCGCAGTCACCCCAATCCGGCGCAGGTGCAAACCGGATTGCGGTCTCCATAGACGTTGTCAATTCTGCCAACAGCCGGCCAGAACTTGTAGTCCAACAGCCCCGGAACAGGGAATGCCGCTTCCATCCGCGTGTACGGCCTTTTCCAATCCGCAGATGCAATCATGTCGGCGGTATGCGGAGCGTTCTTGAGAAGGTTGTTTTGTGCATCGACCTTGCCGGTTTCGATTGCCATTATCTCACGGTGGATTGAAATCATCGCGTCACAGAACCGATCAAGCTCTTCTTTCGATTCGCTTTCGGTTGGCTCGATCATGAGCGTGCCTGACACAGGCCAACTGAGCGTTGGCGCATGAAATCCGTAATCCATCAGCCGCTTTGCCACGTCTTCGGCGGTCACGGTATGGAACTGCCGCAAATCTATTATGCATTCGTGAGCAACCCATCCGCCCGCGCCCTTGTACACAACCGGGTAGAAAGGCGCCAGGCGTCGGGCGATGTAGTTGGCGTTGAGAATCGCGACCAAACTCGCCCTTGTAAGTCCTTCTGCTCCCATGCAGGCGATGTAAACCCAGGGAATGGTCAGAATGCATGCGCTGCCGTATGGAGCCGCGCTGACAGCGCCCACGCGGTTTTGTCCACGGTTGCCCGTGATGATGTGCCCCGGCAGAAACTGTGCAAGGTGCGAAGCCACAGCGATCGGCCCCGCGCCAGGGCCACCGCCGCCGTGCGGGATCGCAAATGTCTTGTGCAAGTTCAGATGACACGCGTCGGCGCCGAGGTCGGCAGGCCGCATCAGGCCCACTTGGGCATTCAGGTTGGCCCCATCCATGTACACCTGTCCGCCGTGATCGTGAATGATCCGGCAGACTTCGCGTATTGACTCCTCGAACACCCCATGCGTCGAAGGATAGGTGACCATCAGTGCTGCGAGATTCGCCGCGTTGCTCCTGGCTTTTTCAAGAAGATCGTCAAGATCGATGTTGCCGCTTGTGTCACAACGCACGTGGACAGGTTGCAGCCCGGCCATTGCCGAACTGGCAGGATTGGTTCCATGGGCTGAAGCTGGAATCAAGCAGATGCGCCTGTGGCCTTCGCCCCTGTTTTCGTGGTACTTCCGGATCACCAGGAGCCCTGCGTATTCGCCTTGCGAGCCGGCGTTCGGCTGAAGCGAAACCGCCGGAAGCCCCGTAATCTCCCCAATCCATTTCTCCAAATCCTCGAATAGCCTCCGATAACCTGCAGTCTGCGATTTGGGAGCGAAAGGGTGGATTTGGCTGAATTCATCCCAGCCAAGCGGTAGCATGGCGCTGGTCGCGTTCAGTTTCATCGTGCATGACCCAAGCGGAATCATCGACTGACAAAGTGACAGATCACGGCTTTCGAGCCGACGCAGGTAGCGCAACATCTCGGTCTCGGAATGATAGCGATTGAAAACCGGCGCTGAGAGAAACGGTGATTTTCGCCTCAGTTGAGCCGGAATGCCACCCCATTCATTTCCGCCGATCGATCTTGCCGTCTTCCTTCCGATCTCGGAAACACCGAACACATCAAGCAACTGCTCCAAATCGTCTTCGGTAACTGTTTCGTCCAACGCCACCCCGACGTGCTCGGGATCAACCACTCGCAGGTTAATCTGTTTTTCTTCTGCTCGCTGTCGCACTGCATCCGCATCCACAACCTGCACGGTCAGAGTGTCAAACCATGTTCGGTTGACAACACTCAGCCCCTCCTTGCTCGCCAAGCCGGTCGCCAGCGCGCAGGCAAACGTGTGAATTTTTGTGGCAATGCGGCGCAGGCCGTCCGGCCCGTGATAAACGGCGTAGGCTGCTGCCATGTTGGCCGGGAGCGCCTGGGCAGTGCAAATGTTGCTGGTGGCTTTTTCACGCCTGATGTGTTGTTCACGCGTTCCGAGCGCAAGACGAAACGCAGGCCGGCCTCGAGAATCACGCGAAACACCAACCAGCCTGCCCGGCATTTGCCTCTTGAACTTGTCCCGGGTCGCAAGGAACGCGGCATGCGGACCGCCGAACCCGAGTGGCACACCGAACCTTTGGCTGCTGCCGACAGCAATGTCGGCACCAAATTCCCCCGGCGGTTTCAAAAGTGTCAACGCGAGCAGATCGGTGGCAACCACAACAAAAGCTCCGGCACTCTGAGCGGCAGCCACGATTGGTGCGAGGTCGCAGATTTCACCCGTCGTTGACGGGTACTGCAGTAGCACGCCGAACACATCGTTGTTGAATGAAATCCCGGCAGGCGGCACCACCTGCAGGTCAAGGTCGAGCGCACGAGCGCGCGTTTCGACCACATCGAGGTTCTGTGGGTGAACATCGGCGGCAACAATAAAAGTCCTGCGGTTCGAATCTGCGGTGAGCCTGTGGCACATCATCATGGCTTCGGCGCATGCAGTGGATTCATCCAGAAGCGACGCATTGGCTATCTCGAGCCCGGTCAGATCACACACCATGGTCTGAAAATTCAGCAACATTTCGAGCCGGCCTTGTGAAATCTCGCTCTGGTACGGGGTGTAGGAGGTGTACCATGCCGGATTCTCGAGGATGTTCCTTTGAATCACTGGCGGAGTTATGCAGCCGTAGTAGCCCGCTCCGATGTAGGAACGGAAGACACGATTCTGTTTTGATATCGCACGGATTTGGGCGAGGGCCTCATGTTCGGTAAGAGGCCGTGGAAGGTTCAATGTCCCTTTGAACCGTATTGCGGACGGCACGGCTTTGTCGGCCATTTCCGCAAGGGTTCCGCAACCCAGAAACTCGAGCATCTGCGATATCTGAGACGTTCCAGGCCCGATATGCCGGGCAGCAAAACTGTCATGCACTGCAACTGTCAATTCTGATGGTTGTGTCATATGCAAAAACTCATCGGCTCGAAAACCGCGCCTGTTGAACGACGTTTCCCCGGATTGAACACCTCACGCTTGCGAGAGCCTTGAAACGCGCAACCGTGGGCAGGATGCCCGACCGTTTTTCGAGAAACTTCATGAGCCGGAGCAATCACTTCACCCGCGCCGCTTCCCGTGCCCATGCATCGGCGTTCATGATGTCTTCCAACGTCGGATGCGCCACCGTCTTGTGTGCGGCCATCACGCGTGCGACAGTTTCTGTGATCCCTGTGAAAGGGATTTGTCCATCGCAAAAGGCGGCCACGGCGATTTCGTTTGCAGCGTTGAGTACCGCAGGCAAGGTCCCACCCGTCCGGCCGGCTTCGCGGGCGAGGTTAACTGCTGGGAACCGGTCATCATCGAGTTCCTCGAATGTCAATTGTCCGATGCGGGCAAAATCTGTTTGAACACGCTCGCTGGCTACGCGCTCCGGATATGTTAGCGCGTACTGGATTGGCAAGCACATGTCCGGCGTCGAAAGCTGCGCAAGAATCGAGCCGTCGATGAACTCGACCATGGAATGAATTACACTTTGCGGGTGTACAACAACCTTGACCCTGTCAATCTCGATGTCAAACAGCCAGCGCGCTTCGATCATTTCCAGCCCCTTGTTGAACAGGGTCGCCGAGTCGATCGTGATCTTTGTTCCCATCACCCACGACGGGTGTTTCAATGCCTGTTCCAATGTGATGGACGCGAACTCTTCTTTCGGGAGTTGACGGAACGGACCGCCCGATGCTGTCAGCCACAACCGCCGCACCGAACCGGGTGGTCTGCCGTCAAGGCACTGAAAAATCGCCGAATGTTCACTGTCAACTGCAAGCACCCGGACACCGTACTTCCGCGCTTCCGCCATCACAATCTCGCCAGCCATGACAAGAATCTCTTTTGATGCGATGGCTATGTCTTTTCCGGCGCGGATGGCGGCGAGTGCCGGCTGCAGCCCGGCAGTCCCAACAATCGCAATCAGCACTATGTCTGCTGAAGGCAACGTCGCAAGCCGAACCAAACCTTCCGTCCCCGCGTAAACGCGCGGCGTTGTGCCAACAATACTTTGCAGTTCAGCAGCCCGCTCAGGGTCGGCCAGCGAAACCGCTTCAGGCTGGAACTTTCTGATCTGCCTGAGCAACAGCTCCGCATTATTGCCAGCCGCCAGGCCGACAAGCCTGATTCGATCGGGCAAATCTTCGGCCACTTTGGTTGTACTGGTGCCGATTGACCCCGTGCTGCCGAGGAGAACAACGTTCTTCATGGAACAGCTCCAAGCCTATCACGCGGCACTCAATGCGTCAAAATGTGACGCAAATAAAGGTACATGATCGGTGCGTTGAACAGCAGACTGTCCAGCAAATCCAGCACGCCCCCGATGCCAGGAATGTACCTTCCAGAGTCTTTTATGCCGGCCTCGCGTTTGAACAGCGATTCTATCAGGTCACCAACCACGGCCGCGGCCCCCAGCAAAAGGCCCAGCACCGTCGCGTGCAACCAGTTCATCCCCGTCAACCGGTCACCCGCAAATGCATAAAACCCAAGGCTCGCCAACAACGATGCGGCAACCGCACCGAAAACGCCCTCCCATGTCTTTCCCGGGCTCACGCGAGGTATCAACTTGTGCCGTCCGATCAGCGAGCCAACCACGTACGCCCCGGTATCGCTGAACTTCGTCAGCGCGATGAAATAAATCAGATAAAACTTCCCGTCAGCTCGCGGGAAAAAATTGATCTTCTGAACGAAATTCAGCAGCCATGGTACATACATCAGCCCGAGCAAAGTCGTTGAAATCGCAATCAGACCGGTTGCAGTTTGCCGCGAGACAAACTGCCGGACACAGAGCCCCAGAACAAACAATATCAGGAATCCTGTCTCGAAATCGTTGGCTTTTGCAGGCAGGTTTTGCTGCCCAAACACTCCCGAGAGGTAAAGGAATGTGCATGCCATCAGCAACAGCCCGCCGAATATCCCAAGCCGCTTGAAGCAGGCCAACCCACGCAGCTCAACCATCCGGTAAAATTCGAGCAAGCCCACCCCCGCCAGCCCCAAAATCATCGTCAGAAAACAGCACCCTGAAAAAAGTTTGTTTGGTGAGAACAATGCCCCGATCACCAGCGACCAGAGCACAATGAAACTGGCAAGCCGACGAAAAAACACACCCGCTTTTGTCCGTGGCACTGCAACGTCTTCCGATGAAGCATTTGATTCGGCCATCCGCAGCCAATTACCGTTTCTTGTGAAACCTGTCCAGTCCGGGTTTGCGTTGAAACGCTTGGGCTCTGGACGGCTCCGAAGGACGTTGATTGCCGGGCCCTCCGGTGAATTGAACTGGGACCATAGAATTGGTCTCGACTCCAAAGGAAATATCTACGCTCGAGATATCATCGGCTGGCGAATTCAACAAACTCGTCTTGCAGCCGGGCCAGCGAAAATGATGTGCGGTCAGGGCTGCGGAGGTTTCTTTACCGGATCGAGCACAACAATTAGAAATGTCGCTATCGGCCCAAGGAACAAAGAGATAAACCACCAAAGGAGCCCGCTACGGCCTTTGGCTTGGGCCAAACCGGCGTTTATGAGCGAGAGGGTAAACCAGCCAACGGCATACTCCGGGGTTGCACCGGCCATCTGGATTGCAGCAAGCGTAATCATGGCTTCGGCTCACAGTGTTACACTGTTGTACTCCAGGTGCCATTACAACGTGCGTCGGTTCCTGTACCAGATCGAGCGCCGCGCCTTGTTTGTGGCACCATATCAACCTTGATTCCCAAGCCCGTCCCGCGGTAAATACCGCGCAATATGAACGCCGGCGACAAAGTGCGGCTTGGACTCCTGGGAGCAGCGCGAATCGCCCCTGCAGCGCTGATTAGGCCCGCGCGAAAAATCTCCGAGACGTGTGTTCTGGCCATTGCGGCAAGGAACCCTGACCGCGCCCGGGTGTTCGCGCGGCGCCATGGTGTACCTCGTGTGCACGAATCTTATGAGAATCTCATTCAGGACCCGGAGTTGGACGCGGTTTACATCCCTCTCCCAAACAGTCTGCACTGCGAATGGTCGATCCGCGCTTTGAGGGCGGGGAAACACGTCTTGTGCGAGAAACCCATGGCATCAAATGCTGATGAGGCGCAGCAGATGGCAACGGTAGCAGCAGAGACAGGACGCGTTTTGGCAGAGGCATTTCACTACCGGTATCACCCGCTTGTCTCCAGACTCAAAGCCATCGTGGACAGCGGCGAGATCGGAAAGGTGCGCCACATGGAAGCGCATTTTTGTGTCCCGTTGATTCTCCCCGGTGACATCCGTTACCGATACGAACTCGCCGGGGGCGCGACAATGGACCTCGGATGCTACACCATAAACCTTTTGCGATACCTGGCCGGAGCCGAGCCACGCGTGCTCGAGGCGCATGCGCGGCTTTCGTCTCCGCAAGTTGACCGGTACATGCGCGCCGAGCTCGAGTTCCCGGACGGATGCACCGGACGGTTTGTTTGTTCATTGTTCTCGATCGTGCTTCTGCGCACACGCGCGGTTGTTAGAGGCACCGAGGGCGAACTGCGTGTTGTTGGGCCTTTTCATCCCCAGTTGTACAATCGAATCACGGTGCGGCGCGGGGGTGCCGTGCGCCGTGAACGAGTGCCGGGCGAAGCCACTTTTAGTTATCAACTGCAGGCGTTCGTGGATGCAATCAAAGGAAGGCGCCCGATGGCAACAAACCCCGAGGATGCGATTGCAAACATGCGCGTTATCGACGCGGTTTACGAGCGCGCAGGTCTCAAGAGACGTGGAACGTAGCCCGGGTATGTCTCAGCGCGGCGCAGCCGCAACCGAAGGACTCGCTGATCTGCGATTTCCGCGCAGATTCTCCAATACAATACGCTAAAGGCCGCGCTGTTGTGACCGCACTCCTCGCCGCCAGAGAAGCACGTGCTGACAAATTGAGCAAACTCGCGGTCTGAAAATCTTCGCAAATTTGATCGATTCGTCAGCATAACCACTCAGCGCCACTTGCAAGTCCAATTTCCGCTTTTGGTGGTGCGTGTCTCGAAAATGGAGCAGGCTGCTCGTTCCGATGACTTAACGCTGCACAAGAATTCCCCGATCACAGGGCTGTTTTGATCTAAGTTTCCCGGAGGGCCGGAAGGTCGGGCACAATGTAGGCAGACCACCCGGAGAAGCCCACGCCGTCCGAATGGCAAAACGAGGTGGCGTTGTCCCATGCAATTCGGCATTATTAATCGAAAACAGCGGCAAACAGGGTTCTCGATCTGCGGAAGCCGCCGTTGATGGCATTCTCCCGATGCCGCGACCGATGTCCGAGAGAACTGTTCATGGGTTGACACAAAATGGAACAATGCACGAAGTCACCGCCGGGCAGCCTTGGCGCAAGTCTCGACTACCAACCCGTCGAGCTCAAGTTTGGCACCAGCGGGCGGCGGGGCGAAGTGGTTCACCTCACCCAGCTCGAAGTGTACATAAACGCCATGGCTGAAATAGAATATCTGCTCTCCCTGCCCAAAGACCGGGGCGGCATTCGTATCGGCCAGAATTTCTATGTCGGCCACGATTTGCGGCCCAGTTCGACCCGGTTCGTGCCTGAACAAGGCGGCCGTGGCGAAATCGCGCAGGCGATCATTTCGGCTGTGTCGGACGCCGGACTGCGGCCGGTGAATCTCGGCGCAATCCCGACTCCTGCTCTTGCCTATTATGCCCTTCTCGAAGGCTGCGGTTCCATAATGGTGACAGGAAGCCATATCCCGTTCGACCGGAACGGCTACAAAACCTATTCCGCCAAGGGCGAACTGCGAAAAGAGGATGAAGAACCCATCAATGCCCGTGTTAACGAAGTGCGCCGCCGTGTTTACGGCCAATCGCTTGCCGAATCGAAGTTCAATCCAAAAGGCATACTCAAGACCGGGCATGTGGAATTGCCGAAGGCGCAAACCGATTGGAAACAAATCTATGCAAACCGCTATTACGATTTCTTTTGCGGCACGACAACCGGCGCGACAACCAAACGCCCCCTCGAATCTGTCCTCGCCGGATTGCGTGTGTTGGTTTACGAGCACTCGGCGGTTGGCAGAGAGATTCTGGCGGACATCCTCTCGTCCTTCGGCGCTGACGTCGCGCGCGCGGGGCGAAGCGAACAGTTCGTGCCCATCGACACGGAGAACTTCGATGCGAACCTCGCAGCGACAATTGAAAAACTGGCCGCCGAAGCATGGTCCAAGCACGGGCGAATCGACGCCGTGGTGTCAACCGACGGCGACAGCGACCGTCCGCTTGTAATCGGTGTCGAGCCGTTCTCCTCGCCAAACACGCCCTGCCGGATCAGGTTCTTTGGCGGTGACCTTGTTGGCATGGTAACCGCCGAATTCCTCAAGCCAGATGCTGTCGTTGTCCCCATCAGTTGCAACGATGGAATCGATCTCGGCCCGCTCAGACATGTGGTTCGCCCCAAAACACGAATCGGGTCGCCTTATGTGATCGCCGGCATGGAACAAGCCCGCAACCTTGGCTGCCGCGCAGTTTGCGGATTCGAAGCAAACGGCGGTTTTCTGGTCGGCACAGATATTCAGCACGATCACGGCCTGCTTCGCGCTCTGCCAACGCGCGATGCTGTCCTGCCCATACTTTGCGTGCTCGCACGCGCACGTGAAGAGCGAGTTTCCCTGTCGGAACTTTTCGCAAAACTGCCGCCGCGGTTTGGCAAGGCTGCCCTGCTGAAACAATTCCCCCGCGCCAGAGGGCGCGCCATCATTCAGAGGCTTTCTCCTGCAAGACTCGAAATCTGCGATGTGTTTTTTGTTGACGGCGAACTGCGATGCGTTGGGTCCAACAATCAACCTGTTGAGGCAACTGCTGAAGACAAGGCCCGGCTGGCGCAGATACGCGCCGTCTTGAGTGAGTTGTTCAATTCAAAACTCGGGTTCGGCCCCATAACCCGCATAAACTACATCGATGGGGTCCGAATTTGGTTTGGTAACGGCGACATTGCCCACGTGCGCCCGTCCGGCAACGCCGATGAACTGCGGATTTACGCCGTGGCCAACACCCCGGAGCGCGCCGACGCAATCACCGACATGGCCGTGCGTGAACCCGACGGAATCCTGCGCCACATGGAACGCGCTCTAACGTAAACCGACTTGGCGAGGACCCGCCTCAGGCCAACCACATATGTGGTGTTGTAATGTGCAACGCGGCGCAGCCGCTCTCGGTGCTTGCGCCCACCTCGCCAAGGATTTGAAACGGCGACTTGCTTTGAAAACGGCCTTGTGGGAACCTCTCTGACGTCAAGTATGGGACACGTTAAGTTGCACATTCCGGGCCCGGTCGAAGTCAGCGAAAAGACGTTCCGGGCATTTTGCCAGCCAATGATTGGCCATCGGAGCCAGGCGTTCAAGGACCTGTACGCGAGCATTCAGCCGCGATTGCAGTCGCTATTGTACACGCGCCAACCTGTCCTGCTCAGCACATCCTCAGCGTGGGGCGTCATGGAAGGCGCAATCCGCAACCTGGTTCACAAAAAGGTCCTCAACTGCATGTGCGGTGCGTTCTCAGACAAGTGGTACGACGTCTCGAAGCGCTGCGGCAAAGAGGCCGAGCCATTGCAGGTCCCCTGGGGTTCCCCCATCCGCGCCGAAGCAATCGACAAGCGGCTGGCGACAGGCGAGTTCGATGCCATAACCGTCATTCACAACGAAACCTCGACGGGCGTCATGAGCCCGTTGGGTGAAATCGCCGAACTCAAGAAAAAGTACCCGGATGTAATGTTCATCATCGATTGTGTCAGCTCGATGAGCGCAGTGAAAATCGAGTTCGACGCTCTCGGAATCGATGTGATGCTTGCCGGCACACAAAAAGCGCTCGCGTTACCGCCCGGCATGACAATCTTCACTTTTTCGGAAGCAGCCCTGCAGAAAGCTTCAAAAGCAAAGGATCGCGGGTACTATTTCGATTTCGTCGAGTTTCGAAAGAACGCCGATCAAAACATGACGCCCAGCACCCCAAGCATTGCGCACGTCTATGCGTTGGCGTCCAAACTCGAAGACATCTTCGCCGAGGGTCTCGAGGCAAGGTTTGCCCGGCATCGGCAGACGTCGCAAAGCACTCGAGATTGGGCCGCCAAACACGGCTTTACACTGTTCCCCGACCCCGGTTTCGAGTCCATGACCCTGACTTGCGTCAACAACGGCGCAAAACCTGGCGGACGTGTGATAGATGTGCCCAAGTTCCAAAAGCTGGTCCGGGAAATGGGATTCCTGATCGACGGCGGCTACGGCAAAATCAAAGGAACAACGTTCCGCATCTCAAACATGGGCGACGAGACACCCGAGACAATGGCACAACTCTACGCCGCAATGGACGAGGCAATCGCCAAACTTTAGTTGGCTAGACCCGGCTCAGCCCGAAAAGGCACGCAGTGCCATGCTTCCGAATGGGGCATCGCTTTTCCCGGTACCTTGGCCGGCTCGCCAAACCGCGGCCGAGCTGCAGACACTTCGTTAAACGTCCACCGACACGTTGAGGACGCGCGGGTTTACCATACACCGTCGGTTAGCAGTCCGGCAACGCGGCGTGCAAGATCGTCAGCCAAGGCTGGCAACGCAAGCCTCTCCGACGTGGTTTGATCTGCTCCTATGCGGTAAGTGGCGCGGCCTCGCACTTCGCAGTCCACCAATGGCGCACCGCCTGTTGTCGGTTTGGCGACCACGTGAGCAGTCGCAGTCGCCTCAAAGTCACGCGCGGTTATCACATCCCTGTACTCGTAGGCGACCGCTTGGCGGTCGTACCTCGTCAATGTCCCGGAAACCACGATGTCGGCCGCACCGCGTGTTACGAGGCGAAACGTGCCCTCTTGCGAAAGCCGTTTTCGCAAAGCCTGCGTGACAGCTTCGCTCAGTCTGGGCTCCAAGGTCTTGTTGACGAACGTAGCGACGTACACCGTCTTCGCGCGCGCGGACAATCCGCTCGGCGGACCAAGCCTGTACCCTGCGCAAGAGCTGACGAACAGGATTGCAACTGCCACCAGAACAACAAGTCTCAAGCTTCGCCAGTCAAACAAGCCCCGGCTTTTGCGGTTGCGAGCATGGGCGGTGGGGGGCGAGTATTCAGCCATGTTGCGAGGCGGGATTGGATGTTCAACGCTTTTCAGGAACTGATAACGGGGCTGATGGCGCGATTGGCTTGGTTGTTTCAGGACCTTGCTGGCGGCCCGGGAAACGACTCTTGATCGCGTCCAGCCGCCGACGGGCCTGGGCGGCGTACGAAGAATTCGGGTCTTTGGCGATCACTTCGTTGTAATAGACCATGGCCCCGTCCCATTTGCGCTTTTTTTCATAGAAACGTGCTATTTGCATTGCCCCACGAGCCTGCTCGGTTCTGAGAGAAGCGATAATCTTCTGGGCTTCTGCAACGCGCGGATCGTCAGGGTACAGCGTGATAAAGTCGGTGAATGTGCCGATGGCCTGGGATGCAGCGCTCTGGTCGTACTCGGCCGTTTCCGCCTGTTTCTTGTATGCAAGCCCGGCCTTGTAGAGGGCATCGGAGGCTATTGCTTTGTTGTCGTGATAAGTGTCAGCGGCCTTTTCGTATGCCTTGACGGCGAGCAGGTAATCGTGCTGTTTTTCTCGCGCGGCGCCAATGTTCATCTGGGCCAGCGGCGCCACCTCACTATATGGCCCGTTCCGAATGATTTTGTTGTACATGTCCACCGTTCTTTCCATCGAAGGGAAAAACGGTATCACACCCAGCAGCTTGAACCACTGCCCGCCCAAGAACCGGTTCGCAATGGCAAACTGGCGTTTGATGATTTCGTCGTAATTCTCGATCTTCGGATACTTTTCGACGGCTTTTTGATACTCTTTGAAAGCGCGCTCATCCCACCGCCCTTCGTAGCAGCGTCCCAACAAATACTGTGCTGCCGGCGCGGAATCGGACAGCGGCCATCTTTTGACAACCCGGCGGGCGGCTTTCTTGGCAAGGCCAATCCGTTTCTTGTCGAAAGCCTCTTTCGCAACAGTGTATTGGTCCCGCGCGTTTGCACGTTGCCACTTGGCCCCGCCAACAGACTCGTAGGTCCAGCCCTCACCGGGCCGATAAACAAGCGGAGCCCGACTCGTGACAGGGCACAACAACACTCCCAACAACACTGCCGCCCCTATTAGCAACAATCGCCTCATTTGCGCCACACCGTAATTAACCGGCGCCGCCAAGTCAACGAGACTTGTGGAACCAGTAACAACGTGCAAACACTATCCCTCAAGGCGCGCCGCCTGGAACGAAAGACAGCTTGCAGCGCAACGAGAAATTGCACGCCTTGCCCGGCTCCGGCCCGGGCGGGCTCGGCGCCCGATGCCATGATGCGCAGTGCGGCGCAACACAGCGGTATTCCTGCAACCAACGCAATGGTTACGCCTCGAGCGTTTGGTTGCGGCTGCGCCGCGCTGAGAAATTTCAGAGCGACATGTGCTTGTCCAGAATCGTACCAGCCAGATTGTCCAGGGCCGAGAATGTATCCTGCCGCGGCCGGCCTTTGCAGAGTACGGTGCCAAGCGTCTCCAGTTTCAATCCAGCCACTACTTCCGCAATTTGCTCGATCCCTTTGGTGCTCCAACCGTAAGAACCAATAACCGCTCCGTACCTCAGCTTTGGACGCAGCACACCGACCAAATGAGCAGCCGCCAGTGCCACCGGATGCGCGCCACCGTTCAAGATCGGAGTTCCGACGACGATTGTCGCTGCATCAACAAGGGCCATTGCAAGTTTCCCGAGGTCGGTGGTGGTCAGTTCGAACTTGTGCACTTTGACGCCCCGATCCACAAGCGCGGCAAGCAAATGATTCGCCATCGCTTCCGTGCTGCCATGCATCGAGACATAAACCATGACAACCTCGTTTGAGACACGATCCGAACTCCAGTCGGCGTAGGCCGACAGAATATTTTCAGGGTGGTCGTAGATCGGGCCGTGACTGGGCGCAACAATGTCAAAGCCCAGCTCGCGCACTTTGGCGAGGTTCTTCCGGACGCTTGGCCGGAACGGCATCATGATTTCAGCGTAATACCGTTTTGCCGCTTCCATCACCTGTGGATCGTTGCCGGCGTACAATTCCGATGTGGCAAGATGCGAGCCCAGAAAATCGCAAGAAAACAAAATGCGGTCTTCGGGAAGATAAGTAACCATGGTTTCAGGCCAGTGCACCCATGGAGTGTGAACAAACCGCAATGTTCGATCGCCAAGCCAAACCGTTTCGCCGTCCTCGACCGTCCTGATCCGATCCGGTTGAATGTCGAGATGGTCTGTAAGCAGGTCCTTTGCCTTTTTGGTGCAAAGCACGACCGCATCCTTGTACTTGTTCAAGACAAACGGGATAGACCCCGAGTGGTCTTGCTCGGTGTGATGCGAAACCACGTAATCAATTCGATCCACAGCGGACAGGTGGCCGGCCAACACATTCTCCATGGCGGGATCCACAGTGTCGATCAGAGCTGTGCATTCCGAGCCCTTCACAAGGTACGCATTGTAACTTGTGCCATCAGGCAGGGGAATGAGCGCGTCGAACAATCGCCTGTTCCAATCAACTGCACCTACCCATTGAACCCGGTCACGAACTTGTCTTGGTTTCATAGTCGAGCCCAAATGTAGCGTAAACCCTCCCCAAATCCAGACACTTCCGGCGCGGCTCGATCTCAGATCGGCCACACATGCGGTGTACTAAATACCCGCCAGCCCGAAGCAGGGCGGGACGACACAGCGGTATTCCTGCAACCAATGCAAGGACCAAATATGGGGACAGACACGGAATTTCTGCGATCGGACTCTTGGCCCGCTGGACCTGACCAAGCCCCGGCCGGCCGATGCTGCCAGGGTACCCGGATATGGTGACAGGCACGGTATCACGGGGACAGACACGATGTCCGGTAACCGATCAGGAACGTTCAACGCACAACGTTCAACTCTCAACTTTCAATGGGGTGACCGAAAGGGCGATGGTGGCCGCGATATGGGGAAAGACACGGAATTTGGGCGACCGGACTCTTAACCCGGTGGACCTGACCAAGCGCTGGTGCGGCGGTCCAAGCTGGCTGTGGTGCCCAGATTTGGGGACAGACACGCAATTTAGGGCTTGCCGGGACCAAATATGGGGACAGACACACAATTTAAGCAACCGGACTTTTGGCCCGCTGGACCTGACCAGGCGCCTGCCGGACGGTCCAAGGCGGTTGTGGCGCGCAGATATGGGGACAGACACGATTTTCGATATACCGATCAGGAACGTTCAACGTCCAACGTTCAACGCTCAACTTTGAACGGGGGGACCGGAAGGGCGCATGCCGGGCGGGATATGGGGACAGACACGCTGTTTGGGCGACCAGAGTTTTGGCTCGGTGGACCTGACCAAGCCCCGGCCGGACGGTCGATGCTGCCAGGGCACCCGGATATGGTGACAGGCACGATATCACGGGGACAGACACGATGCCCGGTGTACCGATCAGGAACGTTTAACGTCCAACCCTCAACTCTCAACTTTCAACGGGGTGACCGAAAGGGCGATGGTGGCCGCGATATGGGGACAGACACGGAATTTGGGCGACCGGACTCTTAACCCGGTGGACCTGACCAGGCGCCGGCCGGACGGTCGATGCTGCCAGGGTACCCGGATATGGTGACAGGCACGGTATCACGGGGACAGACACGATGTCCGGTAACCGATCAGGAACGTTCAACGCACAACGTTCAACTCTCAACTTTCAACGGGGTGACCGAAAGGGCGATGGTGGCCGCGATATGGGGACAGACACGGAATTTGGGCGACCGGACTCTTAACCCGGTGGACCTGACCAAGCGCTGGTCGGGCGGTCCAAGCTGGCTGTGGTGCCCAGATTTGGGGACAGACACGCAATTTAGGGCTTGCCGGGACCAAATATGGGGACAGACACGGAATTTGGGCGACCGGACTCTTAACCCGGTGGACCTGACCAGGCGCCGGCCGGACGGTCCAAGGCGGCTGTGGTGCCCAGATTTGGGGACAGACACGCAATTTAGGGCTTGCCGGGACCAAATATGGGGACAGACACGGAATTTGGGCGACCGGACTCTTAACCCGGTGGACCTGACCAGGCGCCGGCCGGACGGTCCAAGGCGGCTGTGGCGCCCAGATATGGGGACAGACACGATGTCGGGTATACGTGATACGGTGACAGTGATATGGTGACAGACACGATGCCCGGTGTACCGATCAGGAACGTTTAACGTCCAACGTTCAACTCTCAACTTTCAACGGGGTGACCGAAAGGGCGATGGTGGCCGCGATATGGGGACAGACACGGAATTTGGGCGACCGGACTCTTAACCCGGTGGACCTGACCAAGCGCTGGTCGGGCGGTCCAAGCTGGCTGTGGTGCCCAGATTTGGGGACAGACACGCAATTTAGGGCTTGCCGGGACCAAATATGGGGACAGACACACAATTTAAGCAACCGGACTTTTGGCCCGCTGGACCTGACCAGGCGCCTGCCGGACGGTCCAAGGCGGTTGTGGCGCGCAGATATGGGGACAGACACGATTTTCGATATACCGATCAGGAACGTTCAACGTCCAACGTTCAACGCTCAACTTTGAACGGGGGGACCGGAAGGGCGCATGCCGGGCGGGATATGGGGACAGACACGCTGTTTGGGCGACCAGAGTTTTGGCTCGGTGGACCTGACCAAGCCCCGGCCGGCCGGCCGATGCTGCCAGGGTACCCGGATATGGTGACAGGCACGGTTCACGGGGACAGACACGATGTCCGGTAACCGATCAGGAACGTTCAACGCACAACGTTCAACTCTCAACTTTCAATGGGGTGGCCGAAAGGGCGATGGTGGCCGGGATATGGGGACAGACACGGAATTTGGGCGACCGGACTCTTGCCCCGGTGGACCTGTGCAAGCGCCGGTCGGGCGGTCCAAGCCGGCTGTGGTGCCCAGATTTGGGGACAGACACGCAATTTAGGGCTGCCCGGGACCAAATATGGGGACAGACACTGAGTTTCTGCGATCGGACTTTTGGCCCGCTGGACCTGACCCGGCGCCGGCCGAACGGTCCAAGGCGGCTGTGGCGCGCAGATATGTGGACAGACACGATGTCGGGTATACGTGATATGGTGACAGTGATATGGTGACAGACACGATGCCCGGTGTACCGATCAGGAACGTTTAACGTCCAACGTTCAACTCTCAACTTTCAACGGGGTGACCGAAAGGGCGATGGTGGCCGCGATATGGGGACAGACACGGAATTTGGGCGACCGGACTCTTAACCCGGTGGACCTGACCAAGCGCTGGTGCGGCGGTCCAAGCTGGCTGTGGTGCCCAGATTTGGGGACAGACACGCAATTTAGGGCTTGCCGGGACCAAATATGGGGACAGACACACAATTTAAGCAACCGGACTTTTGGCCCGCTGGACCTGACCAGGCGCCTGCCGGACGGTCCAAGGCGGTTGTGGCGCGCAGATATGGGGACAGACACGATTTTCGATATACCGATCAGGAACGTTCAACGTCCAACGTTCAACGCTCAACTTTGAACGGGGGGACCGGAAGGGCGCATGCCGGGCGGGATATGGGGACAGACACGCTGTTTGGGCGACCAGAGTTTTGGCTCGGTGGACCTGACCAAGCCCCGGCCGGACGGTCGATGCTGCCAGGGCACCCGGATATGGTGACAGGCACGATATCACGGGGACAGACACGATGCCCGGTGTACCGATCAGGAACGTTTAACGTCCAACGTTCAACTCTCAACTTTCAACGGGGTGACCGAAAGGGCTCAAGTTGGGCGGAATATGGGGACAGACTCGATGTTTGTCATGAACGGCTTCGCGGAAGGCAGGGTGCGTGGAATGTCACTTTGCGCCGAAGCTCAATTCATAAATGCTGATTGCGACGCCATAAATCGCTGCGGTTTCGCTTCGCAGCACGAACGGCCCGAGAGTAACCGGAACCGCACCAGTCGCAATGATTGCGCTCAACTCGTCCCTGGTGAAGTCGCCTTCGGGGCCGACCCACACCGACACTGTTGTTGGCGGCTGATGATGTTCTGCGAAGTGAGCCATGAAACACTCGCGTGGGTGTTTTGCATCGTGTTGGAGAGAGGCGATGATTGAGAGGCCTTGCTGTTGGTGTTCCCGAAGCGCACGCTCGAGTGGCCGCGGCTCGTCAATCATGGGCAGCCATGGCTGTCCGCACTGTTTGATTGCTTCGATGGCGACCGCACGCCATTTCTCGGCTTTTTCGGCGGCGTCGGCCGAAGACGGTCTGACAATGCTGCGGTCGCAGATGACCGGCACGATTCTGTGAACGCCCAACTCGGTGGTTTTTTGGACGATGAGGTCCATCGCCTTGTTTTTGACGACTGCTTGGAACAGGGTGACCCGGCAGGGTGGTTGGGCGAACTGGCGGCTTTCGAGCACAGCCAGCGCAATGCAGTTTCGCTGCACATCTTTGACCTTGCAGAGGTATTCGGAGCCGGCGCCGTCCAGCACGGAGACGGAAGTATTCGGTTCGACGCGGAGGACGTTCAGCGCGTGATGTGCTTCTGGTCCTTCGAGGCACAGTTCAGTTGAATGAGGTGCGACTCCTGCGATGAAGAACCGGTGCATGTGATTCCCCGGAGATGCCGTGAGGGCAATATCTGTCAACGGAAGAACTCTTTTGCGCGCTCGAAGAAGCTCTTGCTTTGGGGGTGAACATTCTGGTCGCAAAGGGCGGCGAACTCCTCCAATTTGGCGCGCTGTGCGTTGTTGAGCCGTGTTGGCACTTCGATATACACGCGGACGCGCAGGTCGCCGTGGCCATAGCCTTCGAGGTTGCGAAGTCCTTTTCCTTTCAATCGGAAAACCGTGCCGGTCTGTGTGCCGGGCGGGATTCTGATTTGCGCCGGGCCGTCGAGCGTTGGCACTTCGATGTCGGCGCCCAACGCGGCCTGTGGAAAACTTATTGGCACATCGCACAGGAGATCGTCGCCGTCGCGCCTGAAAATATCGTGAGGTTTGACGTGGAGGACGACGTAGAGATCGCCGTTAGGGCCGCCGTTTCTTCCGCCTTCGCCGTTTCCCACGGAGCGCAAGCGGGTGCCGGTGTCAACTCCGGGTGGGATTCTGACCTTGATTTTGGCGGGTTTCTCTCGCAGGCCTGAGGCATGGCATGCGTGACATGGCTTGTCGATGACGCGGCCGGCGCCGCCGCATTTGGGGCAGGTTTGTCGGATGCTGATGAAACCGCGTGAAGCGACGACCTGGCGTCGTCCACCGCAGGTTGGGCATGTTTTGAGTCTGGAGCCGGGCTCGGCGCCTGTGCCTTTGCAGACGTCGCACAACTCAGCGCGTTTTATGGCGATTTCCTTTTCGCATCCTCTGGCTGCTTCTTCGAGGGTGATTTCGAGGTCGAATCTGAGGTCGTCTCCGCGCTGTGGTTGTGTGGGGTCGTCAGATTCAATTCCGAAGAAACTCTCGAAGATGCTGCCTGCGCCGAAGACCTCTCTGAAAATCTCGAATGGATCGTGGAACCCGCCGAATCCGGCGGTTTCGCCGCCCCATGCGCCTGCGCCGGCGCGTGCGCGTGGATCGAATGCGGCGTGGCCGTATCTGTCATAGGCGGCGCGTTTCTGCGGGTCAGACAGGACCTCATAGGCTTCGCCGACTTCTTTGAATTTTTCCTCGGCCTGTTTGTCGCCGGGGTTTTTGTCCGGGTGGTACTTGAGCGCCAGCTTGCGATAAGCCTTTTTGATTTCTTCCTCACTGGCGTTGCGGTCCACGCCCAGAACTTCGTAATAGTCGCGTTTGGCCATGATACACCGGCGTTTCTGACGGGGCGCGAATCAGGTTGCTTTTTGCTTGGAAGGTTTTTTGGCGACCACGACGGTTGCTGGTCGAAGCAGTCGATCGCGGTATTTGTAACCTTTGCGCAATTGTTGGATGACCTGACCTTCTTCACCCTCTGATGTTTCCTTGTGCTCGACGGCCTCGTGCAACCTTGGATCGAAGACCTTGCCGAGAGCGTCGATTTCCTCGAGTCCGGCCTGGCGCAGGACGTTTCGCAGTTGTTGGCTGATCATTGCCACGCCCGCTTTCAGCGCCTCGAAGGAGCGGTCGGATGCGGTTCCTTGAACTGCGAAAGCCATGTCCAGTCCGTCAAGGACGGGCAGCAACTCTCGTAGCAACGGTTCATGACGATACTTTTCAGTCTCTTCGCGCTCGCGAGCGACGCGTTTTCGGTAGTTTTCGAGCTCGGCGAGTGCGCGCAAGTAACGGTCGTAGTTTTCCTCCGCCTGTTTAGCTTTTGCGCGCAGTTCGGCGGCTTCCTCTGGCGACAAAGTCGGCATGGTTGGGAGTTCGGCGGAGTCGGAGGCAGCATTGTTTGGCTGGGGGGCTTCGGTTGTTTGGGTACCCGCGCCGTTGCCGTCAAGCTTTGCCTCAGGCGCCGCATTCTCCGCGGAACCGGTCTTGTTGTTGGTATTGTTTGGCTCTGTTTGCTTCCTCATACGGTGATATCCTACCAAATCAGAAAGCCAAATCTACACAGTCGGGCCGATGTGTGCAACTGCGCTCACCATGGCTTGCGTTCGTTGAGGGCCTTTTGTATGGCGCGGCGCAGGGCGAGGAGGTTTACGGACCCGAGCTGGCGGACGATTATTTTTCCTTCGGGCGATATCAAGACCGTAAACGGCACGTGGCCGGGCCATTCAGGGTCAAAGGCTTCAATGAGCTTGTCGCGTTCGGTGGAAGCGAACAGCAGGTTGCGGTTTGATGCCTGCTGTTTTTTGAGGAACTCGAGGACCTGTGCCTGTTCGTCAGGTCGGTTGACGGACACGGTGACGAGCTCGAAGTCGCGGTGTCGATACATTCGGTTGATTGTCACCAGTTCCGGGAACTCGACCACGCACGGTGGGCACCATGTTGCCCAGAAGTTTACGAGGCGGAACTTTTCCGGGTTGCCGGCTCGGAGGGCCTTCAATGTGTTTTCGTCGGCGAGAGAAACCGTTACGGGTTCGGCCGCCAATTTTTCCATGTACTCTTTTACAGCGTCGGCTTTGCCGGCCCATTTGATTGAGCAACCGACGGGTCTGGTCGAAGTGTGAGGTGGTTCTTTGTCGGCCAACAGGGCATCAACCACGTCGCGGAGGTAGTGGACGCGCACGCTTTGTGGTCTCTCGGAATCGTCAATGCGGCCCTGGTATCTGAGTTTTCGCCGGGCGTCGAACACGAAAACGTGCGGTGTTGCCACCGGGCCGTACGCGCGTGAAACCGTTTCCGTATCGCCGTCGTACAGGTAAGGGAAATTGAATCCGCGGTCACGCGCACGGATTTTCATTTCGGCAAATGAATCGCCCAGATCGGTCCAACCGAGCTCGTCAAGCCGCACTGACTTTGGGTCGTTTGGCGAGATTGCGACGACAGAGACGCCCTTGTCTTTGTAATCTGCTGTGAACTGTTTCAAACGCTCCTCGTAATACTGTGCGGTGGGGCAATGGTTGCACGTAAAGACGACAACCAATACTTTTGCCGTGGAGAAATCGCTGAGCCGCCAGTTCCGCCCGTCAACGCCCGGCAGATCGAAATCGGGTGCTTGCGCGCCGATCTGCAGGGTAGGCGGCAGTGCATCTGACGAGATCGCATTTGCCACCGCAGCGAAAAAAACCGCAATTGCAAGGATTGGTTTCATATTATCAAACACATTTGTGCACTACGTCCTCTGAGCCTGCCGGATGGCCGTTACTCTGACAAGCCAAGAGCGCGCGATTCAGCGGCGTCTCAGCTTCAGACCGACCGGCCAAGGGACGCCATAATGGCTCAGCGCGGCGCAGCCGCAACCGAATGATCGCAGCAGGACAAAGGCGTTCGTAACAGAATCGGCGGTCTGTCGCGTCGCGGTGACCGGGGGGACTTCGTCGCCCAAGGCGAAAATGAGATTGGGATCAACGACCGAACAGGTTCGAGGCAAGAGTCCCGAACAATCCGCTGATCTGCAATTTCTGCACGAATTCTCGGATATAGTTCTACACTGTCATTTTCCGGTGAGGTTTCCGAGCCGAGAGGTTTGATTCGAATACTCAAAACTCGAGTTTATGAGTACTCTGGCCGCATGACGAACGAACTGGGACAGGGCATTGGAAGTTGGATCGCCAAACTGGGCATTGGGGTGTGTTTGTTTGGAACGTTGTTTGAATCCGCAGCCGGGGATTGGCCGCATTGGCGCGGTCCGTTGTACAACGGATCATCCGATGAAACGAACCTCCCAACCAGTTGGTCGAGGTCGGATAATATTGCATGGATTGTTGATTTGCCGGGGCCGTCGGCGGCCACTCCGATCGTGTGGGGCGACAAGGTTTTCATTTCAACAACTGACGTCGAGGAACAGACACTCAAGGCGATGGCAATCGACAGGAAATCAGGCAAGGTTTTGTGGCAACACAAGATTGCCGATGCGTTCGCTAAAGATCGACTCAGCAATTATGCGTCTCCCTCGCCAACCACCGACGGAAAAACGGTCGTATTTTTCTACGGCAACGGCGATCTCGTCGCGTTCGATTGCAGCGGAGAGAAGCTGTGGGGCAGAAATCTTCAGACGGACTACGGCGACTTTGCTTTTCTGTTTACGTTTTCGTCGAGTCCGACCTTGATTGGTGGCCGCATTTACATGCAGGTGTTGCAGCGCGACGTGCCGGTCGGCGGGCGCGGTCGCGAGGACGGTCCGATTGAATCATTCTTGCTGGCCATTGATGCCACCAATGGCAAGACAATCTGGAAACAGACCCGACCGACCGAAGCTGTCGCTGAAGCACACGAAGCTTACTCGACGCCGATCCCGATATTCGCGGAGGGGCGGAGCGAGCTGGTCATTGCCGGGGGCGATTGTCTGACCGGGCACGCGTTGGACACGGGCAAAGAATTGTGGCGTTGGGGCACGTGGAACCCGAAGAGGTTCGGTCATTGGCGTCTTGTTCCGAGCCCGGTGGCCGGAGCGGGTGTTATTCTGGTTTGTGCGCCCAAAGGCGCGCCGGTTTACGCTGTGAAGACGGGTGGTTCGGGTGTCCTTGACCAGAGCTGGGTTCAGTGGACAAGCCAGTCGCATCGCGAAGTGTCAAGTGACGTGCCAACGCCGTTGTTTTACATGGGCGACTTTTTCGTTTTGAATGACCTCCGCGGCATGTTGTCGCGTGTCGATCCGAAGACCGGAAAACCCAAATGGACCGTGTCGCTTCCAGGAAAGGCGAAGTACGAAGCCTCTCCGACAGGTGCAGCCGGACGGATATACACCATGAATTTTCGGGGCGACGTTGTAGTGGTGGACGCGAACACGGGGGAAACGTTTGCAAATGTCCCGATGGGCGACGGCGACGAAGATCGCATCCGATCGTCGGTTGCCATTGCCAATGGGCAACTGTTTATCCGGACAAACAAACGGTTGTATGCAGTTGCCGCGCCAGAGTTTTAAACTCCAGGCCGCGGACGTTGGTCCGCGGGAAGTTTGCCGCCGACTCACGTCAGTGGCTACGAGAATTGACCCGCGACAGAGCGGTGGTTTTGCAACGAACGCTTTTGTCCCACCGCGCTCATTCGGTTGCGGCTGCGCCGCGTTGAGTGTGTTTCAGGCAGGGCATTTGCAGGAACGCCATTCAGGACTTCCATTTGAGGCCTTGCTTGCGCAACATGAAGCCCATGGATGAACCATCGCGCAGAAGGCAATTGGCTGATCGATATCTCGATTATCCGTTGATATCGATGTTTATCCTCAGCCCTGCGTTTCCTTTGACCATCGCGGGGTTGATCCTTTTGGGAATACTGATTGGCCTTTGCATTCCGAAGCTTTGGGTGACCAGTCCGCCGGATTTCAGCCCCAAGATCAAAGTCAGTGCGATCGATCTTGCCCAGGCGGCAATACTCAGGCATCGAGCGAGGAAACTTGAATCAGAGGGCAAGTTCGAGGAAGCGCACTATTTATGGCAGAGCGCGGTCGCCAATAATCAAGGTGACGCTTCTCTTGTTGCGGCAGCCCTGACCAATTTCATCCGGATTCAGAATCCACCACAGCAAATGATTAATGCGGCCATAGACCAGGGGTTCTGGCTGTTGCGGCTGACGCGAACCAACGACCTTGCTCGCGCGGTTGCAGGCGCAGTTTTTGTAAGGTGTCGTGTGCCGGAATTCACGTACGGTCTTCTGCAAAGCCTCCGACCGCCTCTGCCTCCCGCACAGGAAACCGCAATGCTGAAAGCATTGTTTTTGACCGGCAGAATCGGAGAATACCGCGATCGCCGTGACAAATTCAGGCAGGTCCTGCCGCCCGATCGCGAGCTCGACATTTGCGATGCCGCCTACATGGTGGAATGGGGACCTGCCGACAAGGCTGCTGAAGCAAGAAAACTTCTCGCCAAAGCGATTGAGGACCGGGACCTGCAGGAGTTTGCATGCCGGGTGCAGATGGTTGTGGCTGCGAAGGTTCAAGACCCCGTCAGATACGAGTACGCTCTTGAACGACTCCGCCAGATCCAGGCCGATACAGCCGCAGACAATATTGGCTACTGGAAGGTGCTCGAAGCTGCAGGGCGCCTCGCTGATGCCCGTCGATTGGCGGAAAGTTATCCCAATCCACCAACCACACCTGCCGAAGTCATACAATTCAGCAGCGCCCTCATTTCCCTCGGAGCGACTGATCAGGCCGAGAAGTTGTTTGCGCGCTACGCGCCGGCTTTTGCAAACACCGACAATGTGGACGTTGCTGCAATCTGGGTGCGATACGCCGAGCTGCTTGTCCAGTCCCGGAAATGGGATGCTCTGCAAACACTCGCAGTGCCGTTGAGAACACTTTCACCGATCCGCACAATGCTGACAGGATACAGCTATTTTCTCGAAGGGCGCGCAGCGCTCTCGAGAGGGCGCACGGAAGAAGCTGCCGCCAATTTCAAGAAATGTGTCGAAGAGCCTTTTTATGTGCCGGCTGCGGGCATGCACGCTGCCAGCGACCTGCTGCTGCTCGGCCACGCCGATTTTGCAGATCGGATCATCGGGCAGTTGGAACAGTTTTTTGCGAACGATGTTCGGTATTGGCAGTTGGTTTTCGACATCAGCTACGCACTCAAACAAGATGAAACGCGGCTTTTGCGTGCCGCAACAAGGGCGCGTGAGCTCGATCCAAACAAGCTGATTTACAATGTCAATTACGCCGCTGCGTTGCTGATATGCCGCCAGAATCCTGCCGAGGCCGCCAAAATCACGCTGTCGTTTTTTCAAAGTTACCCCGATTCCATCATTGCGGTGGTCAACCACTGTTTTGCTCTGGCATTGAACAAGCGGTTCGACGAAGCAGCCGATATCCTGAAGAAGGTCAATCTGGCTGCGCTTGGCAGGTTCGAGTCAACCATTTGCCATTTGTGTTGGCTCGAGATTCATTTCGGTCGTGGTGAACTGGATTCGGCCCGAGAGGATTTGAAGCACATTGACACGAAGCTGCTTTTCCCGTGCCAGGTCAAATGGATTGAATCGGTGCGCAGCCAGATCGAATCCGGGCGATAGCTCCGATCGCGGGGTTGAACTCGGACGTCTTGTTCTGTCCGGATGGGCCGCAGAACTGTTTTCGACGGAGAAATGCAGCACGGGAAACGTGGTTTTGGAAAGGTTTGTGAATGCGGCTTGCGCTTTGCCCGGATTTCTGAGACCAAATTTCCTGTTTTCGACATGTTTTATTTAAAGTATTTGATTGCAAATGTCCGGCTGGCACTGCGATTGCTGCTTCGAGGCGAGTGGCGGCGGGTTGTGCTCGCTGTTTATGCGCGCCTTTACGTGCTTTTCTACCGCATTGTTTTTCCACTTGTTCGCCCGTTTGTCCGCGATCGAGCCGGGGTGATTGACAGTCCGGGCGTCAGCGTCGAGACGGATCATCCTGTGGCGATAACATCACCCGATTATGCTGTTCCGCACGGGACACGGTACAACAACAGCACAAACCGCAAGTTTGTGCTCCTCATGCACAAACATTTCCGACGCGTGTTTCCGGATGGGACACTGGCGTTCATGGACCTTGGCTGTTCCGGGGGACAACTGGTCGCTGATTTCGCGTCGCTTGGTTGGGTGGCAGTTGGCCTTGAAGGGTCTGATTACTCGCTTAAACACAGACGTGCAAACTGGCGGGATTTGGCGAATCGCAATCTTTTCACCTGCGACATCAGCAAACCTTTCCGCGTCAAACGGGAGGGCCGCGACTTGCAGTTTCACCTGATTACCGCGTGGGAAGTTCTCGAGCACATCTCGATGCATGACCTCGAGACCGTATTCAAGAACATAACCGAGCATTTGTTGCCGGGTGGATGTTTTGTGGCTTCAACCAGTTCGAGCACAAGCATCGTCAACGGGATCGAGCTGCATCAGACCAGAATGCCCAACGCAGAATGGCGCTCGTGGATTGAACAACGGTTCCCGGAGCTGGAGCCGGTTGATCTGGGCCTGCGCATCTATCAGCACGTCCGATTCGATTTCGGCGAACCATCCTTCCTCGCATATCGGAAGAAAGCTGCAACAGGCCCGGGAACACAACGCTGACTCAATCTCCGGTCTCCTTGACACTGACGAACGGGGGGGGGTGATCCCGGGTTACGCTGAGTAGCGGGGGAGTGGTTGACCGTTCATTTGGTCATTATTCATCTGCAAACGAACGGCGTCACCGATGGGCAGCCACATTCCAGCGAGGCGAGTCAGAAACCCGGACCGCGGAGAGCATTTTATACTTATACTGACGAATCGATCATATTTGCGAAGATTTTCAGACTGCGAGTTTGCTCATCAATTTGTCAGTATCTGCTTCTCTGGCAGCGAGCAGCGCGGTCACAACAGAACGGCCTTTGGAGTAACTTGTATTGGATAATGTACGCTGAAATCGGAGGGGCCATGGAATCAACCGTTCGCCTCAGTTTGCAGTGGTGGGATGTTCTACTGATTCAACTCGGAAACTGCTGAATTGGACCCAGCGCCCGGCATCAGGGGGACCTTGGTAACAGTGAATGCTTGCCATGGGGTGACCATTGGTGGGGATTGGCAGGTCACACTCGCCAGCCTGCTGCCATTCGTCGGTGCCGGTAGGCCGGAACCGGCCATGCAGGGTCTTGTGGTGCGCCCTGAGTTGAAGTTCCACAGCGAAGGCGTTGATTGGTATGATTGCAATGGTGCGGGTTCTGTCATTTTCTTCTCTTCCCATTACGACACATAACTTGCCATCCACAAGCTCTTGTCCGAGTTTCACCATGTGGGCGTCATCGTAATACCATGCAAGGTTTGCCTGTTCATACTGGCCTGTTGGGTGGTTCCGGACCGTTACCGAGATCATGACTTCTTTGTCGTTGGGTTGCGGGATTGGCCGTACCAACACGTTGCGCGCGTTATTGGCGTTTCCCCAGAGGTTGCCGGGTTGAATCCGGATTTCCAGACCATCCGAAGTTATGCGCCATGCGCTCTTGTCTTCGCGCAACCATTGCCATCCGTCCCCCAACTTGCCCGCGAAGTCATCACGGAACACGAGTTTGGCCGATTCTGTGTGCCAAACTTCGGCTAGTGCGTTCACCGATTTCATCGTCTCGGTCAGTTCCGGATACGGTCGATCATTTTCGTCCACGACGCCGTAATTTGAATTCTCGCCGTCGAATCTTCCTTCTTTGGGCTGGTCGTTATGCTGGAACCAGTTGTACCCGACGACCGTAGGTTCATGGAGTATGAGCTGAACGTATCGTTTGAAAGCCGCTGCGCGAGCTTTTTGATCCGGCACTTTTGGCCCTGCCCCGCGCGTGTTTGGCAGGCCCGAATCCTGCGCGCGGAAAGTGAATTCTCCTATGACGAGCGGGCGATCGAACTCTGCGTACTTGCGCACCACGGGCATGGGGTCCACCAGATAACAGTTGAACGATATTACATCTGAATGCCGGGCTGCGGCCTCGAGCACAGGCGCCGGCGGCAAATAGGCAAATCTGCACCCGAGATTCAGATGATTCGGATCGGCTTCGCGCAAGGCCGTGCGTGTGGTTTTGAAATAGCGTTCTGCGACCTCGCCCGTGAACGCTTCGCAATCCGCCACGAAAGCCGCCCGGGCCGGGTCGGCTTCATTTGCGGCGCGCTCTTCCATTTCGTTCTGGGCATAGAGCGGCTGTCGAAAGAATGGTTGGGCGATGTTGGTTGCTTTCTCGAGTTCAGCCCATGCTGAAATCTGCATTTTCCAGACATTGTTGAATTGCTGGATGTCCGGGTATCGCCGTGCGAGGAACTCGAGCGCAGCGTGTCGTCCGGGCGAATTTGCCGGCCGGTTCAAGAAGAGTGTGAGAAGCTCCTCTTTTCCGCGCCAGTCGGGGCCCCATCGCAGTTCATTGTCTGTGAACCAACCCAGAATTGTCTTTTCCTCCTTGCGTGGACTGCAGCGTTCCAATGTGCGGTTTCGGCAAAAAGATTCGAAACCCGGATCAAAGACATCTGGGAAAATGCCATGCAACCATGCCTGGCCACCCCGGGTTTCTTTGGCGACGAATTGGGCGCCCAAATCCAAAATGGGAGCGCAAGCGAGCCTTTTGCCGTCAACTTCGAACTGCGTCAAGCGATCGTCAGACCATGCGCCCACGGTGTTGAACCCCCATTCCAACAACCGTTTTGCTGCTGTCTCCCGCCATGCGGTCACGTCGCCATATTTCGCTTGCACGGATTCTCGATATGGCGATCGGTCTGTTCCCTTGATTCGGTCGCCGTCAAACTGGACATGGCACACGCCTTTGAGGATCGTCTGCTTTCCTTCAGGGGAAATGAGCCACCATCGTCCGTTTTGTTTCTCCGCCCGGTAGAAACCGGATTCTGCGGCCTCGATCGAGGCTGCCAGAACGGCGGTGGTAATTATCGCTGCGAAATGCAATCCTACGAAGCGCGCGGCCATTGATTGGGTCTGCATACTGGATATCAGAGTGAATCACAGGCTGCGGTGAGTCAACGTTTCTGGTATCGCTGCGTGGCCACTGCGAGCTGGAGAGCAGCGCGTTGTCCCGGAGCCCCGGAGACAATTCAGTTGGGGTTGGTCTGCGCCCTCAGCTTATGCAGAGCAGATCGAGAATCCGTTGCGGCAACGCTTCGCCCCGGGGAAACCGCGTGCCTGTCACCGCATCGAGTATGGCGCTGTTCGCGTCGGGCTGAACGGGGCGACGTCGTCACCCGGCCCGGAAATCTCAGCGTGGACGACCTTGGTGTGCTTGTCGGCTGGTCGCCGAGATTTCCGGGATCGACGAGCAAGTTAACAGTAGCAGTGTGAACTACGGAGCGGCCTTGCCACCGGACGGTCGATTGCGCAAGGTTTCCGCCTCGGTAGGAAGTGCCCGCTTTTTCAAGCCGTGGGCTATTGCAGCGCTTCGAAAACCTTCCCGACCAGTTTCTGGCTGGGCTTGAGCGTTTTTGCGCCTTTGTGCCATTTCGCCGGACAGGCTTCGTCGGGGTGCGCCATCAAATACACGTTCGCCTCGAGCTTGCGGAGTAGTTCCTGGGCGTTGCGCCCGACGTTGTAAAAGTTCACTTCGGAAGAGACCAACACGCCGTCCGGGTTTATGACGAACGTTCCTCGTAGCGCAAGGCCGGTCTTTTCATCATAGACGCCGAACAGTTTGCTCACGTCGCCGGTTCGGTCAGCGCCCATGCGGAACTGCAACGTAGCGAGAAGTTTCTCCGCGTCTTTCCACGCCAGATGCGTGTACTTGGTGTCAGTCGAGACACCGATTACCTCGGCGCCGAGTTGCTTCAGGGCCGGGTACAGCTCATTGACGTCGGCCAACTCGGTTGGACAAACGAAGGTAAAATCGGCCGGATAGAAAAAAAGGATTGTCCATTTCTTTTCCTTTCGTAGGGATTCGAGGGATATCTTCCCGAATTCGCGGCTGACAGGGTCGTATGTTTCGAGTTCAAAATTCGGCACCGACATGCCGACCTTCAGATTGTTTCCTTCACACATGGCTTCGATCTGGTTTTTGTTTTTGACCGTTGCTGGTTTAATTGCTGCCGTAGCGTGCCCGGCTTCACATCGAGTCAACAGTTGTACCCATTGCCGGGTGCCCGACATGGCCTCATAGAAGACCAGAATTGACGCATGTCAAATGCACACTTGGATGCAATCTGCGCTTGATCAAACCCCATGGGCCGTGGAGATTGGGCGTCCCATGGTCTTCTTTGATGAACTTGGCCCGTTGAGTCGTGTTCGTTTGGATGCGGATGACTCGAGTGGATTGACGATGCGGAACGGACAGGCAAGCCCGCCATGGCGCAGGGTGCAGCTTGGCTTCGCCCTCCTGTGTCGGGCAATCCGCGCAAGCATCGCAAGTTTCGTTATCATTCGGTTGCAGGTGTGCCGCGCTGCGTGCCTTGCAGTCGGCGTTTGGGCTTTGCACGCTGCCGACCAACCGCAGTGGGGACATGCATGGACAAGAAACCTTGTTTCCCAAGAGAAGGGGTTGCCGGGCGACTTCGATCCTGCCACTGGTCGCAATATCAAATGGGTGGCCAAGTTGGGCACTGAAACGCATTCGACTCCTGTCATAGGCAGCGGGCGCGTTGTGATCGGGACAAACAATGGTTCGCCTCGTGATCCAAGGCACAAGGGCGACCGGGGCGTTTTGATGTGTTTTGATGAGAAGGACGGACGGTTCTGCTGGCAATTGGTTGTGCCAAAGCGCACCGAGGACATTTTCTTCGACTGGCCCAATGCCGGGATTTGTTCCGCTGCAACCATCGATGGGAAACGTGTCTATGTTGTGAGCAACCGTAGCGAGGTTATGGCGATCGACATTGATGGATTCGCCAACGGTAACGATGGACCGTTTGTTGATGAGGGACGCCACATGTCGCCACCGGAAGAAGCCCCTTTGGAGCCGGGACCAATGGATGCGGACATTCTGTGGATTTTTGACCTCACCACCGGTGCGGGCATTTGGGCGCATGACGCCCCATCCAGTTCGATACTCGTCCACGGTTCTCACTTGTATCTCAACACGAGCACGGGGGTTGACAACACCCACAAGCGCGTCAGAACGCCCGAGGCGCCCAGCCTTGTCGTGCTGGACAAATTCACAGGCGCTTACCTCGCACGCGACGGCGAACCCATCGCGCCGAACATTTTCCACTCCACGTGGTCGCCTCCCGCGCTTGCAGAGGTGAACAATCAGCCTCTGATTTTCTTCGCAGCCGGCAACGGTGTCTTGTATGCTTTCGAACCCTTGGCTCTGAATGCAGGTTCTGCAAACACTCCTGCTGCGACTGCCGCCTCTGCGGCGTCAGCCCCGGCGCGGTTGAAAACAGTTTGGCAGTTCGATTTTGACCCTGCGGCGCCCAAGACGAATGTTCACAGGTTCAACAGCAATCGCCGGGAAAGCCCCAGCAATTTTTACGGCATGCCCGTTTTTCACGATGGACGAATCTACCTTGCCGGCGGTGGCGACATTTTCTGGGGAAAGAACGAGGCGTGGTTGAAGTGCATAAATGCTTCAGTAGAGGGGAATCGTGGCGCGGGCACTGAGCTCTGGGCCTACCCTCTGGTTCGCCACACAATGTCAACCCCCGCGGTTTACGATGGCATGGTGTTCATTGCTGATTGTGGTCAAACCCTGCACTGTGTAGATGCAGAAACCGGACGTGGGTACTGGAAACACGAACTGAGGGGGGAAATTTGGGCCTCGCCGTTTGTGGCAGATGGCAAGGTTTATCTCGGCACCCGCCGCGGACAATTCGTTGTCATGGCGGCAACGCGCGAAAAACGGGTAATTAGCACGATCGATTTGGGCGCACCGATCAGTTCCACCGCGACCGCGGCGAACGGCGTGTTGTACGTGGCCACGATGACCCATTTGTATGCGATTTCAGGCGGCCCGAATTGATGTTGACCCGGAAATCTCTCAGCGCGGTGCAGCCGGAACCAAAGTTGCCTGACGCCCAAAGACTTGGTGCTTGCCCCCGTTGATCAGAAAGCTCTGCGCCGCCGGGCTGGGAAATATCTGCTGCGACTCCGTCCCCGGCAAAAACCTTTCGCCTCAAGCCCACTGAAAAAACACTGACGCTGCAGATAGCGACGCCACAGTACAGACAGCCAAAAACCAGTGATAGATGTCGCCGTAACTCCGTGTCTGTCCCCATATCCCGACCACCATGCGCCCTTTCGGTCACCACATTGAACGTTGAGAGTTGAACGTTGGACGTTGAACGTTCCTGATCGGTACGCCGGACATCGTGCCTATCACCGTATCGGCTATACCCGACATCGTGTCTGTCACCATATCTGGGCGCCGCAGCCAGCCTCGACCATCCGACCGGCGATTGGGGAGCGCCGACGGCGCAAAACTCCGGTCTCCCAGATAGCGTGTCTGTCCCCATATCTCGCCAACCATGCGCCCTTTCGGTCACCCCGTTGAAAGTTGAGAGTTGAACGTTTCACGTTGAACGTTCCTGATCGGCATATCGGACATCGTGCCTGTCCCCAAATCTGGAAATTCCGTGTCTGTCCCCATATCTGGGCGCCCGGCTGGCTTGGACCGTCCGGCCGGCGCTTCCTCAGGTCCACCGGGCGAAGAGTTCGGTCGCCCAAATTCTGTGTCTGTCCCCATATCCCGCCCACCATGCGCCCTTTCGGTCACCCCATTGAAAGTTGAGAGTTGAACGTTTCACGTTAAACGTTCTTGATCGGCATATTGGACATCGTGTCTGTCCCCATATCCGGGTGCCGCAGCAGGCCTCGACCGCCCGACCGGCGCTTGGGTAGCTCCGGCGGGTCAAAAGCCCGGTCATCCGAATTTCGTGTCTGTCCCCATATCCCGCCCGACCATGGGCCCTTTCGATCACCACGTTGAAAGTTGAGAGTTGAACGTTTCACGTTAAACGTTCTTGATCGGCATATCGGACATCGTGTCTGTCCCCATATCCGGGCGCCGCAGCCGGCATCGACCGCCCGACCGGCGCTTGGGTAGCTCCGGCGGGTCAAAAGCCCGGTCATCCGAATTTCGTGTCTGTCCCCATTCCCGGCCACCATGCGCCATTTCGGTCACCCCATTGAAAGTTGAGAGTTGGACGTTAAACGTTCCTGATCGGTATATCGGACATCGTGCCTGTCCCCATATCTGGGTGCCGCAGCCGGCCTCGACCGCCCGACCGGCGCTTGGGTAGGTCAGGCAGGTCAAAAGCCCAGTCATCCGAATTTCGTGTCTGTCCCCATTCCCGGCCACCATGCGCCCTTTCGGTCGCCCCATTGAACGTTGAGAGTTGAACGTTGGACGTTGAACGTTACTGATCAATAGTACCGAGCATCGTGCCTGTCCCCATATCTGGGCGCCGCAGCCGGCCTCGACTGCCCGACCGGCGCTTGGGTAGCTCCGGCGGGTCAAAAGCCCGGTCGGCCGAATTTCGTGTCTGTCCCCATTCCCGGCCACCATACGCCCTTTCAGTCACCCCATTGAACGTTGAGAGTTGGACGTTAAACGTTCCTGATCGGCATATCGGACATCGTGTCTGTCCCCATATCCTCGTGCCGCAGCCGGTCTCGACCGCCCGACCGGCACTTGGGTAGCTCCGGCGGGTTAAAAGCCCGGTCGGCCGAATTTCGTGTCCGTCCCCATTCCCGGCCACCATGCGCCCTTTCGATCACCCCATTGAAAGTTGAGAGTTGAACGTTTCACGTTAAACGTTCCCGATCGGCATATCGGACATCGTGCCTGTCCCCATATCTGGGCGCCGCAGCCGGCATCGACCGCCCGACCGGTGCTTGGGTAGGTCCGGCGGGCCAAAAGCCCGGTCATCCGAATTTCGTGTCTGTCCCCATTCCCGGCCACCATGCGCCCTTTCGGTCGCCCCATTGAACGTTGAGAGTTGAACGTTGGACGTTGAACGTTACTGATCAATAGTACCGAGCATCGTGCCT
>Ga0315298_1001205_pt1 | contig 48678 bp, 55 predicted proteins | sample WHS_1_MG_FD_203077 | JGI IMG/M metagenome (GOLD analysis project Ga0315298, IMG submission 203077) | Extremophilic microbial mat communities from Washburn Hot Springs, YNP, Wyoming, USA - WHS_1_MG | ecosystem: Environmental > Aquatic > Thermal springs > Hot (42-90C) | place: USA: Wyoming...
GCAAAAGGATTAGCGGAGCAAAGACCTCTGCCACTAGCGACATCACCGTAATCATAGTGTTCAATGATGGCCCAGCCGTGTCCTTGAACGGGTCTCCGACAGTGTCGCCCGTAACAGCAGCCTTATGAGCTTCAGAGCCTTTCCCGCCATGCGCCCCCGACTCAATATACTTTTTAGCGTTGTCCCAAAGGCCGCCAGCATTAGCCATAAACAAGGCAAAGATTATGCCCGTAACAATGCTGCCTGCCAAGAAGCCCGCTAACGCTGTTTTTCCGGCTATCTTGCCGAAAGCATACCCTAAGCCTAACATAGTTAACACTGGAACAATTATAGCTAAAGAACAAGGCAACATAAGCTCTTTAATAGCTCCTTTTGCAGCTATGTCTACGCACCTGGCATAGTCAGGCTTAGCTTTTCCCTCCATAAGACCAGGAATTTCTCTGAACTGACGCCTGACTTCTTCAACCATTCTCTCAGCATTTCTGCCAACAGCTAATATTAATAGTGCCGAAAGCAGAGGAGGCATCATTCCACCAATGAAAACTCCCACAACCACCTCAGGCCTCATCAAGCTTAAGTCAGCAACGTTTATGTCAACTAAATGGGTATAGGCCCCAAAAAGAGCCAGAACCGTAAGTGCTGCAGCACCTATTGCGAATCCTTTCGTTATGGCTTTTGTGGTATTTCCCGCTGCATCAAGCCTATCAGCAACCTCAATAACCTCTTCACCTAAACCAGACTGTTCAGCTATGCCCTTCGCATTATCAGAAACAGGCCCATAAGCATCCGCTGATATTGTCATTCCTACAGTCGCAAGCATTCCAACAGCAGATATGGCAATTCCGTAGAACGGGTCAACTCCAAAGGCAATAGCAAGATACCATGCAGCCAAAGTAGCAGCGCAAATGCCAATTATTGGCGGAACTATGCTCACTATACCATAAGAAAAGCCCGTAAGGATGTTAATTGCAGCGCCGGTCGTTGAAGCTTGAGCCACTTTTTGCGCTGGCCCTCTATCAATGGATGTGAAATAATCTGAAGTTATTCCTATGATTACGCCAGCCACCAATCCTGCAACAGTAGGCAGGAAGACCCCAAGCCACTTATCACCTAAACCAGAAAAATATGTGGCTAAAAAGAGAAAAACGGCGAAGATTATCCAGGTAGCAAAGGAACCGCGGTTAAGAGCCGCACCAGGGTTTCCCTTTATGCTTAATTTAACCACGAAAGCGCCTATTATTGAAGCGAAAAGCCCCATGGCAGATATTATAAGCGGAAGTGCCGTTAAAGGGACCGTTAAAGAGGCAGTACCTACCTCTGCACCAATAATCATGGTGGCAACTATGCTGGCAATGTATGAGTCTATTAGGTCAGCTCCCATGCCAGCAACGTCGCCTACATTATCTCCAACGTTGTCTGCTATGACCGCTGGATTCCGTGGGTCATCTTCTGGGATCCCAAGCTCAACCTTTCCAACTAAATCTGCACTAATGTCAGCTGTTTTAGTGTATATGCCTCCACCTGCCTTTGCGAAAAGTGCCAATGAACTAGCTCCAAAACTAAAACCTAAAACTACGTTTGCAGCATCCTCAGCCTTCCAGCCCAAAACCACGTGGTAAACATAGAACAACAAACTAATGCCGAGTAAAGCCACACCAACAACGAACAAGCCCATAACTGCCCCGCCGTAAAATGCTACCGGAAATGCCTTTTTTAATCCCTGTTTTGCAGCGTTAGCAGTTCGAACGTTTGCCTCAACAGCAGCCATCATCCCAATATAAGCAGCAATTGTAGTGCAAACAGAACCAAAGATATAAGCCACCGCTATACTTCCACCATAGATAAACCCTCCGCGAATAGTGTAAAGCACTCCAAGAACGACCGCCATTACAACAACAAAAGCAGCTAATGTCATGTTCTGCCTTTTAAGATAAGCCTTAGCACCCACCTTAATCGCACTTGCTATTTCTCTCATCCTTTCAGTTCCACTTTCTTGCCTTGTCACATACTTATATAGATAAGCGGCTAAGCCAACAGCAGCCAAACCAGCTATCGGTGTAACATAGAACCACTCCATACGCTGAACCCTTCTAGCTATCTTTTACAAACCGTGTGAAATGAAAACCCTAGCATATAAATTTACTGCAAAAATATAGGGGGCTAGTGTATTTGTAAAGCAAAAGCAAGTACAAATATGACCTTTTACTGGCAAATTGGCGCCGGGGAGGGGATTCGAACCCCTGCGAGCCCGAAGGCCCACTGGCTTCCTTGTTAAAGCCCATTTTAGGCTGTTCGGCGGATCTCGAGGCCAGCGCGTTAACCACTCCGCCACCCCGGCTTTCAAAGAGTTAAGAAGGATTTTATTCTAAAAAGGGTTTATGCCCTCAAAAGCGACGGGTAAAGCCATTTCTTGCCTCCAGCCCGTTTTCTTTCATCCCACTCGTTTAGGATTTTCACTGCTTCGTTAGCCACTCTTATGGCATTTTCCTCACCTTCGCCAGGTTTGAATTCACCAGTGCAGCGATTAGCATAGACCGCACAGACCGCCCCAGCCCTTAATCCGTAAAGATTCGCAAGCGTGTAGAGAGTTGCCGTTTCCATTTCAAAGTTGAGGACTCCAGCTCTTTGCAAAGCTGGGAGGATGTTGGCTGTTTCTGTTTTTGTTGGACGGTTCTGTCCAGCATAGAAGTCTGATGTTGTGGCTGTCACGCCCACATGATAGTTGTTTATTCCAAGGCTTTCAGCCGCCTCAATCAGTGCAAGTAAAACTTCATAGTTGGCTGTTGCGGGGTATTCTGGCATTATGTAACAGTTGCTTGTGCCGTCAAGGCGCACCGCGGCTGATGAAATAACGATGTCGCCGCATTTTACGTCCTTTCGAATGGCGCCAGAACTTCCAACGCGGATGAAGGTGTGAGCGCCTATGGCTGAAGCCTCATTAACAACTATCGCCATGCACGCCGGTCCAATACCGCTGGAAATGGCGGATATTGGAACACCCTTATAAGCGCCAGTAAAGCTCCGAAATTCTCTGTGGCATGAAACTTCTTTGGCTGAATCCCAAAACTTGGCTATTTTTGGAACACGATCCGGGTCACCTGGAACCAGCAGATACCCTGCTAAATCGCCTTTCCCACAAGCTATGTGGTACTGCTTGTCACTTGTTCTGGCCTGGTGCATACGATTACCTCTCAATTTGCAATCTCTTAGGCATCGCCAAGTCCGCTATGTCAACGCTATGCTCGTATATTTGATGGAGAGTTGAAACTGTCGCTAGAAGATGAGGCATCACTTCGAGACTTTGGGCCTTGGCGCTTTTTTCAATCGCTGCTAGGGCCTTTTCTATTTTATCCCTCATGTTTCGCACATCTTCCGCCAAGCCAGCATCGCCAGCTAGGAAAGCCTTCAAAGCGTTCTCGTGTGCCTCAAAACAGAGCGCATGAAACTCAATAATAAGCCTCTTCAAAGCCTCATCTAGCTTTGCTCCCTTCAACTCTGACACTTTAAAGGCTGTGCGCACACACTCATCCCCAATAGTTTCCACAAGGCTTGCCACTAAACGGTAGTCAAGGCATTCGATAGGCTGAACCCCAAGTTTTTCGCTTAGGCTTGGATTCTGAATAATTGTCCGCAGAATTCTAACAAGTAAGAAATAAAGTCTGTTAACCTCTTCATCGCGGGCTATTACACTTTTTGCCATAGACAAATCGCCATCAACAAGCGCACTCACAACATCCCTATGCATACCCGCAACGATTGAATAGCCCCTCCTAAGAATCTTCTCAGGCGGAAAACTGGAAGGTTCCAGCAAACACTGCAAAACAATCTTTGAATAGTCCTCCTCAACTATTTCTAACCCCACCAGACGGCCGACAGTCCTCTTCACGCTCTCCCGAACCTCAAGGCTGATGGGCTCTTTTCCCTCTACACGAATAATATCAAAGCCTAGAAGATACTTGCCAACAATTTCACGGCTTAAATATGGCCCAGGCTTTAAAACAATAATACGTGCGGAGGGTGACGCTCCATACTCGGGGTCTATGAGAAGTTTGCCATCACTCGTTTCGTTTACCGCCACAATAGATCCACGTTTCAATCCGTACCGTTCAGCCCAATCCTTTGGTATGCAGACAAAGAAAGTGCCACTTGGCGTGCGCTGAATTTTACGAATGGTGCCCAAATGCATCACACCTTGAAAAGTTTATTCGAATGCGAATATTAACAGATTTAAACAAAACTTTAATATATAAACTTGAGTGTAAGTGTTGAGATTGAAGGGCAAAGTTATAATTGGTATAGATTTAGCTGGTAAAGAGGAAAACCCCACTGGGTTAGCGATTTTAAAAGGCCAAAGTGTTAGAACATGCCTAATTTACACGAACAGAGAAATCTTTGAAAGCATTATAAGAGAAAAGCCAAGAATTGTGGCAATAGACGCCCCGCTTAAGCTTCCCAAAATCGGAATTTTTAGAAAAGCAGACAAGGAACTAATCAAAAAAGGCTACCGAGTTTTTCCGCCGGGCCTGCCCGCCATGAAAACGCTAAGCCTTCGGGCAATTGAGCTGAATAGATTAATAACGGAGAGAGGCATACAGACAATTGAAGTGCATCCCACCTCAACTAGAAAGGCTTTAAACATGCCAGCAAAAGACTGGAAAGAAATCCAAAGCATATTAAAATGCATTGGCCTAAAAGGCTCGTTAAGCGAGCGTGCACTAGCACCACATGAATTAGACGCCGTTACCGCCGCCATAACTGGTTATCTTTACATGCGAGGTTTAACTGAAATCCTAGGCGATGGGGAAGAAGGCTTTATTGTAGTCCCAATAAGGCAGGATTGGAGAAGGCTAAAACTATGAACACTTCAGAGAAGCTTCAAAGGGCTGTGGAACTCACAATTACGGCGGGTTATCAACTTAACAAAGAAGCCTTCGAGTTTTTAAATGAAATATCCATAACTGAAGACCCTGTGGAAATTGTAAGTAAAGCCCTAGCCAAAATAGAAACGTTGAGGGATAAGCCGCTTTTTATTGAAAGAAGCTTTCTAGAAGAACTTGTTAAGAAGCCCGAGCAGACAAAAAGGGCCATTAGTGAGCCACACATAGAACACCACACTTCTCCACCACTATTCCTACCAGAACAACAAGAGCAACCACAAACACAACTGATCGTTGAGGGAAAACGGCTTTTTCGTCCCTACGCAAAGGAGATAGAAGCCGATATTAAAATTATCGAAGATGCAAGCAGCAAGTTAAGCACTAACGGAACAATTGAGGATTACCTTGAATATTTTCGTGACAGATTCAAGCGAATCGAAAAGTTGCTAAGGCAAAGAATGGATGTGAAAGGGGCTGTTTCAATTGCCGATGCATTAAGGGCTTTGCCGAATACAAGGCTTAAAATTATTGGGATGATCACTGAAAAGAGGGAAGTAAAACAGAAAATCCTTTTGACAATAGAAGATTTAAGTACAAACGCCACTGTTCTTGTGCCACAAAATGCGCCACCTGCCCTTTTGGATAAGGCTAGGTCTCTTTTGCTGGATCAAGTTATTTGCGTTGCTGTTGTAAAAACTCGAGGAAATCTGCTAATAGCCGAGGACATTATTTTTCCAGATATCGCCCCAAAAAGTCAAAATAAAGCGCCTGTTCCAGTCTACGCCGTACTCACTTCAGACATGCATGTCGGCAGCGTAAAATTCCGGCAAGAACTTTTCAATAGATTTGTTTTATGGCTTAACGGCAAATATGGAAACGGCCAAATGCAAGAAATAGCAAGTCACGTAAAATACGTTTTGATAGCTGGCGACGTTGTCGACGGGATAGGCGTCTACCCAAACCAGGCCAAGGAGCTTGCCATAAAAGATATTTACGGACAATACAAGTTAGCTACAAAACTCATCAAGCAAATCCCAGACTATATCGAAGTAGTAATTATACCGGGAAACCATGATGCCCCAAGAAAAGCTTTGCCCCAACCCCCAATATCTAACGACTTCCTAGAAAAATTGTTGGAGACAGGCAATGTCCACTCTATCGGAAATCCATGCCTCTTAAGTCTCCACAGCGTTGAGGTGCTCATGTATCATGGACGTAGCCTCGACGACATAATCTCCACCGTCCCAGGAATAAATTACACCCAGCCAGAAAAGGCCATGACGCTGCTTTTGCAGTGCCGCCACTTGGCACCCGTTTATGGGGGGAAAACGCCTCTAGCGCCGGAAAGCAGAGACTGTCTGGTTATAGAACGTGTGCCCGACATCTTCCACGCAGGGCACATCCACACTGTTGGGCATACAAATTATCGGGGAGTTACCATTATTAACTCTGGCTGTTGGCAGGACCAGACAGAATATATGCGCAGGCAAGGGTTCACACCCATGCCAGGCTTAGTTCCCGTGGTAAATCTTCAAACATTAGATGTTAAAATTATGTCATTTGCCTAGGACAAACCGCGCGCAATAAGTCTTGCCACACGAAGAGGTTCCGGCACTCTATTGCAAACTGCCAAACTTTTCATGAGGCAAACAGCCCATTCAGCATCTGCCCCCATAATCTCAAGGTATAGGGGTGGTTCCCCGGCGAGCACCTCCACCTCGTGAATAGGTCCAAGGTTAGCAAAAACTTCCCAACGTCTTTCCCAGTCCATAAAATGCCGAACCAGCGCATGTTTAACCGCTTTGTTGTCGGGCTTAGTCCTCGACACAACAATGATGGGCTTTTGGAACTTTTCATAAAGAACTCTAGGGTCTATAATGTTAAAGCCCGCATACGAAACCCCCGCAAGCATAATTGCCTCAAAACTCCAAGGGGCCAACATGCTGACAGCCTTGTCAGTCGCATCCAAACCGTCAACGGTTATTCTTCTAAAAGCTACTTTTTCAATTTCTAGTCCCTTGAAAAGGACAGCAACTAAAAGTGCTTTCCGACTAAATCCTTTTTTGAAGCTTCCATCTTCAATTCCTACAATCTGCATCTTTTGAAAGGCATTTCGGTTCATAATCAACCAAACGTCCAAGCCTACTGTCATTAGAGAAAGCTTCTTTAATAAGAGTGCGTGTCACCTCCATGCGGATTTTCTTTGTTCGCCCATAACGCCCCATGCTTACCACTTGTGCATTTAACAGTCCTAAAGCGTCAAGCTCATTAACCAACGTGCTTACGCGCCTTTGTGTTAAAGGTGTCACGGCCAACTCGCCGCAAAGCTCATTGTACACCTCGTAAATTTCGCCAGTAACCGCCCGGTAGCCATTTGCCCTAACAAGATGGTAAACGCTCAACATAACAAGCTTCGAATGAAGCGTTAGATTTGCTAAAGCGTCAACAACGCGATTATGCTCTATAAGCTTTTCAGCCTCACGCACATGATCCTCCAAAACGGTGTCCGCTCCTTTCCGCTCTGCAACTTCGCCAGCAACCCGAAGCAAATCCAAGGCCCTCCGAGCGTCACCATGCTCAGCAGCAGCTAATGCCGCGCAAAGGCTTAGTGCGCCTTCACTCAATGCTCCTTCACGGAAAGCCATCTGTGCCCGCTCAGCCAAAATATTTCGCAACTCAGCAGCATTATAAGGACGGAAAACAATTTCTTCCTCGCTTAACGAACTCAAAACCCTTGGATCCAAAAATTCTTTCAAGCGAAGGTCGTTGGATATGCCTATTATAGAGACCTTGCTACGGGTCAGTGTTTCATTAATTCTCGTAAGTTCATACAGGAGTATATCGCTCCGGGCCTTTACTATGGCATCCACTTCGTCAAGGGCTATGATCAGCAGTCTTTTAGCCGCGTCTAAGCCTTGCTTAAATCTGTCAAAAACCTCTCCTAAAGACAGCCCCGTAAACGGAACCGTAAAGTTTACGCTTTGACATAGGCTTGCAAGGACCCTATATTCAGTCCCAGCTAAGCGGCAATTCACATAGCAAAAGCTTACCGGGGCCCCAATATCCTTCGCCTTGGCCTCTAAACGATTCAAAACATATTTTGTCACCGCCGTCTTACCCGTTCCTGTTTTCCCATAGACAAAAATGTTAGAACACCTGGCCCCTTTCAAAACTGGTGCAATAGCCTCTCCAAGACGCCTGATTTGGTCTTCACGATGGGGAAGTCTTTCAGGCAAGTAATCATGCCGAAGAACCTCCCTGTCTTTAAACACACCTGTTGAGTTACAAAACCTATCGAATACCTCGTCAAGCACGCCCCTGTCCTTCATTAATTTTCTCCTTCCTCCTTTATCCACCAAAGTAGGAAACTTGTAACGCCTCTTACTTCAGGCGTGGCGAGATAAGGCATACCGTACAGAAAACTGAATAAACAGCAGAAAAATCCTAAAAGTTGATGAACGTTCTACGCGAAAAGGAGGGACACCCCCCAGCTTCAACTGGAAAAACTCTTAATTAAGGTTTATTTTGCTGTTGTTTCTTCATTTGGAAGAAAATACTCTGAAGGGTTAGATAGCACGAGGAAAATAAAAAGTTCTCGTAAAAGTTTTTTGATTAAAACTAAAAATGCTTCTCAGCTATAGATAATCTTACATTCCAAATTAATGCTGCCTTCCAGTGGAAAAGATGGGGTATCCCTGATATTGTTCGGTCACAAACGTAACACAGAATTAATGTCCAATTATCTTCCACGATTATCCTAATGTCCAGCTAAATTTTACATCGTTCACAATTTGTGAAAACCTTGTGAAATTTATTCGCATTTGATGTTTTTGATTTTCCCGTTTCTAAAATGTTGCCATTTTCTTGTTCTTTTTCTGTGAAAGAGTCACCCCATTACTTCTACTGGAGGCAATAATTCTAACTTTTCTCTTTTAGCTTTGTTATAGGAGGACTTTTTGTGAAGACTGCGACATAAAATCTTTGCAAATTTTAGCTTTTTCGTTATTTAAGGTTAAAATCAAAATTTTTATTTTTCCTTAATTCACCGTAATAGCTATATTTTGTGAAATGCAAAATGTGAACAACTTTACGGTGCTATCGACTTGCCAGCGAGGAAAATGCGGATCGAAGTATTCGACAGTGAGGGTAATAAGTACAGCATAGCTTTTGAAGGGGAAATATCACGGGATAAAGCCCTCCGTCTGTTAGATCTAGTGGAACTATTAGGTGGAGTAACAGCAAGCGGACCAAATCCTGGTGTCGGCACTATAGCTGGTGATAAATCAAAATATGACAAAATGTTTGTTCTCATCCAGAAGCATTTCCCAGTAGTTTGGTTTTCATCAAGGGATGTTCAGGCAGCCTACGAACAAGAGTTTAAAGAACCCATAAGCTTAAGCACCGTAGCCACGTATCTTTCAAGGATGGCAGGTAAAGGCATGCTCATCAAAACAGGGGCTTCTAATCGCCTTAAATACAAGCTAACCAGTTCTCCGTATGCCATAGTGAAGCAGCAAACAACAAATGAAAAGTAATTTGGACTTTTTAAGCAGTTTCAGGTTCGGATTTTCGCAGAAATCTTTCCATTTCCTTCTTTACGCTATATTTAAAGGGAATCTTGCTTGAATCCCTCTCCAAATAACCCTCCTCATAAAGTTTCTTCATAAGTCTGGCTGTATGCTCCCGGCTAAGCCTAATCCTTTCTTTAATCTCTGGAGCTGTTTTAGGGCCCTCAGCGGCCAACATCTCCAGCACAGCCAACTCGGTCTCCGTTAATTGAGCTAAAGCCTTTTCGCGTTTTATTGGTATAACCGCCTCAACTCCAGACTCGGGAAAGATAGGCCCTCTTTGGGCTTTCTCTTCAATGCTAGACAGTTTAGCAAGAACCTCTTTATGCGCTTCGGTGATACTCTGTGTTTGCTTTTCAATGCCGCTCAATCTCGTTAACAGCTTTTCCTCGTCCTCTAACAACTCTGCAGTTTTACCTTCCAAGGCTTTTAGCTTACTCTCCAACTCTCGGACAGCCTTTGATGCCTCATCACCCTTTGAAGAGGCAGCCTCAACTTTATAATAAATGGCATGTATGTCATCTATTGCACGCTGGAGCTCCCTACTAAAACTTAAAATTATATCATTAAAGGCTCCTTTGGCCTTTTCATATTCCTTTCTAACTTTAATGAGATGCCTGTAATACTCAATAGCGGCATAAATAGCCAACACCATGAAGGCAAACGAGACAATAATTAAGAGGTCAACCATGTGATGTCCCCCGTGACTTCCTATAAAGAATTGGTGATTTTAGCATGTTGCATCACAAGTCACAGTTTTAACGCACGAAAACATTTAAGACTTATGGTTCTTCATGCAAATATATGATATCACAAATCACACGCATGAAAGATGCTCATACGATTTATCAAATAGGTATTTTCTAGGCCTTTTTGACCTATGCCTTATTTTTAGCCTTCTTTCACGATTATGAGTTCTGTTCAAAACGTGTGACTTGTGATGTCACGGAAAACCTTCCGATGGTTTTGAAAGCCTCCTTAAGCCGTTTTCGAGCTCCTCTCTTAACATTTTTAGGAACTTTATTTGTTCCTTTATTTTTTCAGCTTTATTCGGCATGCTTTTGTGTGCTTCTATATATTCTTGCAGTTTGTTTGCAATTTCAATATACTGGTCAAGAGTTGTGCTTTCGAAAACGCCTAAGTACCCTAAAAGCAGCACTGTGTAAATGGATTTTATAATGTTTTCCTGTGCTTGTTTTAATGTTCTGTTGAAGGCTCCACGGCTTATTTTTGCCTTTGTTAGCCTTAACCTGGCTTTTTCATCGTACTTTAGTGATTTTCCCGCAATATTTTCAGCTAAAACGTCTATGAGCAGTGTTTCAAGCTGTGTTTTTGTTAAGTGGCTGTTTTTCGCCAGTATATTAACAATGGGGTCTTCTAAAGATTTTTTTAGCCATAGCTGAATGCTGTTTTTTAACATTCTAACTCCACCGTAAAGGTTTATGCCCGTAGAATACGCTTTTGTATACGGAACTTTTAAAAAAGTTGCGGCTCTACGGCAAAATTACGCCCTTAAGTCGCAAGGATTATATGCTAATCCGTATAGCATGTTGTGAGGAGAGCATCTGTATTGCAATTCATGGCATCTGAACGCCTAAAAAGCATAAAGCCCTCTGGAATTCGCCGATTTTTTGCTTTGGCCCAAGAACTCCCGGACGTTATCAATTTAAGCCTTGGAGAACCCCGATTTTTCCACTCCGAGGCATGCTTTAGAGGAAGGTTGGCGTGCTATATTAGCAGGTAAAACACACTATGCTCCAACAAATGGTATCCCAGAACTTCGGGAGGGTTTGGCGCAGAAGGCTTACAAGGAATACGGCCTTGGATATGACCCAAACTCGGAGATAATGGTCACGGTGGGCGGAATAGAAGCTATTTCTCTTGCCCTAATTGGGCTGGTTAATCCCGGAGACGAAGTGTTAATCCCTAATCCTGGCTTTGTCTGTTACGAGCCCACTGTGAGATTGGCTGGAGGTACCCCTATCTCGATTCCCATTTTGGAGAAGAACGAATTTAAGCCATCTATTGACGATGTGATGTCACTTATCACGAAAAAAATCACGTGTGATGATCCTGAACTACCCAAACAACCCTACTGGGACGGTCATTTCATATGAGGAGCTTGCAGCTTTATCGAAAATCGCTGTAGAGCGTGATTTGATTGTGATATCTGATGAAGTTTATGAAAAATAATCTATGATGGGGAGAAGCATTACTGTTTAGCAATGTTTCCGGGAATGCACGTTGGTTGTGAACTCTTTTTCTAAAACTTATGCTATGACGGGCTTACGAGTTGGCTACGTTTACGGGCCTAAAGAGCTTATTTCGCCTCTTTGGCTTTGCCATCAATATTTTGATGGCTTGTGTGGATACTTTTGCACAATATGCCGCGTTAGGCGCGCTGAAAGGGTCTCAAGACTTTGTCAATGAAATGGTGGCCGAGTTTGATAGGCGAAGGCGTTTTGTTTTCAGAAGACTTAATGAAATTGAGGGATTTAGCTGTGCCCTTCCGAAGGGGGCCTTTTATATGTTCCCAAGCGTTAAAGCCTTTAGCAGGTCTTCAGAAGAATTCGCTCAGTTCCTTCTCAAGGAGGCTCGTGTTGCCATCGTTCCTGGTTCTGCCTTTGGTTCTTATGGTGAAGGCTACGTTAGAACTTCTTATGCAGCAGTATATGAACAGCTGGAAGAGGCTTTTAATCGCATAGAGAAGGCTGTTAGAAAACTCAAAGGTTCTTTTTAAAGGTTTTCTGCTTTTTCTTTTAGTTTGTCGAAGAGTTCTGGGCGTAAATCTTTTAGTGTTGGGACAAAAGTTTCCACTGGTTTTATGTCTGCATAGTCCACTTCACCTATCACTAGGTCTTCTTCATTATACTTTGCCTTTGCAATGATTTTTCCGTTTGGAGCTATGAGCCTGCTTCCTCCCCAGAACTGTAATCCGTCTTCGATGCCAACAAGGTTAACATAGGCTAGAAATGCCGTGTTTTCAATGGCTCTTGCAACAGTTAGTGTTTCGAAGAATACTCTACGAACAGCAGGCGATGCTGATATACAGACAATTATTTGTGCACCGCCCAAGCGTATTAGCCGGCAAACCTCTGGGAAGAAAATGTCATAACAAATAATTAACCCTATCTTGCCAAGATTGGTCTCGAATGCCTCTGCTTGATAACCAGGTCTAAAATACCTTTTCTCCTCAAAAACACTGTGAGTTGGAAGGTGCATTTTTCTATACTTTCCAACGTAACCCTCTGGTCCTACTAGGACAGCTGTATTATAAACTGTTGAGCGTGCTTTTTCGCTGAGTTCTGGCATTCCAAACACTATGTAAGCGTCATAGTTTTTAGCAATTTTTTTCACCGCATTTGTTGATAGTCCGGGAATTTCTTCTGCTAACTCGTAAAGTTCATCCCTTATGGTGTACCCTGTCAGCGAAAGTTCAGGGAAAATAACAAGGTCCGCACCTTGTTGTTTTGCCCTAGCCGTATATTCTTCGATCCTCTTTATGTTTGCCTTTTTGTCTCCTCTTTGGCAGCTTATCTGAGCTAGAGCGAGCAAAAACTTTTCCTTCATATTTTCCCCGTCCATACTCTCCTTTATTGCATGAATGGGATTCTAAAATCAAATCCGACAGTCCTATATTGAAGTTTTGTTGTTAAGGGCATCCTTCTTTTGTGTTCCATACTTTGCCATCGCTTTTTCACTTTTTCAACTAAGGCTTTTTGCAAGCCCAGTTGCTCTGCTATTTCATCCGCCTTCATAAAATGTTCAAGCCCATACAGAATGAGATCCAACGTCTCATATTTTAAACCCAATTCCTCTTCTGCCGTTTGCCCCGGCCATAATGTTGGTGATGGCGGTTTTTCCACGATTTCTTTTGGTATGCCAATGTGCCTTGCGAGTTTTTTAACCTGAGTCTTGTATAGGTCCATAATTGGGGATATGTCTGCTGCAACATCTCCCCATTTTGTGAAGTAGCCTATCATGGTTTCTGACTTATCAGAGCTACCGCAGACAATTAGGCTTAGCCTATTAGCATAGTAATAAAGGTAGACCATTCTTGTTCGTGCTTTTAGATTGCCCTTGCAAAGCCTATCCCTGTCATCAAAAATTGGCATTGATTTCCGAAATGCCTCTAAAACTGGTGTGATGTCTATGATTTCCGTTTTAAGCCCGAATTTTTCCGCGACGATTTTTGCATGCTCTATGTCTTTGGGATTGTATGTTTCTTTCTCTGGTAGCATTAGTCCTAAGACATTGTTTCCCCCGATGGCTTTGGCCGATAGCGCTGCTACCGTGCTGCTGTCTATGCCTCCGGAGAGCCCTAAAACTATGCCTTTAGCTTTTGACTTTAGTACATAATCTTTTATGAAACGTGTTATTTTCGTCTCAACTTCTGCCCAATCCAGTTCTAAGACTGACGGTGTCAGTTTCAAGGGTTTCATCCTCAGTGTTTATGGGATTAGGCAAGTATTTAAGGACGAAGTTGGGATAATGAATAGGTGTAACTTCAATTCCGTGATGAAGGATGGTGTATGGGGCGTAGAAGAAGGAAAGTTGTCCGAATTCCAAAGAAGCGATTACCGAAATTCTTTTCTTGCCCTATTTGCGGGAAGGAATCAGTTCGTGTTGAGCTGTTTAGGGATGAAGGAAAAGCGGTTGTAAGCTGCGGCAGCTGTGGGGCTAAAGAGGAGTTTATGGTTAAGAAAGCTTTTGGCGAGATAGACGTTTACTGTATGTTTGCCGACAAGATTTATAGTGGAACGAGGAGGGTGCCAACATCGGAAGTTAAGGAATCCGCATGAAGGATGGGGAGCCTTTGGTGGGTGCTGTAGAAAAATACTTGTTGGATAAAATCGGTTCGGAAGGGTCGATTCACATAACCCTTATCGATCCTGAAAAAGTTACACCTTCGCAAGCTTCTGCTATTGCTAGGAAGGCAAGAGCTAGCGGGACTTCAGCGATAATGATAGGGGGGTCTACATTTATTTCGACTAAACACTTAGATGATGTTGTTAAAACTGTTAAGCGTGCTATGGATATCCCTGTAATTCTATTTCCAAATAATGTTACAAGCATAAGCCGCTACGCAGACGCCATTTGGTTCATGTCTTTACTAAACTCCCTTGACCCTTATTTTATAGTGGGCGCGCAGATTTTAGGGGCACCTTTAATTAGGCGATATCGCCTAGAACCAATTCCTTTAGGCTATATTGTTGTTGGTGAGGGCGGAACCGCGGGCATCGTTGGGAAAGCAGTTCCAATACCATACGATAAGCCAGAGTTAGCCGTTGCCCATGCCTTAGCTGGACAGTATTTAGGCATGCGTTTCATTTACCTTGAAGCTGGTTCCGGAGCTAAAAAGCCAGTACCCCGGGAAATGATTCGCGCTGTTAAGAAAAACATAGATGTTCCGTTAATTGTTGGTGGGGGAATAAGAACTAGGGCGCAGGCATTAGCGGCGGCGTCCGCCGGCGCGGACATTATAGTTACTGGTAATGTCGTTGAAAATGGGCACGTTAAGGATAAAGTGTCGGAGATTGTTGAAGGCTTAAAGAGCTGTAAAACATAGCTTTTCCAGTCACTAGATTTCTGTACAAAAATTCAATAGCTTAATGCGGCTGTGAAGAGAAGTTTTGCTTTTATGTGTTAGAAAACCAAAATATACTTTCGTTTTGTAAGATGTGCACAAGTGGTCGATTGGCGTGCAAATGAGCAAGTCCTATGAAATGTACGTTGAAGCCTTAGAAAAGCAGCTCAAACAATTGTATAGCATATCTACCAAAGCCCGGGAAAAGGGGCTCGATCCTGCTTTTAAACCTGAATGCACGGTTGCAAGGGACATGGCCGACCTAATAGAGGGGCTTGTCGGCCCAAAAGGAGTTGCAGAGCGCGTTCGAGAGTTAAGCTCAAAGCTTTCGAGAGAGGAACTTGCTTTCAAGATTGCCGAAGAGATTGTTTATGGAAAATTTGGGCATTTTGAGCCGGAGGCCGCTGCTGAACAAGCTATACGCACAGCTTTAGCAATTCTTACGGAGGGATTAACTGCAGCCCCGATACAAGGTGTAGCACAAGTTAAGATTAAATCAAACCATGATAGGTCAAAATATTTAGCCATTTATTTCGCTGGTCCGATTCGTTCTGCCGGCGGCACAGACCAAGCACTTACGCTTGTTATTGGCGATTTTATTCGTAGGCTTCTTGGGCTTGATAGGTATAAGCCCACTCAAGAGGAGATTGCCCGGTTCATTGAGGAAGTTAGACTTTATGAGCGCTCCGTAAGCCGCTTCCAATATCATGTTTCAGACGAGGAGTTATATAGAGCGCTTGGCTGGTTACCAGTTGAGGTTACTGGCACAGAGTCTGACCCTGTAGAAGTTTCTTCCTTCCGTAATTTGCCGCGTATTGAAACTAATAGGGTTCGGGGCGGAGCACTTCGTGTTGTTAATGACGGTATTATCGGGCGGGCTTCAAAGGTTTGGGCTATTGTTGAAAAGCTTGGTATTCAAGGCTGGGATTGGCTTAAAGAAATCCGTAAAATGTCCGAAAAGAAGTCTACCGGTTTCATGGACGATATTGTCGCGGGGCGACCTATATTCTCCTTTCCAGCCGCTCGAGGCGGTTTCCGTCTGCGTTATGGAAGAGCAAGAAACACGGGGTTAACAGCCGTTGGCATCCACCCAGCTACAATGCTTGTTCTTCAAGGCTTTATTGCGACGGGCACTCAACTCCGTTTAGAACTTCCAGGAAAAGGCGGCATAGCAGTACCCGTCGACACGCTTGAGCCCCCAGTAGTACGACTAAGGGACGGTTCTGTTGTGCGGGTTACCATCGAAAATTTTGGCGATATTAAGGATAAAATTGATAAAATTTTGTTCTTAGGCGACATACTCGTAAGTTTTGGAGATTTCCTTTATCAAGGTAAGATGCTTGTTCCAGCTGGGTATGTTGAAGAATGGTGGGTTGAAGATTTAAAAAAGGCCATAGCCGATCAGTTTGAAGGGGATTTCGAGAAAGCGGCAGCGGTTGCCGGTATATCAAGCGAAAGACTAAAAAGTTTCGTGGAAAACGCATTCAGGAATCGACCAACGTGCAAAGAGGCAATAGCCCTTTCATTAAGCTTTAAGGTTCCGCTCTATCCAGCATACACACATTTTTGGTCTAATCTTGAGTCAGTTGAAGAGCTTAAACTTCTTAAAGAATGGCTGGCTATGGCTGAAGTGAAATACAATGAAGATTTTGCATGCAGCATAGTCGGCAAAGTTGACGAGAATGTTAAAAGGATTTTAGAAGTCATATGCCTTCCTCACAAAGTCTTTGATGGCAATATAGTTATTGAAGGAGATGACGCATGCACTTTTGCCTTCTGCCTTGGCAACAAAAATTCCAGGAGCGACTTTATCCAAGCTGGGAATATTTTAGAAGCTGTTGAGAAGCTTAGCGGTGTTGTTACTAAAGATAAAGCTTCAACTTTTGTTGGCGCGAGGATGGGGCGCCCCGAGAAGGCTAAGAGGCGGGAGATGAAGCCTCTTGTGCATGTTCTTTTTCCCGTTGGTTTAGCTGGTGGTTCCCAAAGAGATATTGTTGAGGCGGCTAAACGTGAAAATGTTTATGTGGAGATTGTTAAGCGTAAATGTCCGTCATGCAAGACAAATGCTGTCGGAATAAAATGTCCTTCATGCGGCTCTGAGACGATTCTAGAGTATGTTTGTCCAAGATGTGGAAGAACCCTTAACGCTGGTAACTGTCCGGTCTGCAAGGTTTCCGCTGTACCTTACGAGAGGCAGAACGTTAACATTAAAAGGCTTCTTGAAGAGGCGTGTAATCGCCTAGGCATTTCATCGCCAAGAGTTCTAAAAGGTGTCAAGGGTTTGACCAATGAGACTAAAACACCTGAAATCATTGAGAAGGGCGTTTTGCGGGCGAAGTACGATTTGTCCGTTTACAAGGATGGGACAATCCGTTTTGATGCAACTAACGCTCCCTTAACGCATTTTAAACCGTCAGAGGTGGGAGTTTCTATAGAAAAACTTGTTCAGCTTGGTTACACGAATGATGTATACGGCAATCCTTTGACGAATCCAGACCAGATATGTGAACTGAAAATACAGGATGTCATAATACCAATTAAATGTGCAGAATACTTTGTCCGCGTCGCAAACTTTGTTGATGAACTTCTTGTAAAAGTTTATGGATTGCCATCTTACTATAATGTTAGGCATGTGGAAGACCTTGTCGGCCATTTAGTCGTTGGTTTGGCACCTCATACCTCCGTTGGGATTCTTGGGCGGATAATCGGATTTACAAGTCTGAATGTTTGTTATGCACATCCAATTTGGCATTCAGCTAAGCGTAGAGACTGTGATGGTGACGAAGATGCCTTAATGCTTACATTAGACGCGCTGCTAAACTTTTCAAAGGTGTTCTTGCCCGCGCAAATTGGTGGCATTATGGATGCACCTTTATTGTTAATTTCCGTTGTCAACCCTAAAGAAGTGCAGAGGCAAGCACATGATTTTGACGTGGCTGTTGCTTACCCATTAGAGTTTTACGAGAAAACTTTGGAGAAAGTGGAAGCAAAACATGTAAGCGAATTAATAGACCTCATTGAATATAGGCTTGGAACAGAAGCGCAGTTTGAGGGATTTCACTTTACGATGCCAGTTTCAAACATTAATATGGGAAATGATGAAAGCGCCTATAAACGTTTCAAAACTATGGTGGAAAAGCTTAACGGGCAGCTGGCTCTTGCCGAGAAAATTGAAGCTGTTGATGCTAGAAAAGTTGCCCTCAAAGTGTTAACAAAACATTTTATTCGCGACATTGCCGGAAACCTTCGAGCCTTTTCAACGCAGGGTTTCCGTTGCAAATCATGCAATAAGCGTTTCCGCCGTTTGCCGCTACGGGGTAAATGTCCCATGTGTGGTGGAGAGTTAACCCTAACGGTTTACCGAGGTGGAATAGAAAAGTATCTGGAGGCTGCTGAACATATAATCAAAAAGTATAAGTTGCCCCGTTATTACAGCCAAAGAATTCAACTTGTTAGGGAAGAGATTAACTCGCTCTTTGAGGGTAAAAAGCCTAAACAAATTAGCCTAACAGACTTTGCCTAAAGTGAAACCTTTTCTACTCCCTCATTACAAAATGTTTTTGGTGAGTATGCCTAGGGAAGAGTACCACCCCAACGCATACTTAACAGATTTCAGAAATGTTAAGCTGGGCTTAAGGGCGCGAACTTTAATACTGAACTTTCTGGAGAAATCTTCTGCAGACGCGAAAACTGTTGCAAAAGAGACTGGTTTGCCCTACAACGTAGTTATGCATCACTTAAAACTTCTGGAATCTAAAGGAATAGCCGTGAGGAAAAGCAAGCGACCATCTGTTTGGTCGTTAACGGGGCTCGGGCAAAAACGGTTAGGCTAAGCATTTAAAAAGTGCATTGGCATGGCGAATACTTGCATTTTGGACATTTTCCGTTATATTTGCCTAGTGCAGCCTTTTCCAAGTTCACATTGGTTATGTTGGCTAATGAGGCTAGCCATGCAATAACATCTGCAAACTCGTTTTCCAAGGCTTCTATATCGCCTGCTTTAAGAGCTTCGCCCAGCTCTGCAACCTCTTCAACAAGCCACTCAAAAGTTTTCTCCGTGCCCCGCTGCGAATCCCTATGAAAATATAGAGTACGCATCATTTCTTGAAACTCGTGTATATGCATCTTCACCACGTCTTAACCGGTATATGCCTTGCATTGTTTTAGCACTTAAAATTAAGTAAAGCTTTCTGTCCCTTCGCCGTTATGTGAATAACTTTCACACCTTTCCTTTCCAGGTAAGCGGCAATAAACCTCCTATGGCAGTATTTTGGATTTGGCTCCAAACACATAATGCAAGTTTTCTTTTGGGATGCGATGTCAAGGAGCTTTTTTATGCCTTCTCTGAACATTTTTGTTCGCATATATCTTTTATATCCGCCTTTGCGATAGCCTCCCAACTCTTTTCCAAGCCAAACGTATTCTACACCATTTTCTAGAAGCCACTTCTCCATTTGCTCCCTTTTAAAATGTTCCATTTTTGATGTTGGAAAATGACGAACGTCCACTAATACTTGAATCTCATGTTCCTTAAGCAGCTCCAAGAAAGTGTTTACGGAACGATTACTATGCCCAATTGTCCAAAGTGTTGTCTCCCTATCCATTTTTGGTATGCCTAGCGAATTTTCATATACTGATAAGCTTCTGTTGCATCTTCAAAGCAGTAGTGTACTTTCTGATAGTCCTTCCTGAACTCCATAACGTCAACAGCCACTTTTTCAGGGGGCTCCTTGTCTATCACCACGCGTTTTATGAATTCAGCTATTTCTGTCATTTCGGATTCTTGCATTCCCAGCCTTGTAACTTCTGAAACGCCTAATCTTATGCCTCCTGGATGCTGGAAGTGGCGTCCCTCTTTAATGTCCCATGGCAAAAGGTTCCTATTGATTATTATATTTGCTTTTTCAAGAGTCTCCTCAATAGTGCCACCGTCACCATACTTTGTTATGTCTATCAGAATAACGTGGGATTCGGTAAACCCTTTATGCTCAGCTAAAACGTTAAAGCCTCTTTCATATAATGCTTGGGCTAGAGCCTTAGCGTTCTTAACCACTTGATGTGCGTACTCTTTTCCAAACTCGAGAAGTTCAGCAGCCGCAATTGCCACACCAGCCACTGCGTGCAAGTGGTGGTTGCTCACCAAGCCTGGAAAAGTTGCTCGCTTTATTTTATCGGCGTGTTTTTCCCATGACAAGACTCCGCCATGCTGGGGTCCGAAAAACGTTTTATGGGTGCTTAGGCTTACAACATCTGCGCCTTCACGAAGCGGGTCTTGGAAACATTTTCCAGCAATTAGCCCAGCAACATGAGCAGCGTCATAGCCAACAGTGCCGCCCACTGCATGTATTGTGTCCGCCAACTCCTTCACCGGATGGGGAAATGGAAATACACTTGCCCCAAACATTACAAGCTTCGGCGGTCTCCCCTCAGCTGCAAGTTTTTCTATTCTTTGCTTTGCCTTGTCCACGTCAATGTTTAGCTCTTTATAGTCTAGGGGCAAGTATTCAACCACTAAACCGTGAACCGCACCTGCTGTGCCCCCCAACTCCTTTTTACCCATTGTGATATGTCCACCGCATGGTATCGACAAAGCCATCATGGTGTCGCCTGGTTCCGTAAAAGCCGTATAAACAACAAGATTTGCAACAACCCCAGAAATGGGTCGCACGTCCACAAACTCTGCGTTAAAAAGCCTCTTCATAAGCTCAATGCATTTAAACTCAACTTGGTCTATGAAGCGGCATCCAGCATAAACCCGTTCTCCAGGCCAGCCCTCAGCGTATCGATTTCCGAAATCCGATGTTAGTGCTTCACGAACCGCTGGACTTGGGATGTTTTCGCTTGCTATGAGAGGTATACACTCGCGGAACCATGCATGATGTTTCTGTAAAGTTTCCAACACGAAGTTGTATTCTTCACGCGTAGTAGGCATTAACACACCTCGCTCGCATTATCGCCCTAACCAAAATAAAACCCTTTTGAACACTAACGTAAGGTTAATATGGAAAAAGCAACATGTTAAACAGTAACATAAGGGAACTTTCAATGAGTAAAAAAAAGAAGAAAAGCGAGTCAGCACCAATGCCCGCCGCAAGCGCTGGACTACTAAGGTTTTTTGAAGAAGAAACGGAAGGCGTTAAAGTAAGACCCGAAATTCTGATCGCTGCGGCAATAGCCTTAATAATTGTATGTGTCCTTGCACGCCTGTTCTTCCCTGTGTCTTAGTCTAGCGGCGAGAAGTCGAGTGTAAAACTTCTATTCTCTGAACTGAATTTAGGTGGATGAATATTTCGCTTCGTTCCTCTCTGCTTGCAACCTGCGGGATAGGCTGGGCAATTGTTGCACGCAAAACTATAGCTTCAGCGTTTGAAAGCCATATCCCGGCTGGTTCACGGGTTACTGCTGCCAAAACCCCTTCAAAACCATAGGAAGGGTCTAAAATAACGCGGACGCTTTTTCCTAAGTTTTTCTCAAGCATGTGGAATATTGTTGGGGGCAGAGTTTGCTCCGGCATGGCACCAGCAAAAACTTAATTGACACTTCAAGGATAAAACACTTGCCCTTCCGAATAACATTTAGTGCAACCGTGAGAATCCCCAGTTCCTAAAAGCCTTCGTCATGTCAAAGAATTTATGCGACACTTTAATATGCTTACACGCTTTCAGAGAATTCTGAGCGGGTAAGCGTGGCCGACAATGTCTCTCTCGACCAGTATTTGGGTAAGACAGTTAAACATTACTCTTCTCTTTTCAAGCTTCCGTCGTACAAAAGCATACTCATACTTCTATTCATGTTTTGTCTGTCTAGCGGTGTTTTATCCACATTAGTCTTCATATCCTCGCCCATCGGAGTAGCTTATGGACTATTTATTGGGTTGGCGTTGTTTTTTGTTATATTACTTGTGGATTATTTATTCACATCATTTATGTTAAAAGGAGATCCAATTTATGATTTGAGAAGGACTGCAGCGCTTTCCCTTTTTAGTTGGGCATTATGGCTCTTCTTTATAATCATAGGTTATGTTGTAGCTCTCCTAACAGCCCTTCCCATATGGGGGACCAGACTCTGCCTTCTTGGTTTTTCCGCAGTTTTAATATTTCGTCTGATTATTTTGTATGCAACTTCTTCCTTAAATTATCAGCGCTATTTGTTGGTGTCCCTTCTCCATCCCTTTCTTAGTCTAATTCCGCTGATGTTTTTGTGGTGGCTTAATAACGTTAACTTTCCCGCTGTTTTAGGTTTCTCAGTCTATGCATTAGCTATAGCCTCTGCCTCGAGTCTCTCCTTCATTCTTGTTTTAAATTTTATTGGAGGACGTTTCGTTGGTGAAAAGTCAATTCCCATTTTTAGGGCTTTCCTTCTGAATTGGGTTGCTGATTTGAACTCCCCCTTTGAAAGCTTCCTTGAGAAGCTTAGCGAGGAACGGGATGTTGAAGTTTCGATAATGCGATTTGACGGTCAGAACTCAAAGGTGCTTATAGCTGTTCCATCAGTGCATCCAGGACCCTTCAAGAATGTTGGAAGCAGCCTTTTGCCATCCATGTTAAAAACAGTCTTAGAACAGAAATTTGGCGGTGTTGCGTGCGTACCGCTTGGTTTGCTAGGTCATGAGCTTGATGTAGCTTCCCAAAGCCAAGTTCAGAGAATAATTTTCACCACTTTGGAATCAGCAGAGTTTAAGGCAGAAGAGAGTAAGGCAACTCCCTTTGTTAGGGCTAGCGATGGCTTAGCTACTGCTTGTTGCCAAATTTTTGGAAAAACAGCTTTAATCGCATTTTCTCTTGCTCCGAAAACAACAGAGGATTTTCCCCAGGAGCTGGATAAGGTTGTTCGTTGGGAGGCTGAAAAACTTGGCTTAGAGTCTTGCATTGCCATTAACGCTCATAACAGCATAAACGGCTTTGTGGACGCAAGAACCGTGTTAGGAACCTTGGAGCATGTTGCAGTTGAATGTCTAAAGAAAGCTATCTCTACACGATCTGCCTCGTTTAAGGTAGGTGCCGCCACTATTATGCCAAAAGAGTTTAGCTTAAAAGATGGTATGGGACCTGGCGGCATAACAGTGATAGCCGTCGAAGTGGGGGATCAGAAAAACGCTTACGTTGTTATTGATGGGAATAATATGGTTTCTGGTTTGCGGGAAAAACTTTTAGAAGGGCTTAAAACTCTCGGTTTTGTCGATGGGGAAGTTCTCACCACCGATACCCATGCAGTGAATGCTGTGACTTTTAGTGAACGTGGATACCATCCTGTGGGCGAGGCGATAGACCAAGAAAAATTGATGGGTTATATTGTTGAAGCCGCGAGAAAGGCGCTGTCTAACATGGAGCCAGCCAAGTTTGGATGTCGAAAAGTGTTAATTCCAAGGATCAAAGTTATTGGGCAGAAGCCCCTAGAGCAACTTTGTGTTTTAACGGATAAGGTCATTCAAACGGCTAAAAGAATAGTTGTTCCCTTGTTTGGCATCGCGTTTCTTGTTTTAATGTTGGCTTTGCTCCATGTTTAACTAAACACTAATAAGGGGAGACGTCTTACCTTCCAATTCTCCGGAAGGGTTGAGGGTTTGCTTAGGGAAATTAGAATACATGGTAGAGGCGGACAAGGCGCTGTTACCGCTGCTCAACTATTAGCCCATGCAGCCCACATTGAAGGCAAGCATGTTCAAGCATTTCCATATTTCGGAGCTGAACGTAGGGGTGCTCCTGTTAAAGCCTTCGCAAGAATAAGCGACACGCCGATTCTCCTTCACAGTCAAGTTTATAATCCGGACTACGTGGTGGTTCTGGACCCGCAACTGTACAAGATAATTGATGTTACCGAAGGTCTTAAGAAAGATGGGGTAATCGTTATGAACACAACTAGGAAACCAAGTGAATTAGAATTGAGGGGTTGGCGGGTTGCCACTGTTGATGCCACGGACATTGCACTCGAACTAAACCTTCGGGTGGCGGGACTGCCCGTAGTTAATACTTCAATTTTAGGAGCTTTTGCCGCGGCAACAGGCGAAGTCCGCCTAGAGAGTGTTTTGAAAGCTATAAGGGAGAATTGGCGGGGCAGCGCTGGAGAGAAGAATGCGCGTGCGGCTGAACTTGCCTATCAACGCCTTATTAAAGGGTGGTAAAATGGGTGTTCCAAAAACACGTAAGGAAATGCCTCTCACTCCCATATCCTATCCTACTCTTGGAAGTATGGGGAAGACCGGGTCTTGGAGAACTTTCCGTCCAATAATAGATTATTCCAAGTGTACAAAATGCACGCTATGCTGGGTCTACTGCCCAGATGCTGCCATAACAAGACGCGCAGATGACTCTCTAGAAATTGACTACGACTATTGCAAAGGTTGCGGCATATGCGCAAATGAATGTCCTGTTAAGGCGATAACCATGCAAAGGGAGGAAGAATAATGGCACAAATAATAATAGACACGGCAAATCATATTGCTGGTTATGCTGCTAAAACCGCAAGGGTCAAGGTGGTTGCTGCATATCCTATTACTCCCCAGACTACCATCGTTGAAAAAATTGCAGAGTTTGTTGAAAGCGGCGAGATGGAAGCAGAATACATTCGCGTTGAATCCGAGCATAGTGCCATGGCGGCATGCATAGGCGCTGCGGCAGCAGGTGTTAGGACGTTTACCGCAACTTCAGCTCATGGTTTGGCTCTAATGCATGAAGCCTTGCACTGGGCTTCTGGTGCACGTTTGCCAATAGTTATGGCTGTTGTTAACCGTGCAATGGGGGCTCCTTGGAGCATCTGGCCTGATTTGAGTGATTCGCTTTCGCAAAGGGACACTGGTTGGATTCAATTTTACTGTGCCGACAACCAAGAGGTTTTCGATACAATTATACAAGCTTACAGACTCTGTGAGGATGAGCGTGTATTTCTACCAGCAATGGTCTGCCTAGAGGGCTTCATTTTATCACACACGTATATGCCTGTGAAAATCCATGACCAAGAAGAGGTCGACGCTTTTTTGCCGCCCTACAAGTCCGGATGGATTTTAGACGTGAACAACCCCTTTTCCCACGCGAATCTTGTTTCACCCGAATGGTACATGGAGTTCCGATACATGATTCAAGAGGCTATGGAAAATGCCAAGCGGCTAATACCTGAAATTGATAAGGAATATGGAAGGCACTTCGGTCTTCAATATGGCGGGCTCATTGACAAATACCGGTGCGAAGATGCGGAGCTAATAATATGTACCATGGGAACTATGGGCTGTGAAGCCAAAATTGCTGTTGACAACCTCAGAAGAGAGGGCTTAAAGGTTGGAGCCGCGAGAATAAGGGTTTACCGTCCTTTCCCAGTTGAAGAAGTTAGAAAACTTGCTGAACAAGCCAGTATTATTGCAACGATAGACCGTCACATATCTTTTGGGATGGAAGGTTTCCTTGCATCAGAGATTAAGGCGTCACTTTACCACATGAAAGACAAGCCTCTATTAGCCGGCTTTATTGCTGGCTTAGGAGGACGGGACGTAACATTCAAAACCATTGAGGGGATAGCTAAAAAATCCTTGAAATGGATGAGAGCCGGAAGAGTAGAGGAAGAAACCGTATGGGTTGATTTAAGGGGGTGAAAATTATGGTTACAATAAAAGAGTTTCCGAAAGAAGAATATCTGCTTAAGGGGCATGCAGCTTGTGCTGGATGCGGTCCTTCAATAGCTCTTCGTTTGCTCTTCAAAGCGCTTGGAAATAAGGTTATTATGGTTGTACCAGCATGCTGCACCACTGTTATTCAAGGACCTTATCCCTTTACTTCGTTTGCTGTTCCCCTTCAGAACATGCTTTTTGAGGCTACTGGCGCAACGTGCTCCGGCATAGTGGCAGCCTTAAAAATGCGGGGTTTAGACGACATTACCGTGGTTGGGTGGGCTGGAGACGGTGGAACCGTAGATATTGGCTTACAAGCCTTATCTGGTGCTGCGGAACGAGAAACTAACTTTATTTACATATGTTACGATAATGAGGCTTATGGTAATACTGGGCTTCAGCGGAGTGGTGCCACGCCTTATGGTGCATGGACGACTACGACGCCTACTGGTAAGAAGGAGCGGAAGAAAAACATGCCCTTGATTATGGCTGCCCACAAAATACCCTATGTTGCCACCGCTTGCCCCTCTTATCCCGTGGACTTTGTTAATAAGTTGAGAAAGGCCAAGGAAATTAAGGGAACAAAATACATCCATGTTTTGGCTCCGTGTCCAACTGGTTGGCGATATGACACTAGCAAAACTGTGGAGATTGGACGGCTTGCGGTTCAAACGGGCATATGGGTTCTTTACGAAATTGAAAATGGACGATTTAGGCTTAACCCCCCAAGCGACCGACTGATTGATAAATCCAAGCGTAAGCCTGTAAAAGAGTATTTAGCAATGCAAGATAGGTTCCGCCACTTGACAGAGGCTGACATCGAAAAAATTCAGACATGGGTTGACGAAGACTGGGAATACTATAGCAAATTAGCCTCAAACGAGTGCGTCTGATTCAACTCCACACGGAAAAATATAAGAGCTTCAACATAGTAATGGTATCAATACATAATGCCATCATAGAGTTAAGGATGCTGGAAGGAGGTTGAATATGGCAGAGGAAAAGCCTAAGAAGCATGCCAAGGAAGAAAAAACCGCAAAACCAGCACAAGCAAACGAGAACACAGTACTAATCGGTAAGAAACCAATAATGAACTATGTGGTCGCCTGCCTAACCTTCTTCAATTCTGGCGCCCAAAAAATTGTCGTGAAGGCTAGGGGGCGGGCGATCAGCAGAGCTGTCGACACTGTTGAGTTGTTAAGAAGGGCTTTCGTGAAAGACTTGCAGCTGAAGGAAATTAAGATAGGCACAGAGGAAGTCACTCGCAGCGAGGGGCAGAAAACCAACGTTTCAACCATCGAAATAACCGTAGCAAAGCCATAAAAGGCTTGTAAATACCACTATTTCAAACGTAAAACCATGCAGTATTGCCAGCAGACTATTTTATATTGTAAATGATGCTTTTACGGGCGAACTTACAGATAGCTATATATAACATATTTTGGCTAAATTGTTAACTCCGTTTGGTGAAGCGTATGGCTGATTATCCAAAAATTGTTGTAACCCCGCCGGGTCCAAAAGCGAGGGAACTTGTGAAAAAGGATGAGAGGTTCATTTCGCCATCGTACGTACGCTTCTACCCCCTTGTCATCGAGTCTGGCAAGGGCTGCATAGTTCGAGATGTCGACGGAAACGAGTACATCGATTTTAACTCTGGGCTGGCATGCTTAAATGTTGGGCATAACCATCCAAAAGTGATTGAAGCCATCAAAAAGCAGTGCGACCGTTTCCTCCACTATTCAAACACAGACTTCTATTACAGCGAGGTTATCACGCTTGCCGAGAAGCTTGCTGAAATCACACCTGGAAACTTTGAGAAAAGGGTCTATTTTGGCAACAGTGGAACAGAAGCTGTGGAAGCGGCGATTAAGTTGGCTAAGTGGCATACGCGAAAACAGCTTTTCATAGGCTTCATTAACGCTTTTCATGGACGGACAATAGGCTCTTTGTCCTTCACGGCTAGTAAGCCAACTCAGAGGCGTTACTTCTTCCCCCTGATGCCTGGCGTAAACCATGTTCCATATCCATACTGTTACCGTTGTCCTTTTAAGCAGACCTACCCCGACTGCCACTACTGGTGCGTCGACTTCATAGACGAGTTTGTTCTGCAAAAGTATGCCCCGCCAGAGGATGTTGCCGCAATCGTTTTCGAGCCAATACAGGGTGAAGGCGGATATGTTATTCCACCGCCCGAATACTTCCAACGCCTAAAGAAGCTTGCCGACAAATATGGGATATTGCTGATAGACGACGAGGTTCAATCTGGAATTGGAAGAACTGGAAAATGGTTTGCCATTGAACACTGGAATGTTGAGCCAGATGTAATATGCAGTGCCAAGGCTTTAGCTTCAGGGCTGCCCTTAGGCGCCACTATTGCAAAGGCGAAAATAATGGACTGGGTTGGAGGTTCTCACGCAAGCACTTTCGGCGGGAACCCGCTTTCCTGTGTTGCAGCAATAGCCGTTATAGACGCCATTAAAGAAGAGCGACTGTTGGAGAACGCCACTAAACAGGGAACCTACATCCTAAAAAGGCTTGAGGAGCTGAAAGAAAAAAGCGAAATAGTTGGAGACGTTAGAGGCAAAGGCTTAATGATTGGCGTTGAATTTGTGGAAGACAAAGACAGCAAAAAACCGGCACCACAAAAAACGAATGAGATTATGATGCGTTCATGGAAACGTGGAGTAGCCGTCATCACTTGTGGAATCTCAACTTTGAGGATTATGCCGCCCCTCAACATTACAAGAGAACTTGTAGACACTGGGCTTGAAATAATCGAGGATGTTGTAAAGGAAGTTGAGAAGGAGAAGTAGAGGCTAAAAGCAGTTTATGGAAATTCGAAAACTAACAATAGACCAATACGAGGAACTCGTCAACCTTTGGCGTAAGGCGGGATTACCCTTCAAACCAAAGGGAAGGGACAGCAAAGAAGCCATAGCTAGGCAAATAAATGCGAGTCCAGAATTCTTTTTAGGGGCTTTTGAAAACGGAAGGCTGGTCGGCGCGGTTATTGTAAGTTCTGATGGGCGGAAGGGCTGGATAAACCGATTGGCTGTGGACCCAGCCTATAGGCGTCGCGGTGTTGCAAGCACCTTGGTCGCTGAGGCTGAAAGGGTTCTTAGAAAACATGGCATCAGAATTTTCTGTGCCCTAATTGAAGCTGAGAATGAGGCTTCAAAAAGGCTTTTCAAAAAATGTGGGTACGTGGAGCATCGCGATATAATCTACTTTAGTAAACGCGAATACGATGATGTCTAGAAGTCGAACGGCTTTGCAATAACCTCCCTTATTTTTAGGTCGAAGAATCTTGCACTGTTAGCTGGTTTTATGCGTAACGCCGTGTCAGCGCCTCTACCAGTTCCAGCTATAGCTACGACGTCTCGGTCCACCGGGATTAGTCCGGCATCAGCAGCCATGAGAACAATTTCCACACATACCTTTGTGCCTTCTCCCATAAGCCTAAAAACATTTGCAATAAGCTCAAGGGGCTGGAGGGTTCCAAAATCCTTACGTATAGCCCGCTCAATACTGCTAAGGGCGTGGGTCCCCGTGAAAATTTTGCCACCATCGTTCAGAATTTCTTGTTTAAATTCCTCTTTAAGTTCGGCTTCTCCGGGCTTCTGGAAGCCAACGTGATGGGTTACGACGACAACATTGCATCCTTTTAAGATTTTCGCGGCTTTTGCTCCTGTTTCGCCTGTTGTTGACGCAACAACAATGTCTTCTATGTCTTCCTTCTCCACGTATTCCCTAACAACCTCTAACAGCGTGTCTGTATTCACTTTTCCAGCACTTTTGAAGTATGTAACTTTCCTTTCAAAACAGCTCATTTCGTCTCACCTTGCCCTTTTCTGCTCTTTTGTAGGGTTTTTCTTAACGGTTTCCTTTTAAGCTCTGTGCCGCAGACTTGACATTTCTTTGATTTATAGTCTGATGGGTATTTTTTGTGGCATGCTGGGCAATATCTCACCCATTTTAGTATGCGGCTTATACCCAAGGTTGCGAGTGGTGCAAACTCTATGCCCAGATGCCGAGCCACATTCTGTATTGAGTAGTCGTCTGTGGCCACCAGCGGTGTGCGACCCTGCATTCTCAGCTGTAACGCCAACGCTAAAACCTGTAGGTCCGTTTCAGAAAGCCAGAATGCATCGCCGACGTTTGCCGCTGCCTCTCTAGCCTTTGTAATGAAAATTTTTTCCGGCGACTGAATTTTTAGACGCCCACTTTCAATGGCTGTTTTAAACCTAATGCGCGCTACGGGACTTCCGGAGACTTCCTCCCTAACCATAGGAACCGTGTACTGTTCCTCATTTATTGAGAAAGGGTCGAAACCAGCAACAAAAGCGGAAGTATCTAGAACAACAACTTTTTTGCCAGAAGCGACCGTTAGATTTTACCTCCCACTCCACGGAAGATAAGCCTGCTTCTCAAGCGGTTGTAGAAGTTCTCCCGAAACCTTATGAAAACGGTTTCATTTTTAGAGCGTGTAACTGTTATGCGTGGATTTTTAGATTCTACAATGTGCCTATAAGCTCCATCAACAACGACCATTATCCGTTTCGGTCTTAACACTTCCACGGTGATTTTTGAATCGCTTGGAAAGACGATTGAGCGTAAAACGCTTAAAGAACATATAGGGGTCAAAACAAACGCATCAACACGCGGGTCTAGGACAGGACCCCCGGCTGAAAGCGAATAGCCCGTAGACCCTGTTTGGGTAGCTATCATTAGCCCGTCTGCCTGGCAGTCTAAAACGTGTTCACCGTCTTTTGAAACCCTAGCATACAACAGTTTTACTGGTTCGTCTACGGTTATTAGAGCCTCGTTTAGGGCATCTGGGATTTTTTTGTTGTCCGCTATTATGGAAATTTTTGCACATTTTTCTGTTATGTAGTCGCCTTTTAGGCATCTTTCAATAGCTGTATACGCTTCTTTTGGTGAGACTTCTGTTAGGAAACCTCGGACACCCATATTTATTGCCAATATTGGTGGTTCAGGCTTGGGGATTGCGACACAAGCCCTTAGAATTGTTCCGTCTCCGCCTATTGTTATTATTAAGTCTGTTTTCATGTCCTGTGGCTGCTGGAAGTTTCCCTTTCGCTTTACTTTTCCTTTCAATGTTTGTTCGAAGTAAACTTCCAAGCCTTTTTTGTTCATGTATTCTGCTATGTCTTCTGCAAGTTTTATGGCGTTTCGCTTGTCGTAGCGGGCTATTATGCCGACGCTTTTGAACAATTTCCTCCCTTCAACAGCGAAATCTTTAAACTCAACTTATATATGGGTGTTGTTTAAAATTGCTGTGGTGAAACGTTCAAGTTGGTGATGGCGTGAGCAAGCCTGTTGATGTTGGAAGCCTCCGAGAAGGCGGCTACCTCATAGTTGATGGTGAACCGTGCCGAATAGTTGAGATAACAAAGTCCAAGCCGGGAAAACATGGCTCAGCAAAGGCACGGATTGTTGCTATAGGCATATTTGATGGTGTTAAGAGAAGCATTGTTAAACCAGTGGATGCTACGGCCGAAGTGCCCATAATTGAAAAGAGAAGCGGCCAGATTTTTGCTGTTACACCCACAAGTGTCCAAATTATGGACTTAGAAACATACGAGTATTTGGACGCGCCTTATCCAGAAGAGGAGAAGCTTAAGGCTAAGCTGGCCCCCGGTGTTGAAATAGAGTATTGGAAGATACTTGGTAAAGTGAAAATTATGAGAACGAAATAGCCAGCATCTTTGCCATCTGAGGCACAAGCTTTTGGAAATCTCTAATGTAAAGTTAAGGGATGGAAGAACTGTTCAAATACGGCTTTTCCAGCCCGAGGATAAGGAAAAACTTGTCGCAATGTATGAAGCCCTTTCAATGATGCTGTCCGCTGGGGTATGCCGCCATACACCAGAGAAAGACTGGAAGAAGGGTGGTTTAAAAACCTCCAGAACATAACAGCCATGGTAGCTTTCCATGGAGATAAGATAGTTGGTCATGCCCAAATTTTTAAATCTCCACACCCGAGACGAAAGGGAATAGCGGAACTGCTCACATATATCCATCAAGACTTCCATAATGTCGGTTTGGGCACTGCAATGCTTGCTAAGCTAATAGAGCTTGCAAGGAGAGAGGGTCTGCATAGAATTGGACTGCGTGTTGTGGCAGATAATAAGCGGGCTGTCCACTTATACCAGAAGATGGGCTTTAAAATCGAGGGAGTTATGAAGGATGCATATTTTGGCGAGGACGGAAAATATCATGATGAGCTTATTATGGGATTGTTGCTTGATTGAAAGCCTTTTATCTCCACCATTCCCAATCAAGTGTTTTGAAGCCTATGTATAGGATTAGGAGGATAACTCCCCAGCTTAGGGCTATTGCCGCTACCTCTAGGATTACGTTTTCGCTTAGGTAGGTGTAGCTTGCCCAAGCGCTCAGCCCGCATAAGCCTACAAGGATTAAGATGAACATGGCGAACTGTATTGCCCGTTCACCAGTCAAATGGTTCACCAGTCAAGCCTAAAGTTTTAGATGCTTTTTGTTTTAAGGTTTTTCATTAAGCTTATTTGGCTGTTTTTGCTTCTACTCTTTTGAAGCCGATGATGCGAGAAGAGCCGTCTGAATTGTGACGACGATTGAGGAGAGCTGAGGCTTCATTCTACTGGGATTTCGTACTCATGTTTTCTTGGCAACCTAATTTCCAGTATGCCCCCTTTGAAGCGGATTTCCATGCGGTCCATGTAAACTGGCACTGGAATTCGCGTCTGGCAGTGGAATCTTTGGAACTCACCTCTATGATGGGTTATGCCAAAATCGTCAAAGCTTATTTTGCGTCTCATTTTCGCCGAAATTTCAATAGTGTCCTTGCCGATGGGTTTAACCTCTATGGTGTTTTGCTCAGCATAGGGCAAGTCAACGGTCACTATGACTTCGTTGGCGGTTACCATTATGTCTCGTAGGGGCTCCATGGTGCAGGTTCTACAGTTCCAGCTTGGTCTCTCCATTACGGTTTCTCGGACCCTCTCAGCCCAAGTCTCAAGGCTTTCAAAATACTCGTCTATTATGTCAAAGATTGAACGTCTTCTTCGGCTATACTCTGACACTTTTCATCAGCCTCCTAGGAGATGTATAATGGTATGTCGTATTCCTGCGTCTTCCGCATCTTCGCCAGTTCCTGCTGTGTTCTCTTCATCATGTCTCTTGCTTTTAGGCGTATCTCCTCACCCTTCTCCAACAGCTTTGAAACGTCCACCTTTACACCAGTTAAATTCGCCAGCTGTTCTAGTGCTTTGGCTGCAGCCTCGGGGTCTGGATAGTTGAAGAAGCACTGTGCCAAAAGGGTTAGGGCTGGCACTCCAAGAGTGGCGCAGTATTGAAGCATAACTGCTTGGGGGCCAACCATGTAGCCCTCCCTTAAAATTTCTAAGCCTTTATCCTGAACCATTTTCAGCATTTCTGGGCTTGAGGCAGCTGCAAAAACCTTCAATTCGTCAAGGTCCTGCCTATCTTGAACTGGTATGCCGCTGAGTGAAATCATCATTTTGGCTTCTTTACTTTTTCCCCAGTCGATTAATGCGTGCATAATTGGGTAGATGAGGTCTTCCCTTAGGGCTGTTTCTGAAACTGCCAACAGAATTTGGTGGTTTCCAAAAATCCTTATGGGCGAGTGGGGTAGCCCTTCATGTAAAACTATTATTGGCGGCAGAAGCCTCGAATCCACGTAGGCAACCTCCTCTAAGCCAAGCTCTGAGATTAGGTGGGAGGCCGCTATAACGCCTACAAGCCCCACGTCTGGGAAGCCGAAAATCATAACTGCTCCTTTTTGGATATCCTTCCTTTCAATAATTTTGATTTCTTCGCTCAAAATCTGACCCTCTTAGGTTGTTTTGTGGAGCATGCTGTAAAAACATTGCGGATAAAACACCATGTTTTAGGGTTTATTAGCCATGAACTGTTCTATTCTTGCCAAGATTTTCTCTATTTGCAAATGGGCTTTCATCTCGTTTTGCCACTCTGCCGGAAGTTTCCGTTTGAATCTTCCAGCAGCACGCCTATCCATAATGACTATTATGCCCCTATCTTCTGGACTGCGTAAAAGTCTGCCGGCGGACTGGGCTAAGGCGTTTAGGCATGGCATGTTGTTGGCATATTCAATGGCTTTAGCCCCAAACTTCTCCTTAAAATACTTGTATAGGGCTGCTTGGAGCTCTGTCTTCTTTGGGAATGGTAGCCCGACGATTATGACTGCGGAGAGTAGGCTTTTGCCCTCCATTGTCATGTCGACGCCCTCGCTTATTTTTCCTCTCGCCACGCCGAAAACAACGCAGTTTCCATTCTTCTGCAAAAAGTTGAGGACATCAACAATCTTTGTCTTCTTTTCCTCCACCAGCAGTGGCTGTTCCAGCTTGGCTATTTGGGCTATTTCCCACATTACCTCGTATGATGGGAAGTAAACGGCAACTCTTCCGCCAACTTTTTGGATTATTTGGCTGAGGTGGGCTGCTATCCGCTTCCATTGGATTTCGTTGCGTTTCTCGAACTTTGTTGTAACTGCCTCATCCACTAGTATAAGCCTATTTTCTGGTGGGAAGGGGCTTGGGAGTTCTAGGCTTTGGCAACGGTTTCTGTTTAGACCTAAAACGTCCACATAGTAGTCCATGTTCCATAAGGTGCCAGACATGAGGATGGTGGAGCGAAGCTCGTTGATTATGTCAGCCGCCAAAGAAGGGTCGAGGCATCTGATTCCAAGCCTTACACGTTTTTTCTGGTCTCTGTCAACTTCAACCTTAACATATCTCACGTAGCTTGAACCAGTTAAGCCCATCCAGTTGGAGAGAAATTTCACGCAACGGGAAAGATATGATACTGGGCTTTTTCCCATCTCGCTTCTTTTGACGCGGATTTGCTCGCCCTTATCAGCGAGCTCTTGAAGCACCTCGCCCAATTTTTCACGACTAACTTTAAGTCTATCAGCTAAAGCTCTGATCAGCGTTTCTCCATCAATTATGTGTTCAACATCCGCCCCATAGTTCCTATAAACCCTTTTCCCAAAACTTACCGTGACGTTGTATAGAGCCTCCAAAAAGCCCAAATCGTCAATTTCGAAGTTTTTAACCTCTTTGTAGGCTCTTCTGACAGACCTTGATGAGAGTTCTTCTGAAAATACGCCGCTTGCATAGTATGGTAGGCTATGTGCCTCGTCAAAGACACAGTTAATTGCCTTTGTGCGGATTCCAGCCTTTCCCAAAATTGAGCCGCGTATGGCGTCCACCAGAATGTAATTGTAATTGCCTATAACAATGTCCGCATAACGCGTCAAAATCTTTGTAACTTCATATGGGCATAGTTCCGCATCACGGCATACATCATAAGCCTCCTCCGGCAGCAATGGTCCAATCTTTTTTATTTTGCCAACTAAATTGTAGGTTTGCCAGCTCGGCTTCCAACCGTCATACGTTCTTTCATAGTATTCGCATGTTTTGCCAAACAATCCTTCCTTCAATCCCTTACAATAATAGAGAAAGTCTCTGTAGGCTACATCTTTCAGCTTGGGGTCTTCGAAGGCATAGGGACACATTTCTTTCTTGCTCTTGAAAATTGATGCTACAGAGCTTACGCCACAGTGGTCTTTTATGTTTTTAAGCTCCCTTGAGTAGATTTCAAGCTGATTTTTCGTTCTAGTTAGGGCTACAAGTCTCCCAATAGTCGGGTTTTGTTCTCTAACCACGAAGAAGGCTGTTAAAACAGAGATGGATTTTCCAGTGCCGCACGGAGAGCATAGCAAACCAATTTTTCCTTCTTTGAAGGTTTGGTAGGCGAATTTTATGGCTTTTAGCTGGAATGGGCGGAAACTTTGGTACGGGAAGAACTCCTTAACCAAGCTTTCGAAGTTTTCTTCACTTTCTGCGGCTTTCTTTTCCATCATTGCTTGGTACGCTGATGTTCTCATTAAGAGGGTTCCGCAGTTTCCACAGAAATGGCTTCTCAAATATTCGCTTGTGGAATAGGTTTTTCCGCATCGGCGGCAGATGTAAGATGCATCCATTTTTGAGGCTTCACTAAGTTCACTAGTGCCTTTTGTGGTAAAAGAAGTTTGCCCAGTTAAGCCTTTACTACAATGTTAGGTTTAAGTTCTGCCCAAGACAATACTTGAATGAGGCGCATGGACGATGGCGAACAAGTTTAAGCCAACGGTCATCGCAGACGTCCGCGAAAGCATGGATGTAAAAGACCATTTAAAGGAACTCGGATGCGAAGTTTTGGAGAAAACTTTGGCTCCAGCAGACTACGTGGTGGCAGAAGACTACGCTGTTGAGAGGAAAGAGCTTCACGACTTTTTCCGCTCAGTTTTCGATGGTAGGCTCTTTGAACAAGCCGAAAGGCTTGCAAAAACCTACGAGAACGCTTATCTCGTTGTCGAGGGAGACTTTGTCAACGCTGTAAAATATGTTCGCACTCCGCAGGCTTTCTGGGGAGCACTGTCAAAGGTTATGGCTGACCATGGCATTTCAGTGGTTTTCACCCCAAACGAGGCGCATACAGCCATGTTTCTATACGCCTTAGCCAAAAAACTGCAAGAGGAGGAAAGGCGAAAAATAGCCGTAAAACACAAGCCAAAAACTTACACGCTGAGGCAAAGGCAACTACTCGCAGTGCAAAGCCTACCAAAGATTGGTCAAGAACGAGCAGAAGAACTTTTAAAGCGCTTCGGAAGTGTTAGACGAGTTTTCCAAGCCTCAAAGAGGGAGCTATTATCCGTTAAGGGTTTAGGCGAAAAGACTGTCCAAGCCATAATTGAGGTTTTAGACACAAAATATCCTGGTTTAGAACAGCAATAGCATACTAATGTTTAAACGTATTTAAGTATGTGAGCAGTCTTAAATCTGGAGAACATCATGGCTTTAGAGAGGCTTGGCGCTTCGCTTCACGAAGCTTTAAGGAAGCTTTTCAGAGCTGCCGTTGTCGACGAGGCTGCCGTCAAAGAACTCGTTAGGGATGTACAGCGGGCGCTGCTGCAGGCGGACGTCAACGTTCAGCTTGTCTTGGATATTTCTAAACGCATAGAGGAAAGAGCCCTTAAAGAGAAGGTTCCTCCTGGAATTTCACGCCGCGAGCACGTGATTAAAGTTGTTTACGAGGAGTTGACACGTTTTCTAGGAGAAAAACCAGTCCCGTTAAAGGTTGAGCCCGGCAAAAGGAAGGTTTTGATGCTTGTCGGCATTCAAGGCTCCGGAAAGACAACGGCTGCAGCTAAGCTTGCAAGATACTTTCAAAAACGGGGTCTAAAACCAGCCTTGATATGTGCTGACACTTATCGTCCCGGTGCCTTTGACCAGCTTCTGCAGCTTGCCAACAGAATAAATGTGCCAATTTACGGCGATCCAAAGGCGAAAGACCCTGTTAAAATAGCGTTGGAAGGCTTAAAGCAGTTCAGCGACAAGGACATAGTTATAGTTGACACGGCTGGACGACACAAGGAGGAACGCGAACTAATTAAGGAAATGAAGATGCTTGAGGAGAAAATCAAGCCAGACGAGGTTATGCTTGTCATCGACGGGACCATTGGTCAGCAAGCCCTTGTCCAAGCTAAAGCCTTCAACGAGGCAACATCAATAGGCTCAATACTTGTGACAAAGCTTGATGGCTCTGCCCGGGGTGGAGGTGCTCTTTCGGCTGTTGTGGCTACTGGCGCGCCCATAAAGTTCATAAGCACTGGCGAGAAGGTTGAGGATATTGAGCCTTTTGTTCCGTCTCGTTTTGTTGGCAGACTCCTTGGCATGGGCGACTTGGAAACCCTCATCGAGAAGGTTCGCGAGGCAGAGATTAAGGTTCCTGAAAAGAAGGCTAAGGCTATTTTAAGCGGCAAGTTTACGCTTATGGACATGTATGAACAGTTTGAAGCCATGAAGGGCATGGGGCCCTTCCGCAAGCTTTTGAAGATGTTGCCCGGCATGTCCTATAACGTGCCAGAAGAAATGCTTGACATGGCTGAGGACAAACTGGAAAAGTGGCGTGTCATAATTCAATCAATGACTCCAGTGGAGCGGGAAAACCCCAAAATCTTTAACGCTTCAAGGATTAGACGTGTGGCGCGTGGTTCTGGAACAAGCGAGAAAGATGTGAAGGAGCTTTTGAAGCAGTATATTCTTATGCGGAAAATGTTGAAAACCTTAAGGCGGAAAAAGAGGCTTCCCTTCTTTGGAAAGGGACTGCCCGTTGATGTAGGCTAAGCGTTTCGCAAGGGAAGATGTGCTGAAAAGGAGTTTTTATGGGCATACTGGAAAAAGCCCTAAAAATGCTTGAAAAACACTCCCTATGTGACCATTGTTTAGGTAGGCAATTCGCTTTTCTTGGGCATGGCTTAGAAAACGATGAAAGAGGAAAAGCCATAAAAAATGTTCTGCTAATGGAAGCCCAAGCCTTTCTCCGCACTAAGAGTGATGAAGGTTTAAGAATCCTCAAAATCCTTACGACAAATGGCTTCTGCGAAAACGCTGCAGAAGTCCTTCGCAAAATGGGAAAACACTTGACAAAGAAAGTGGCAAAAACCTGTTTTCTATGCGAAAACAGCTTCGAAATGATTGATGATCTGGCAAAAGAGGCTGTTAAAAAGCTGGGGGAATACGAATACAGCAGCTTTTTAGTGGGCATAGAGCTTCCTGTTGAGGTTGAGGAACGAGAGGACGAGTTTAAGGCTCGGTTTGATGTGGAATATGGTGAGAACATTAGGCTGGAGTTTGGAAGGCTTTTGGGCAAGAAAATAGCCGCCTATAGCCAAAAGCCTGTTGAGTATCGCAAACCAGACGTTGTGGTGCTTATAAACCCCATGACCAAGGAAATAAGTGTTCAAGTTAATCCTCTTTACATTGCCGGACGATATAAGAAGCTTGCTAGGGGGATACCGCAGTCCAAATGGTTCTGTGCAAACTGTCGGGGAAAAGGCTGCGAAAAGTGCAACTGGACGGGTAAGAGATATCCAGAGTCTGTCGAAGAACTAGTAAGCGAGCCTATTTTGAAGGCGACTGGTGGCACTAAAACGTCGTTTCACGCTTCTGGAAGAGAAGACGTGGATGCACGTATGCTTGGCGAAGGCAGACCCTTCGTCATAGAAATAGCGCAACCAAAAAAGCGATTTTTAGACCTTAAACAAATCGAGCAAGCCATAAACGATCATGCAGAAGGCAAAGTGGAAGTTTCAGGGTTGCGCTTTGTTGACAAAGATTATGTGCGGAGGTTGAAAAGGGCGGAGTCAGCGCAAAAAGAGTACCGTGTGACAGTTGAATTCGAAAAAGAGGTTACAGATGAAGACTTAAAACTATTAGAGGAAAAACTCACAAGCATTATTGTTAAGCAGAGAACACCCCTTCGTGTTTTGCACAGACGTGCAGATTTGACACGGGAAAAGTACATATATGAGGTTAAAGCTAAAAGATTGTCACCAAATAGGGCTGAACTGAAAGTTAGATGTCAAGGAGGACTATATGTAAAAGAGCTGGTGACTGGTGATGAAGGAAGAACAACCCCAAGTGTTTCCGATATTCTCGGAATTAAAGCGAAGCCTATAAAACTCGATGTTTTAAAGGTAATTATGAAGGAAGGATGAAATTTGAGGAAGTCAAAAGGGTATAGAGCCAAAACACGCCGCCTCCTTAGGAAAAGCCCAAGGGAAAGAGGCAAAATGCGACTTAGCAAACTGCTCCATGAATATCAGCCGGGAAACAGTGTAGTAATAAAAATTGATTCGAGTGTTCAGAAAGGCATGCCCCATAGGCGTTACCACGGCAAAGTAGGCACGGTCATTGGTATGCGTGGGAAAAGCTATGTCGTGAGCGTTACGCAAGGCGATGCTGTAAAGGAGATTATTGTTAGACCGGAGCATTTGGAGCCCTATAAGGGTGATTGAGATGTTAGAAAAGGCGGAAACTGAAAAGGTTAGAGAGAAAAGTCTCACAGTTCCACAAGTTAAGAAAATGCTTGAGGAGATCGGTGAGGAAAAATTAGACCAGTTCCAGAGACGTGTGCTTGACTACGCATCCAAGTTTTCAAAGGTCGAAGCAGAAACCGCTGAAATGCTCGTAGAAAAACTTGTTAAGGAATTCGGTTTAGAAGAAGCCGAGGCTGTTCAAATCGTTAATTGTATGCCAAGCACTATAGAAGAGCTTAGAGTTTTCCTTGGGGGCGGTCGCAAAATTATTGAAGCCTCTAAGTTGGAAGCTATGGTTAAACTTTTAAATGAACATAGACTGAAATAGCTCTTAAAACCGTATTTTAGAATGTGAGAAGTTTAAAGGGGATACAATGGAGAAGGAGAAACGCTACGAAGAGTACGCCTACGTTCTAGACTTCCTCCCCCATGGACGCCCCGGAGTTCGAATTACGGGAAGAGTCGGCTACAGGGCTGGCGCCCTAGTCCAGCTTGTTGGCGAAGAGTTCTTTACGCTTTTGGAAGCGCTGGTTAAGGAAGGCGTCACCCTTAAACCTCACGACCGCGTTTATGTTGGAAAGGAAGCTCGTGAAGAAATAACCTACATCATTGGGCGGATAGGTTATGACGAGCTAACTTCAGCCGCGAAAATGGAGCTTCCAGCCGTTATCAGCCGCATAGTGCTTAATCGTGAAAAATGGTTTGTCAATTTCTTTAACACTGCACAAGCCATAACCCCTCGAATGCACGCATTAGAGCTTATACCCGGCATAGGCAAAAAGTATATGTGGCAAGTGATAAATGAGCGGGAGAAAAAGCCCTTCGAAAGCTTTGAAGATCTGCAGAAGCGCACTGAAATTCCCAACCCCGTTAAACTTCTCACCAAAAGGATTTTGGAGGAGTTGGCTGGCGAAAGCAAATATAGGCTTTTCACAAGGGCGCGCTAGGCTTATGGCTGGTTAATGCCTTTATGAGCTTACTTGAGGAAACGAAGCTACTTCTTCGAAGACATCGAATATTTCCGAAAAAAAGATTGGGACAACACTTTACGATTGAGTCTTCAATTTTTCAACGATTAGCAGACTACGCCTCGCTTGGCAAAGACGATGTAATCCTAGACGTTGGTGCAGGTTTGGGTTTTCTTGCTCGGTTTTTAGCCGAAAAGTGCGGAAAGGTTTTGGCTGTTGAGCTGGATGCTAGGCTTGTTAAGGTCTTGCGAGAACAGCTTAAAGGTTTAGCAAACGTTAAAATAGTCGAGGGCGACGTGCTTAAAATACCACTGACCCCCTTTAATAAGGTTGTTTCCATACCACCATACAACATTTCTTCAGCTTTAATCCAATGGCTTTTTAAAAGAAATTTTGAATGTGCCGTCATGGTCTTGCAAAAGGAGTTCGCGAACCGTTTAGTGGCGCCAATTGGAAGCGAAGACTACGGTTGGCTGACAGTTCTAACCTATTACCATTTTGATGCCGAACTTTTGGATGATGTACCAAAATGGTTCTTCTATCCACAGCCTGAAATAGACTCCGTGATTGTTCGCCTAAAGCCAAGACCTATGTCACCTTTCAGATTGAGGGACCAAGTTTTCTTTGAAAAGTTAGTGCGGACACTTTTCACGCAACGCAACAAGAAAGTTAGAAACGTTGTCCAACAGTTTACTGAGAAAAAATGCGCTGATCAACTACCTTTTCGTGACAGACGTGTGCGGGAGCTAGCCCCAGAAGATTTTGGTGAGCTTGCAAATGTTCTCGCCAAGTAAGCGAGTGTTTTTTGGCAACTATGTTTTCAATGTTTGGGAAGACGTCTATGAACCAGCAGAAGACTCATTTCTTTTTGCGGAAAACCTATCTGTGCGGAAAGGCGAAAGCGTCCTCGACATGGGAACTGGATGTGGAATCCTCGGCATAATTGCCGCAAAAAACGCTTCGAGTGTAATCGCCATAGACATAAATCCTCATGCTGTGCGCTGCGCAAAACAAAATGCTAAAATAAACGGTGTTGCCGACAAAATGTTATTTATCCAGGGAGACTTGTTCACGCCAATAAAAGCCAAGGCGATGTTTGACCTAATTCTATTTAATGCACCTTATCTGCCAACAGAACCATCAGAAGGCACAGCTTTGATTGAAAGGGCATGGGCGGGCGGGGCTAATGGCAGATCGGTCATAGACCGCTTTTTGCGTGAGGTTTGCAGGTATCTTAAAATTGGTGGGCATATCATGTTAATGCAGTCTGCGATTGCCGATATGGAAAGAACCATGAAAATTTTGGAGGATAAAGGTTTTAAAGCAGAGGTCATTGCAAGTCTCAGTCTTCCGTTCTTTGAGACGATAGTGCTCATCGAGGCAGAAAGGTTAGGCTAGTCTTTCTATATATTTCTCAAGTCTAGAGTTTCTAGGCTCTTTATAGGATTTTGTTAAAAAACTATATAACGTGAAGGCTTTACTATTGCTAGAAACACTACGTGAGGGCGAATCCGATTATGTGTATAATTGGAAAGGACAAGTTGAAAGAGCTTATTGAAAATTATAAGTGCATATATCCATATGATTATAATCTTCTGGATGGAGACAGCTACGTACTTACAGTCAAGGATGAAACGACACTAAATTATTTGGAGCACAAAAACCTAATATCCTATGAGATCGTTTTCACGCCGCCAAATTATGTTGCCCATTTAACAGCTAAAAGCAAGTATGGGAGGATGGGTTTATCCTTCCTTAACGCGGCGAAAGTTCACAGTGGTTTCGTGGGTAGACTGGCCCTTGAAATTGTAAACTTAAGCAATGATCGTTGCCCCATAACCATTAAGCGTGGAGACCCTTTCATGCATATAGAGTTCATAACAAGGGAAGGTGAACCGTCGCCTTACGTAGGCGAATATCAGTTTCAATATCTTACAGACGAAGAGGTGAAAATGTACATTCCTATTTTGAAGCGGGTCTTCCCAAACTATGACGAACTGGCAAAAATATGGTTTAAAAACAGACCAATACCTCCGTAATTAAGAATTCATAGCTTTAAAATGAATTATGAATTCATAATGTTAATCAAAGATTAGGGCTTTTATATGCCTTTAACAAATTGCTTAAATACCGCTATTGTGTATGCTGAAAGGGATGCATTATGCGAGCGCGCAACTACAGGGAGGTTAAAGGTCAGCCTTACACTAGAAGAGAGTTTGTTAAGGGTTTCCCCCAGCCGAAGATAACAAAGTTTACTATGGGAGACCCTAACGCCAAATTTGAGTATGAGGCCAGGCTTATAGCCTTGGAAAGAGCCCAGATTAGGCATAACGCTTTAGAAGCCGCCCGCGTGGCAACAAACCGACTCTTAATGGATAAACTTTCAAACAATTATTGTTTGCAGGTACATCCTTATCCTCATGTTATTCTCCGCGAAAATAAAATGATTTTTGGGGCTCATGCAGACCGCCTTCAAGATGGTATGAGAAGGGCTTTTGGAAAACCCATTGGCACCGCGGCGCGTGTTGAGCCGAACCAGACCATTATGACTGTTAGGGTGAATGCCAACGGCGTTGAAATTGCGAAAGAAGCCTTAAAACGGGGAGCTGCAAAGCTTCCAACACCTTGCAGAATGGTTGTTGAGAAATTGCAGGTCGAGGAGGCGAAAGCATAATGGCTGAAACGAAAGAAGACATTGTAATATGGTTTGAAAACCTTAGGAAAACCGACATACCCCTTGTTGGAGGGAAAAATGCAAACCTAGGAGAGATGTTAAGTGCCGGCATACCTGTTCCCCATGGGTTTGCAATAACAGCCTACGCCTACAAGCGTTTCATAGAGGAAACAGGCATTGCCAACGAAATCTATAAAATCATTAAGGAGACGGTTAAAGACCCAAACGACCCTAAGCAGTATGAGGAAGCCTCGAAAAAGATCCGCGCCCTAATTGAGTCTACACCGATGCCTAAGGACATAGAGGAGGCTATAAGAGCTGCTTACAGAGAGTTGTGCCGAAGATTGAATTTAAGCGATGTTTTTGTGGCTGTGCGGTCCAGCGCAACAGCTGAAGACTTGCCAGACGCATCTTTTGCCGGGCAGCAAGAAACATACTTGAACGTTAGAGGCGAGGACGAGGTTATTGAGAAAACAGTTAAATGCTGGTCTAGCCTTTTCACGCCCCGTGCCATATTTTATCGCACTCAGAAGGGTTTCGCCCACGAAAAAGTTCTCATAAGTGTTGGCGTCCAAAAAATGGTTCACGCTAAAGCCGCCGGGGTCATGTTTACAATAAACCCCGTCACTGGAGACCCAAACCAGATTGTTATTGAGGGCAATTATGGCTTAGGCGAGGCTGTTGTTTCTGGAGCTGTAACTCCAGATGTGTTCGTTGTTGATAAGAGAACCATGAAAATCGCTGAGAAACGCATCGCCACAAAAAAGGTGATGTATGCACAAGATCCGAACACAGGCAAGACCGTGCATTTAGAAGTGCCGGCTGAAAAGCAGAATTTTCCATGTTTGACGGATGAAGAAGTTCTTAAGCTGGCTGAATTGGCTAAAAAGATTGAAGAACACTATGGCAAGCCTCAAGACATTGAATGGGCTATTGACAGCGAACTAAGCTTCCCAGAAAATGTTTTCATTGTGCAGTCCAGACCAGAAACTGTTTGGAGTTTGAAAACTGTTGAGGCTGCACCCGAAAAGAAGGTTGAGGCTGGTTTAGCCATGCCAGCTGAAGAGTTAAAGGTTGTTGTCAAGGGTATACCAGCGGGTAAAAGGGGAATAGGCTTCGGTGTTGCAAAGGTCGTCTTAAACCCTGAGGAAGCCGCGAAAGTTATGCGGAAGGGCGACATCCTGATCACGGATATGACTAACCCGGATTATGTGCCCTTCATGAGGCTTGCAGGCGCTATAGTCACAGATAAAGGCGGTATAACATGCCATGCTGCCATTGTTAGCCGTGAGCTTGGCATACCATGTGTTGTTGGCACTGAAAACGCCACTAAGCTAATGGTTAGTGGCAAAGAGTATACTGTTGATGCGAGAAGCGGAGTTGTCTATGAAGGCATAGTTCCAGCTATGATAGAGCATCCAACCCCGACACTCGCTGGAGTAGGTGTTCCCTCAGCGGCTTTTGCTGGAGGCATTTTCCAGTCTGTTCCAGTGACTGCAACAAAAATTTACATGAACCTTGGCGTCCCAGAGAAGGTTGAAGATTATAAGGATTTGCCCTTTGAAGGCATAGGGCTTATGCGCATTGAGTTCATTTTAGCCAGCTATATAGGGGAGCACCCGCTCTACCTAATCGAGATTGGGCAAAGCCAGAAGTTTGTGGACAAACTTGCTGAGGGCATAGCCACAGTTGCTAGAGCTATACAACCCCGTCCGGTAGTTGTCCGCTTCAGCGACTTCAAAACAAACGAGTACCGCGAACTGAAAGGCGGAGAAAAATACGAGATTGTTGAGAACAACCCCATGCTGGGCTGGCGGGGATGCAGCCGCTACATAAGCCCATGGTATGAGAAGGCTTTCCGCCTTGAATGCCAAGCCATAAGAAAGTGTCGTGAAGAGTGGGGACTCAAAAATGTCTGGGTTATGCTCCCGGTGGTACGCACCCTTTGGGAAGCCAAAAAATGTCTAGAAATAATGCGTGAAGAAGGCTTAGAAAGGACAAAGGACTTCAAAGTGTGGTTCATGGCTGAAACACCTTCCATAGCCATACTTGCCGACGAGTTTTCGAAACTTTGCGACGGCTTCTCCATAGGCTCAAACGACATGACACAAGGCATACTAATGATAGACAGAGACTCGGAACGTCTCGGTCAAATGGGATATTTCGATGAGAGGGATCCGGCTGTGAAAAGGATAATAGCCCATCTAATCAAGGTGGCTCACGAAAATGGTTGCACAGTCTCAATCTGCGGAGAGGCACCATCAAACCTTCCAGACTTCACCGAATTTCTAGTGAGAGCCGGAATAGACAGCATTTCAGTAAATCCAGACGCAGTAATAGCCACAAAGAAACTTGTTGCAAGCATAGAGCAAAAAATAATCCTTGAAAAGCTTGCCGAACAGCACGAGCGAGCCCTAGGGCGTCCGGTTAAAAGACCGAGAGAGGACTGGGAATGGGCGCCCCAATGGGATGAAAACATAAAATAACGTCACCGAATAACTTTCTCCATTTCTTAACCATGTTCTCTAAAAGGGTGTTTGGTGTTTCGCCTTGAAAATGTTTGATTTTGAAGAAGAAAGGCTAAAACAGGAAATCGTTAAACTTGGAGCTAAACGTATTCTTATACAGCTTCCTGAAGGACTGAAAAGCGAGGCTCCACGCCTTGCAAAGATTGTTGAGAAGGTTGGCGCCTTGCCAATTATTTCCGCAGACCCATGTTATGGCGCATGTGACTTAGCAACTTCCGAGGCTGAAAGCTTAGACGCAGACTTAATAGTGCATTATGGTCATGCTAAACTTTTGAAGTATGAGAAGGTGCCAACCATATACATTGAGGCGCGCGCCACCATAAATGTCGCCGAGGCTGTTGAGAGGGCATTACCCTTAATGGAAAACTGGCATAAAATAGGTTTAGCCACTACGGTTCAGCATGTTCAAACCATTGATGAGGCAAAAGAAATGCTTATTCGCGCTGGAAAAATAGTCATGGTCGGCGATGCTGGACGCCTAAACTATCCAGGGCAAGTCGTCGGATGCAACTATAGTAATGCAAAGTCCATAGCAGGGGATGTTGAAGGCTTCCTTTTTATAGGAGGCGGACGCTTCCACGCTCTAGGCTTAGCTATTTCAACTTTTAAACCCACGGTGGTTGCCGACCCATACGAGAAAAGAGCATACTCAATAGATGAGGAAGCTCAGAAAGTTCAGAGGCAGAGGTGGGCAAGCATACAGGAAGCCCAAAAAGCTAAAATCTTCGCTGTTCTTGTCGGGCTTAAGCCTGGACAAAAAAGGCTTGAAGAAGCTTTAACCATCAGGGAAAAGCTTGAAAAGTCGGGAAAGGATGCCTTTCTCTTCGCTGTTAGAGAAATAACTCCAGAGGTAGTTATGAATTTTCCCACGGTTGACGCTTATGTTAACACGGCTTGTCCTCGGGTATCCCTCGATGAGCCTTCAAAGTTTCAGAAGCCGATGCTGACATTGAATGAGGCACTTGTTGTGGTAGGCGAGGTTTCATGGAAGGAACTTTGTAAGAAAGGATTTTTCTAAGGATTGAAAATTATGGCTAGGAAAATAGCTGTATGCCTTGAAGTTGGCCATGAAGGTACAGGCGCCTTCGTCCCAGAATGTCCGGGCTGCTGGGTTTTTGGGCGTTCTCCAGAAAGTGCGCTAGCCAAAGTGAGAAGCGCTGTTGCTGAATGGTTTGATTGGTTAGAGAGGCATGGCGAAACTGTGTCAGCCGAAGCAAGAGATTTCGAAATTGAAGTTGGAGAGGTTCTGAGGGTTAGCTACAATCCGGTTGAAGCTGGAAAACCTGAACCCCTTTTCTGGTCTGAAGTGACACCTGTCACTAGGAAGGATATTGCAAGAACTTTAAAGTTAATGGAGTATTCCCGCGAAGACTTGCTGAAACTTGTTTCAAACCTAAGCGATGAAGTTCTCGATTGGCTTCCTCCGGGAAAGCCACGCACCATTAGGAATTGCTTAAGACATATCGCCTACGTTGAGCCTTGGTATATAACGCGTTTAAACGTTAAATTGCCAGTGCGGTATCCCAAGAACATGTTTAAACTGTTAAGTCATACCCGAAAAATTGTTGTTGAGTATTTGAGAAGCATGCCAAAGGATAAGCTGCGAGGTGTCTTCCAACCTAAAAAGGACAAGAGCCCATTATGTAATCTTTGGACTGCTCGAAAGGTTTTGAGGCGACTTGTAGATCATGAGAGACTGCACACGCGATATATCGTTAAAGTGCTGCAAGACTATGGCGAAGTGGGAAAGGTTTATTGAGCTGTTTTAGGGTATTAAATAACCCTTGTAATTTGGGTGCCAACAAATGAGTTTGGAATCTTCAAAACGGGATAGTGGGCAACTAGTTTTGCCCGGCGAGCCCTTAGGCGTTATTGAAGAATTTGTTCCGGATGCTGGCACATATGTTAAGGATGGAGTTATATACTCAAAAATTGTGGGGAGATCCCTTTTAGACTTTCTTAACAGGCGGGTTTCAGTCTTTCCTTTAGTTCATGGAGCAAGAGTCCCGAGGGTTGAAAGCATAGTTATAGGACAAGTTTCCAGCGTTCAAACTCAAATAGCCACTGTTCGTATCTTTAAAATTGGAAAGAGGTTTCTCTCTGGATTTTTCACTGGTTTACTTCACGTTTCTGATGTGCATTTAAGATTTGTTAAGTCTATGTTTGACGTTTGCAAGCCCGGTGACATACTGCGAGCCAAAGTTATAAGCGAAAAGAATAGGGCTTACCACCTAACCACCAAAGATAAAAGCTTAGGTGTTGTTTACGCGTTTTGCTCCCAATGTGGTGAGGTGCTGGAGCTGAAAGGTCGGGGCTTGCAGTGTCCAAGATGTGGGAAGATTGAAAAACGCAAAACAGCCATAGACTATGGAAGAGGAATAATTTGAAGCGGATGGTGAGAGCGAAATGAAAGTTAATGTTTTAAAAAGAACTGAAAACGAGCTTAAAATTGAGGTGGAAGGGGCTAGCCACACCATATGCAACCTTTTACAGAAAAGACTGTTGGAAGATGAGAACGTGGAACTGGCGGGTTATGATATCTCTCATCCCCTAACGCCGACACCAGTGATTTATGTGCGTACAAAGGGCGATGTGAAACCAGAAGAAGCCTTACTAAAAGCTTTGGAAAAAGCCCGTGAAATGAATGAGGAGTTCGGGAAAGCCCTTAAAAAAGCCCTTAAAGTCTGATTCTATCCCTTATTGTTGATAACAGTCGAGTGAAGCCTTCAACAGAGTCTTCAGACTTGTGAAGTATTGATACGCACTCGTTCAGTGGCATATGCCCATTGAGCCAAGCATAGACTATTAGGGCTTCAGCAGCGTCAGCTAACATGTGGCTTGAAACCCTTGAAGGCATGTGCTTTCTTAAACCAGCCCTTCTGAAAGCTTCCGCCAAAACAGACCCTTTAACTTTTGCTCCAGAAGGCTGTCTTTTCTTCATGGACAAAGCCAAAGAATAGGCGAAGTTTATGT
>Ga0315298_1001207_pt1 | contig 48617 bp, 48 predicted proteins | sample WHS_1_MG_FD_203077 | JGI IMG/M metagenome (GOLD analysis project Ga0315298, IMG submission 203077) | Extremophilic microbial mat communities from Washburn Hot Springs, YNP, Wyoming, USA - WHS_1_MG | ecosystem: Environmental > Aquatic > Thermal springs > Hot (42-90C) | place: USA: Wyoming...
GATCCCGCCGACTTCCGCAGCCCCCTCTTCCCGCATGATGCGCAAGGTGTCGGCTGCGGCTTCCCGGGTGTGCACGATGATGGGTTTGCCTATTTCTTTGGCTGCCCGAATGTGGTTGCGGAACCGCCCCCGTTGCCATTCGAGATCGCCTTCCAGCCTGAAATAGTCGAGTCCCGTTTCGCCGATGGCAATCACCCTGGGGTGATGCGCAAGATTCAGGATGACTTCGACCGAGGGCTCCGCCACTTCGTAATCCGGATGGACGCCGACCGATGCATAAACTTCAGGATGGGTTTCGGCGATTTTCCTGATGCCGGGGAAATCCTCGAGATTCACCCCGACGCACAGGGCCGCAACTACCCCGTTTTGCTTCATTGCGCCAAGCACGGAGTCCAGGTTTTCGGAGAATTCCGGAAAATTGATATGGCAATGCGAATCGACCAGCATGGTTACATCGTATGAGTGGGCCGGGTGGATTTGGACATCCCGGCGAGGATCTTTTCAATTTTCGAACGCACCAGATTGCCGTTCTCGTCGTCTCCGAACCGGATGCCTATTCCTTGGACGCGGCTGCCCATTGCATTGGGCGGGGTGATCCAGGCCACTTTCCCGGATACGGGAAGCTTAGCGGCCTCTTCCGGCAGCCCGAGCAGCATGTAGACTTCGTCGTTCAGTCTGTAAGGCTTATCGGTCGGAATGAACAATCCTCCTCCCTGGACATGGGGCATGTAGGCCGAATACAGGGCGTTTTTGTCCTTGATGGCGAAGGAAAAAACATTCGGTTTCATTTCGAATCCATCAGCGCTCGATAAGTCAACATCATTTCCTCGATGAACAGCCTGGCATTGACCGGGTGGGTGGACATCCTTTGCGCTTCGCACAATTTCCGCTGGAATCGCGCCAGTCCGATTCTATCCACTCTGGCGGAGACAGCCCTGATTCTATCCGAAAAATCCGGAAAGTAGCGTATTTTTCCGGAAAAGGCGCAGCTTGAGAGATCATGGCACCATTTCTGCAACCAGCGCAATATCAGTGACAGTTCCGTTTTATGAAAAGCTTCTGCGACCGAGATCGGATCGAGCGACGAGGATCCGATCTCGTCCAGAAACCTGGTTTTTAGGGAGGAATCTTCGCTCGCCAATTGGAGCGCTGCAAGCGGAGCATGACCCGCTTCGGCAAGGAAGGAGGCGGGGTTGGTTATGCCGTTTTCGCGAAGCCACGCCTCTCCTTCGGCATGTTTTGGAAATGGCATCGCCAGTGCATGACAACGGCTCACCACGGTCGGCAAAAGCTGGTTTGGCCTGGAAGTCACCAGAATGAAAAGCGTTTTCCCGGGAGGCTCTTCCAGCGTTTTGAGCAGCGCGTTGGCAGCCGGCAGATTCATCGCATCCGCTGGATGAATCAGGATGATGCGGTATCCGTTGCGATGCGTCGTCATGCTCGTGAACGCCGAAAGCGAACGGATCAGATCGATGGTGATCCGGCTCGATTTCCTGCCGGATTCGGAAGTATCGATTTCCGGCTCGATTTTCCTGAAGTCAGGGTGCAGTCCGTTGGCGAACCACGAACAGGCCTGGCATGCATCGCAGGCTTCACCGCTTTCATGAGGCGATTCGCACAACAGGGACTGGGCAAGACGATTGACAAAATCCAGCTTGCCTGTGCCGTCCCTTCCCTTCAGGATAAGCGCGTGTGGCAGAGTTTCCCTGCTCCGAAGCAGCTTCTCCATGAGCTTTTTATGCCATGGATAATTTTTCATAAACATAATGTTGCGATAACTTCTTCAAGTTTTTCACCAATTTCTTCTGGAGGGGCCCCGGAATCGATCACGACGAATCGCTCGGGAAAGCGCGTCGCTCGGTCGAGATAGGCATCCCTAACCCTGACAAAAAAAGCTTCCCTTTCATGCTCGAAACGGTCTAGGGAGATATTTTTCATCAGTCTTTTTCGGGCAACTTCGACAGGCACGTCGAAGAGCAGGGTGAGATCCGGCTGGAATGCTCCCTGAACCCACTGCTCCAGCATGGCGAGTTTCCCGTAATCGAGTCCCCTCCCCCCCCCTTGGTAAGCGAAGCTCGCGTCGGTGAAGCGGTCCGAAATCACCCAGGTTCCCGCTTCCAGCGCGGGCCTGATGACGCTGGAAAGATGCTCGGCACGGGAAGCGAACATCAGGAGGGCTTCCGTTTCCGGATGCATATCCTGGTGCAGCAGGATGTCCCGCAACTTTTCACCCAGGGGCGTTCCGCCGGGTTCTCGCGTCATCAGATAGCCGATGCCGCGGTTGTCAAGGGCGGTTTCGATCCGGCTCATCTGGGTGCTCTTGCCCGCGCCGTCTATGCCTTCGAGGGTGATGAATCTGGCTTTTTTCATTTCTTCTGGTACCGGTTCACCGCGCGATTATGCTCGGCCAGGGAATGGGAAAAGTAGGAAGTGCCGTCTCCCCTGGCCACGAAATACAGCGCCGTGGAATCCGCGGGATGCAGCACTGCATCGATCGACTTCAATCCCGGCATGGAAATCGGGGTCGGCGGGAGCCCGCCTCTGGTGTAGGTATTGTAAGGCTGGTCGGCCAAGAGATCGCCTTTTCTCAAGTTGCCGTCGAAATGCTCGCCAAGGCCGTAAATGACCGAGGGATCGGTTTGAAGCTTCATTCCGAGCTTCAGGCGGTTGATGAAAACGGCCGCGATCATCGGCCGCTCGGCAGTCTTGCCGGTTTCCTTCTCGACGATGGAGGCGAGCGTCAGCGCCTGATATGGAATGGAGAAAGGCAGACCCGCTGCCCGGCCCTGCCATTGCTTTTCCAGTCGCTTTTCCATCAGTAAATAGGCTCTCTTCAGTATGGAAAAATCGCTCTGCCCTTTCGCGAAATAATAGGTGTCCGGGAAAAACAGGCCTTCCGGAGAGGAAATAGGCGATCCCAGCCTCGATAGAATTTCAGCGTCCGACAGTTTCGCGGAATCATGCCTGATGTCCGGGTTTTCGTCGAGCATCCGGCGAAACTCCCGGAAAGTGTCGCCTTCGACAAGCATGATCTTGCTCTGGGTGAAATCGCCTTCGGTGATCTTCTCCAGAAGCTGCAACGGGGAGGCAGGCGCATCCAGTTCGTAGTTTCCCGCCTTGATGGAAGATGCCTTGCCCATCACCCTGGCAAGCATTTCGAAAGGCAGGGAATTGCCGATCACGCCGGCGTCGCTCATCTGCTTTGCGGCATGCCTGAGGCTTCCCTGCTCGAGCGTGAATGCCACCGGCGAATGGGGTATGGGATGGGGGTGAAACAGATAATAGGCGAGAGTAACAGCGCAGATGAGGAAAAGGGCCGATGCCTTTCTCATTGCAGCCAGCTCCTCAATGCTTCGCAGAATGCGCCCTTCTGCCAGGATGCATTTTCCAGAGAAACGATTTGCCACAGCCCTATCACGCTGTTGACCAGGAAGACTTCGTCAGCCTGTTCAAGGAAATCGATTCCGAATGACTTGATTTCGACCGGGATGCCTTTTTCGCTAGCATATTCGAGCACGCGTTCCCGCTGGACGCCGCCCACCCCGCAGAAGGAAAGATCCGGCGCAACCAGACCCCTTTCCCTGTACAGGAAAAGGCTGCTCATCGTGCCCTCGATGACGTTTCCTTCGGCGTCCAGCAATATGCCTTCTGCAATATCAGGATCGCGCCATTCCATCCTGGCCAGGATGTTTTCGAGCCGGTTGAGATGCTTGATTCCGGCAAGGGCGGGTTGTCTTGACAGTCTGAGCTTGCAAAGGTGCGCCCTGATTTCGCCATGTTTCACGCGATCAGGCATCGGGCTCGTCAGGATAATGCGGGTGGGTTCGATAGCAGCCTCGGGAAGAAATCCCCGCTCGCCGGGCCCGCGGGTCACGACAATTTTCGCCACGCAATCGGGCGTCTTTTCTGCAGCTAGATTCAGTTCATTTTCAAGAAGCGCAGCGGAAGGGCAGTCCATGCCCAGAGCCGCGCAGTCACTGTTCAGCTTGAGGTAGTGGCGATCCCAATGCCTGGGTACGCCGCGTTCGACACGCAGGGTACGGAATACTCCGTCCCCATACATCAAACCGCGGTCGTTCGCCTTGACGGAATCGGTAAATATGCCATTTACCAGCACCATCTCTGGCTAGAGTTTCTTGAAGACGATCGTTCCGTTGGTGCCGCCGAAGCCGAACGAGTTCGAAATCGCCACATCGATGTTCATTTGCCTCGCGACATTTGGAACGAAATCCAGATCGCATTGCGGATCCTGCTCGAATAGATTGATCGTCGGCGGTGCGACCTGGTGATGGATGCTCAGCGCCGAGAAAACCGCCTCGATGCCACCTGCGGCACCGAGCAGATGGCCTGTCATGGATTTCGTCGAACTGACCGCAATTTTTCCGGCATGGTCACCGAAAAAGCGCTTGAGCGCCACCGTTTCGGCAATGTCACCCAGGGGGGTGGAGGTGCCGTGCGCATTCACGTAGTCGACTTCGTCCGGATTCAGTCCGGCGTTTCTCAAGGCGTGCATCATGCAGCGCGCAGCGCCTTCGCCGTCTTCGCAGGGCGCCGTCATGTGGTAGGCGTCGGCGCTCATGCCGAAGCCTGACAATTCGGCGTAGATTTTCGCACCCCGAGCCTTGGCATGCTCGAACTCCTCCAACACGAGTACTCCCGCTCCTTCCCCGAGCACAAAACCGTCCCGCCCGATGTCCCATGGGCGGGATGAGGTGGCGGGATCGTCGTTGCGCGTGCTGAGTGCTCTCGCCGCGCCGAATCCGCCTATCGCAAGCGGGCAGACCGTCGATTCGGAGCCGCCGGCCACCATCACGTCGGCATCCCCGTACTCGATCATCCGCGCCGAATTGCCGATGCAGTGGGTCGCCGTGGTACAGGCTGTCACCATGGCAAGATTCGGTCCCTTGAGTCCATACATGATCGAGAAATTCCCGGAAATCATGTTGATGATGGTGCCAGGGATGAAAAACGGGGAAATCTTGCGCGATCCGCCTGCAAGATAAACGTTGTGGGTTTCCTCGATAGACGGCAGGCCGCCGATTCCTGAACCGATGTTGACGCCGACCATTTCGGCATTTTTTTCGGTGACTTCCAGGCCAGAATCCTTGAAGGCTTCCATGGCGGCGGCCATGCCGTAATGGATGAAGGTATCCATGCGGCGCGCTTCCTTGGCCGGAAGATAGGCGGTCACGTCGAATCCCTTGACTTCCCCGGCGACCTGAGAAGAAAAAGAAGAAGCGTCGAATCGGGTGATTCGGGTGATGCCGGATTTGCCCGCGGTCACATTGGCCCAAGCTTCATCCACGCCGATTCCGACAGGCGAGACGATGCCCAGGCCGGTGATCACTACTCTGCGTTTGGTCAACTTCTCTCCTCTGGAAAGGATTGAGGCGGATCAGTTCTGATGCGCAACAACGTAATCGATCGCCTGTTGCACGGTGGTGATCTTCTCGGCTTCTTCGTCGGGAATTTCACATTCGAATTCTTCCTCGAGCGCCATGACGAGTTCAACCGTATCGAGCGAATCGGCTCCGAGGTCATCAACAAATGACGAGGCATTCTTGACCTCGGCCTCGCTCACGCCGAGCTGCTCGGCGACTATTTTTTTGACGCGCTGTTCGATGTTTTCCATTGTTGCCTCTAGCCTTTTATGTTGATTTACAAAAAAACGAACTATTTTACCAAATTTGGCACCAATGCAAAATGCATGGGCAATTTTATTCCATGTGAAGTCCGCCGTTGACATGCAGGGTGCTGCCGGTAATGTAGCCTGCGGCAGGGGATGCGAGGAATGTCACGGCTGCCGCGACGTCTTCGGCCTGCCCAAGGCGGCCCAGCGGCACATGCTGGATCAGGGAGTCGCGCTGGGCATCCGACAGGGCCCGCGTCATGTCGGTATCGATGAATCCGGGCGCGATGCTGTTGACGGTTACATTGCGGCTTCCGACTTCGCGCGCCAGCGATTTGCTGAAGCCGAAAATTCCGGCCTTCGCCGCAGCATAGTTGGCCTGTCCGGCATTGCCCATGGCGCCGACAACCGAAGAAATGTTGATGATCCTGCCGTATCTGGCTTTCACCATGGCGCGCAGAACCGCCCGGCTCATCCTGAATATGGATTTCAGGTTGGTCGCCATGATGTCGTCCCATTCGGCATCCGTCATGCGCATGACCAGATTGTCGCGGGTAATTCCGGCATTGTTGACGAGAATGGCGATTTCCCCGAATTCGCTCCTGATCACGGCGAGCGCAGCCTCGATCGCCGCGACATCGTTGACATCGAGTACGAGCCCCCTGCCGGATACGCCAGCTTCTCCCATGTAATGCGTGATGGACTGTGCTCCGGATTCGCTGGTCGCAGTCCCGATCACGGTCGCGCCATGCCTTCCCAGATCCAGGGCGATCGCCCTTCCTATTCCGCGGCTTGCGCCAGTGACTAGCGCAATCTGTCCCTTCAGCATGCTTCCTCCCTGTTCAATGTATCGGCCGCGTCCCTGAGTGCCGTGCTGTCCGTCAAGGCCAGGATGATCTGTGCCGGTTCGATGCGCTTGTTGAGTCCGGTCAGCACTTTTCCGGGGCCGCATTCGGCGGCTTGCCCGATGCCTTCTCCGAAGATCGAGCGAATGGTTTCCACCCATCTGACCGGATGGTCCAGCTGATTTACCAGGGCGGCCCTGATCGCTTCGGGTTCGGTATGGGGTTTCACGTCAACATTGTGCAGTACGGGGATCTCCGGTCGTCCGATACGCACATCTTTCAGATAGTCATTCAGGGCCTCGGCAGCGGGCTTCATCAGGGAGCAGTGGGAAGGCACGCTCATGGGGAGCATGATGGCCCGCTTCGCTCCCTGCTCCTTCGCAGCTTCCATGCCCCGCAATACCGCGTCGCGATGGCCGGCTATCACCACCTGGCCGGGAGAATTGAAGTTGACCGCTTCCAGCACTTCGCCCTGCGCTGCGGAGAGGCACACTGCTCTCACGACGTCATCTTCGAGCCCGAGCACTGCTGCGATGCCTCCCGTGCCTTCCGGGACGGCTTCCTGCATGCTCTGGGCGCGAAAGCGCACGAGCGGCAATGCGTCCTCGAAGGCAATGACGTTCGATGCGACAAGCGCGGAATATTCTCCCAGGCTGTGGCCTGCCAGGAATGCGGGGCGCGAAGCCGAGAGCTGCATCCAGGCCCGGTAGATCGCAACGCCTGCAGCGAGCATCAGGGGCTGGGTGTTGACGGTCTGATTGAGCGCGTCCGCAGGTCCTTCAGCGGCCAGCTTCCATAAATCCTGATGGAGTATGTCGGACGCTTGCCCGAAGGTTTCGCGCACGATCGGAAAATCGTCGAATCCGCCCATCATGCCGATGGACTGGGAGCCTTGGCCCGGAAAAACAAATGCGTATTTCATCTGGAAAGATAAGTTGTTGAGAAAATCACCATTTCAGGAGCAGCGAGCCCCATGTTATGCCACCCCCCACGCCTTCCATGAGCAGGGTTTCTCCTTCCCTGAAGCGCCCTTCCCGCGCCGCCTGATCCAGCGCTAGCGGAATGGATGCGGCTGAAGTGTTGCCGTGCCTGTCCACCGTCACGACCACCTTGTCCATGCCCATGGACAGCTTTTTGGCGGTTGCTTCGATAATCCTGATATTGGCCTGATGAGGAACCAGCCAATCGATATCGGAAGGCGACATCCGGTTGGCTTGGATGGCTTCGCTGGCGACCTGTTCGAGGACATTGACGGCGATCTTGAACACGGCATTGCCATTCATGGACACGAAGGGGGAGCCCTGTATTGTCCCGTTGCACACCCTTCCCGGTGCCGTAAGAATGGGATTGTAGCTGCCGTCGGCATGAAGGTGCGAGGAAAGAATGCCGGGGGTATCGCCGCACTTCAGCACGACTGCCCCGGCCCCGTCCCCGAAAAGCACGCAGGTCGAGCGATCCGTCCAGTCAATGATTCTGGACAGCACTTCTGTCCCGACGACGAGCGCATGTCGGTATTTTCCGGACTTCAGGTAGCAGTCAGCGGTGGCAAGGGCGTAGATGAAGCCGGTACAGACGGCCTGGACATCGAAGGCGGGGCAATTGTTCTCGATGCCGAGCTTGGACTGGAGTATCGTCGCCGTGCTCGGAAAGAGCATGTCAGGGGTAGTTGTCGCTACGATGACAAGATCGATCTCGTCAGCAGCAATTCCGGCAGATTCGATGGCCCTGCGGCTTGCATGGGCCGCGAGGTCGCTCGCCAGTTCGTTTTCCCCTGCGATATGCCGCTCGTTGATGCCGGTTCTGGAGAAAATCCAGTCGTGGGACGTCTCGACCATTCTTTCGAGGTCGTGATTCGAGAGAATCTTCTCAGGAAGGTAGCTGCCGGTACCGATAATTCTGGAATACATCAAACCTCTCCTGCAGGCTGCGGGTTCATGATTTGCATGCGCATGCCGAGTTCATTGAGCATCCCGCTTCTCGCCTCTTCCAGTGCCCGCTCCAGTGCGCACTGGAAGGAATAGGCATCTGCAGAGCCGTGACTCTTAATGACGATTCCTTTCAGTCCGAGAAGGCTTGCACCGTTGTAGCGGCGAGGATCGACGCGGTGTTTGAAGGCGTTGATCACGGGCAAGGAGATCAGCCCGGCAATGCGGGTGATGAGATTTCTGCCGTATTCTTCCCTGAGAAAGGTGGCCAGCATATGGGCGAGTCCTTCGGATGTTTTCAGGGCGACATTGCCGACGAAGCCGTCGCAAACCACGACCTCCGCAGTCCCCTTGAAGATGTCGTCCCCTTCGACGTTTCCGACAAAATTGAGTCCACTGGACTTCAAAAGCTCAGCTGCGCGCTTCACCACTTCGTTGCCCTTGATTTCCTCTTCACCCACGTTGAGCAGGCCTACGCGTGGCTTTTCGATCTGCTCCACGGAAGAAACGAGGATCGATCCCATGATTGCGAACTGAAGCAGGTTTTCCGCACTGCAATCGACGTTGGCGCCCATGTCCAGCATATAGGTGTGCCCCTTGAGCGTCGGCAACAAGGTGATGATGGCCGGCCTTTCAACGCCGGGGACCATTTTCAGAACGAAGCGGGAAATCGCCATCAACGCGCCGGTATTGCCTGCACTGACGCAAGCCTGCGCCTCGCCGCTCTTCACGAGATTGATCGCGACGCGCATCGAGGAGTCCTTCTTGTTCTTGAGCGCGGCAGCGGGAGGATCGTGCATCTCGACCACCTCGCTCGCAGGCTGGATGCGCAGACGCGAGGACAGATCGGAATTCCCGGCTTTCAATTCTGCCTCTATGGCTTCAGCCGCGCCGACCAGAACGACCCCCGCTTCGGGATGCTCCCTGAGAAAGTTCAAGGCGGCAGGAACAGTCACGCCGGGGCCGTGGTCCCCGCCCATGCAATCGATAGCAACCGTGATATCCATAGATCCTTGCTGAGTTCAGGCCGAAAAACCGGAACCGCCGGAGAGGACGAAAGCCATCCTCAGGATGGCTTACTCGCTCTTGCCCTTCGCCACTTTCTTGCCGCGATAAAATCCATTCGGGCTGACATGGTGGCGCAGGTGGACTTCGCCTGTGGAGGCTTCGACTGCAAGCGGCGGGTTGGTCAGAAAATCATGCGCCCTGTGCATGCCGCGCTTGGAAGGGGATTTCTTGTTCTGTTGAACTGCCATGTTCGACTCCTATAAAAATGCTGTCTAGATCCTGTCCTTCAGGATCGAAAAAGGGGATTCCCTGACGATTTCGCTGCCGCTCTCGCATGCTGCATGCCTGGGAGAGAAAGGCAGATCGAGCAGGATCTCGTCCTCGATCAGGGGCAGGATTTCCATCCTGTCCCTGACGACAATGCTGTCCACTTCCGGATCTTCCTCCTCGATGTCCGGAAGATCCGATTCTTCCTTCACGAGCTTCAGGCCGGCCTTCAGCTCCAGCGGATATTCGATATCCTCCAGGCAGCGCTGGCATCTCAGATGGAGCATGCCACCTAGTGCAAGATGCAGCAGATAATCGCCTTTCGCATCGACTTCGCCGGTCAGCGCATAGTCAACCTGTCCCGATCTGGAATACAATAAATCGGTCAGCCTGTCCATGCGCGAGACATCTATTTTCCCGATGAGCGACCTGCCCATTCTGGCAAATTCGAATCCATCGATGACGGTCAGTTCGGACATAAGCGTGCAATTGTATATTTTTTTGTTTTTTCTGTCAAAATGAACCCCTTTTCCCTGGAGTGCAATTGAGCAAGCTGATTCTCGCCTCTTCCTCGGCCTATCGCCGCATGCTGCTGGAGCGGCTGCGCCTTCCGTTCGATGTCGAATCTCCCGAGATCGACGAAGCACCCTGGTCCGGAGAATCTCCCGAGAGCACCGCATTGCGGCTTGCCAGGGAAAAAGCCCAAAAGGTCGGGGTGGCGCATCCTGATGCGCTTGTCATCGGATGCGATCAGGTTGCGGTTCTGGATGGCATGCAGATCGGCAAGCCGTATACTTTTGACAATGCATTCAGGCAGCTGAAAGCGATGCGCGGCAAAACGGTCGTCTTTCACAGCGCGCTTTGTTTGTATAACAGCCGGGAAGAACGCATTCAGTCGACCATCGTCCCCTGCTCCGTTTCATTCCGCAATTATTCCGATGCCCAGATCGAGAACTATCTGAAAATCGAAGAGCCCTATCATTGCGCCGGGAGTGCAAAATCAGAAGGATTGGGCATTGCCCTGATCGCATCAATGCATGGAGAAGATCCCAACGCGCTGATTGGGTTGCCACTCATCGCCCTCGTCGGCATGCTTGAGCGTGAGGGAATGCGGGCGATCTGAATAGATGCCCATGCATCTCCAGGCGGCTCGGCTTCAGTTTTGTGGCGCATTCATCGAAGTCGAGCCTTCCGGATTTTTCACGGCGCTATTTACCCTTTTTCCTCGCCATAATTTCATCCAGCGAGATGAAAGACAGTATCAGGCACAACTCGAATGCGATTTCGCCGATGATTTCGTAATCGTTCATGATGGTTCTCCTTTCATGATGGATTGAAGCCAATCATCGTCAAGCAATGTCCGTGCCAGAAATTAACATCCTGATTCTCAATGGAATCTGAACGGTGGCTCGGACACGTCGATTCACTTCCGGTGCATTCGAGTGCATCCGTGCATGCTTATGGTGCCTGGAGGTTCATGCAAGGACCGAATACCTGACCGAGAGCTGGTGCGATTTCCCCGGAGGGACGGTGACAACATCGTCTGCCGCATTGCAGCTCTCGACGCACAGCATGTTCAGGTAGCCATCATCTCCGAGGTCCCCCATTTTTCCCGCCTTCTCCAACCATGGATTCCACACCACGGTCGAGCGGCTGCCCTGCTTTTCCACCCGGATGACGCGGCCGTAAATCGGGTCACGAATCAGGCAATCCGATGCAGTGTCGAGATAGATCCTGTCGACCTCGGAATTCACGGTCACCGGGCCGGACTGGCGGTTTTTGCCGCCATTCACCTTGTCGATGTAGGCGGCTTCCTCCAGCCCCAGGACTTCGACTTTTCTTACGTCACCCACCTCGAAATAGGTGTGCAGGGCGCATCCCAGGGTAAAAGGCTCAAGCCCTGTATTCCGGGTGATCAATTCCACTTCCAATGTCTTGCCAACCTTGACCCGGCATTCAAGCTCGGAAGGGTAAGGCCAGGACGCCTCATTCGGAATCAGGCGCAGATCGATCTGGGTCATGTTCGTCAGGCTTTTCGTTCCGGCCACCTCCCAGACGAGGTTCCTGGCGAAACCGTGAGCGGGAAACGAAGATTCTTCCGGATGCGGCCCGAACCAGGGCCAGCAAATGGGGATGCCACCCCTCACGGATTTCCCCTGCATGTATTTCGCATTCTTCGAGAGCCAGATTACCGGCTTTTCGCCGGCTGGCGTCCAGGAAAGCAGTTGCGCACCCTGCAGGGCGATTGTGGCGCTTCCTGCAGAATTCTTCACCTCGATCAGTTCGAATCCGTTCTGGCCTTCCACAAAATTCACTTCGCCAAATGTTGCTTCCAGCTTTGAATCCATGCTTCTCTCCTCAAGTATTGGGCTGAATGATACGCTATCGCGTTTGTGGCGTCTCGGGAAAGACTGGCCTCCTGGCTTCTGTTAAAATGACTTTTCAATCAAAAGAGAAGGTCGTGAGGGTGAGATACGAGCAGGGACGCGACGCAAGCGGGGAGATTCTGAGGCTGGTCATCCAGAAAATGGCCGCTCATCCCGCCTCCTTCACCCCATGGACTTACGCAGTGTGGTTCGAGCATCTTGCCGGGATCAATCCGGCCTTGTCGGATGCGCTCGAACAGTATCTCGATTCGGGAACCAAACTCGACGATGAGGCAATCGAGAAACTCTATGCGGAATATGTTTCGGAATGCAATCTGGATATCCACAAGCTTCTCAGGCAGGATCTCCAGAAGATCCTGGGCAGGCTTATGGGATTCACCGAAGAAACGGACAGGCGGGCCATGGGATTCGGGGACAATCTCCAATCCTATGGGGAGAAGCTCAAGCAGAACCTCGACGAATCCGCCCTGGGTAACCTGATCGGAGAGATGGTCGAAGATACCGAACACATGCGCGGCAGCGTGCTGAACCTGCAGAACCAACTGGAGTACAGCAAGCAGGAAGTCGAAGAACTGCATCGGGAGCTGGAATCTGCCAAGGGAGAAGCCATGATCGACCCCTTGACCGGAATTTTCAACCGACGCGGATTCGAAAAGGCCGCTTCCCGGATTCTGGAAGAAAGCGCTTTTTCAGGAAAGAAGATATGTCTCCTGATGGTCGATATCGACCATTTCAAGAAAATCAACGACACCTACGGACACCTGGTCGGCGACAAGGTGATCAGGGCGGTGGCGGAAATGCTGAAATCCAACATCAAGGGGCAGGATTCCGTAGCAAGGCTGGGCGGAGAGGAATTTGCCGTATTGCTACCCGAGACGCCCGCTGCAGGCGCCTTTGCCGTTGCCGAGCATATCAGAAAATGCATAGGGAATGGAAAAATCCGCCGCATCGATTCGCAGGAATCCATAGGTGCTGTCACCGTTTCCATCGGCGTTGCTAGTCTCGCCGAGAATGGAGACATCAACCAATTGATCAATCAAGCCGACAAGGCGCTGTACGCCTCGAAAGCCCAGGGAAGAAACAGGACGACAATATACGGCAGCTGAACTTCGGCCAGGAAGAGCAACGCCGCACTGTGTCGGCCATTCCCGAATCACCTTCATCTGGCAAATCAGGACGATTGGACTACTGTTGGGGTAATAACGCACGATAAAGCCTGTTATGCCTGCCTTCCAGCGAACTGATCGTCATAAAATCGTCTTTCTTGCCGGCATATTCACCTTTCTGATCGGCGGCACGGTTCTCGCTGGCTGGGCCTTCGATATTCCCCTGCTGACGCGCATCAATCCCGACTGGATTCCCATGGCGCCCGGCACGGCACTCTGCTTCGTCTTAAGTGGAATGTCTCTGCTCGGAAGCGGGAAATCCTTGCCAGCGCGCATGCTGGTCTGGCTGACCATGCTGCTTGCCGGAGCAATGGGGCTTGAAATTGTTGCCCATCGGCAATTCGCTGGTATCGATTTTCTGGCGCTGGCATGGGGAGCGCAGTTCCGGAGCGTCGGCCACATGTCGCCGCAAACGGTGACGGGATTCTTGGGATTCGGAATCGGGATGCTTTCCATTTGGCGGGATGCTTTCCATTTGGCGGGCTGCTGACCGGAAGATGCGGGTGGTTGCCGGCACAATGGCTGCCCTGCTGCTTGCCATGGGATTGACCGTTATCTTCGGATACTGGCTCAAGCTGCAGTATCTTTTCGAAACGATATACATCGAGACGGGACTGATATGGATGTCCCTGCCCACCGCCGTCGGCATGACCCTGCTGGGTGCCGGCCTGCTGTGTCTTGCGATTCGCTGCGAAGAAAGCGCCGTCGCTGTAGCAGCTGAACAAAGAGCCAGGCAGATTTACCACGCCACGGTCTTCGTGGTCATCCTCACTTCTGTCGCCGTTGGCCTGATCGGGATCTGGTTTCTCGAGAAAGCCATGCTGAGTCAGGCGACACTGGACATGCAGCAGAGCCTGAGTGCAAGACGCTCGCAGATCGAAGCCGCGCTCGACGACCGCATAGCGCGCACGACAGTGGCGAGTCGAGACCCCGAACTCGAATCCCTGACATCTCTCTGGTTCGGCAAAGAAAAATCGGCCATGGCGCGAGACATCCCGATTTCCAGCTTGCTTGCATACGGGTTCTCCGGAATCGGCCTGGAGTCTGGCACCCGGAGCAGAGTTGTTGCGGGGCGTCTTGTTTCGAATAAAACCGCCTTTTCCCGTCTTAACCGGGAAGGAGAAGCTTATCTCGCTTGGGACAATGGCTACTACCTGCGCGTGCTGATCCCCGTAAAACGGGCGATTCGCGGCGTCCCGGAGGGTTTCATTGTGTTCGAACAGGAACTTCGCGATGTGAACAGACTTTTCGACGAAGCCAGCCGCTGGGGAAAGACCGGAACCATGCCGATGTGCGGCCGCCTCGACCGGAGCAGACTGCTGTGTTTTCCGCAGCGTGAACAGGCTGCCATGTACGTGATTCCCGACACTTTCAATGGGAAACCGCTGCCGATGACGCATGCACTCGCCGGTGAAAGCGGCGTTTTTTCGTCGATCGATTACCGGGGACGCAATGTCCTGTCAGCCTATGGCCCCGTGGGGAATACCGGACTGGGTTTGGTTCTGAAAATGGATGTCGCAGAAGTTTACGCCCCGGTCAAACGGGAACTCTTGATTGCGCTTCCCTTGATCGCCATTCTGGTTGCCCTGGGACTATGGATCACCCGTCTCCGGGTCAACCCGCTGATTCAGGATCTGGCAAATGCCCATGCTTCTGAAAGAATTGCGAGAGCCCGCTTCGAGGCGGCAAGGGAAAGCAGCCCGGATGCATTCGTGATTGGTGAGAGCATGAAAAGCGAGGATGGAGACATTGTCGACTTCCGCTATATCTACGCCAATTCCCATGCGGCAGAAATGGCCAGGCTGCCCGTCGATGGCCTGATTGGGCATTCGTTGCTGGAACTTTTTCCGGAACAGCGAGATATTTTCGCCCAATACAGGAAAGTGGCCCTCACGGGAAATCCGCTGACCAACGAGTTTTCGCTGGTAAGCGATGGCGTGACCCATTGGTATCAGCGCCAGGCGGTGGCCATGCCCGGTGGCGTTGCCGTCACCTTCAGGAACATCACGCAGGAAAAACGCCTGTTCCAGCAGCTCGAATACTCGAACCGCCTGCGTACCGCGATCGTGGAAAGTGCAGCCTATTCGATCATTTCCACCGACATCGACGGCACCATCCTCACTTTCAACAAGGCTGCAGAGCGCATGCTCTGGTATGACGCGAATGAGGTGGTCGGCAAAGCCAAGCCGCTGCTATTTCACGATGCCGATGAAATCAGGGAGCGTGCCGCAGCCCTGAGCCAGGAGCTCGGCTGTGCGGTGCCGCCGGATTTCGAGGTGTTCGTCGCAAAGGCCAGGAAAACTTTCCAGGAAGAACATGAATGGACCTACATTCGCAAGGACGGGTCACGCTTTCCCGTACATCTTTCGGTGAGCGCATTGCGCGATGAGAACGATGTTATCCAGGGGTTCATCGGCATTGCTTACGACATTTCCGAAGAAATGCGGGCCAAAGAATACATCAGGCACATTGCCCTGCATGACGTACTGACCGGACTGCCCAATCGTGCCCTGCTTGATGACAGAATAATGGTGGCGATCGAACAGCAGCACAGAAGCAATGTCCCGTTTGCGCTGGGCATGATGGATATTGACCGTTTCAAGCATATCAACGACTCGATGGGCCATCACATCGGAGACAGGCTGCTCAAGGAGTTCGTGGAACGTGTCTCTTCCTGTCTGCGGCCGACCGACACACTTGCCAGGATGGGCGGAGACGAATTCGTCCTGCTTCTGACCGAAACCGACGAGACCGGCGTGTCGCTCGTCGCCGGACGAATACACAAGGCGCTGATGCAGCCGATCAATGTGGGCATTCAGGAAATACACATTACTTCGAGCATCGGTTTCAGCATTTGTCCCCGCGACGGCCACGACATGAACGAGCTTCTGCGATGTGCCGATGTGGCGATGTACTGGGTCAAGGAGCATGGGCGCAACGGATACAAGCTGTATTCGCGGGAAATGGACAGGGGGGCGGCGAATCGGTTGAGCATCGAAAGGGAGCTTCATCTTGCCATTGAAAGCGGAGGCTTTTCCCTGTTCTATCAACCTAAAGTGGATTTGAAGTCGAAAACCGTGCTGGGCGTCGAAGCTTTGCTGCGCATGCACAACGGAAGCGATCAGCCTGTGCCGCCTTCCAGCTTCATTCCCCTGGCCGAAGAAACAGGGCTCATCCTGCGGATCGGCCAATGGGTGCTGGAGGCGGCCTGCCGTGATGCAAAAAGGATGGAAAAGTTGCTGGGCGTGGCGCTCAAGGTTGCGGTCAATATTTCGCCGCGGCAATTCATGAACGGCGATCTGGTCATGCTGGTCAGAAATGCTCTCGGGCAGGCTAGCCTGGAAAGTGCTCAGCTGGAGTTGGAGATCACCGAAAGCGTGCTGATGGATGAAAGAAGCGATGTCGCCACTGCTCTGGAGGCGCTGCATGCGCTTGGGGTGAGAATCGCCATCGACGATTTCGGAACCGGGTATTCGAGCCTGAGTTACCTGAACCGCTATCCGATCAGCCAGCTCAAGATCGACCAGTCCTTCGTTCGGGATGCGACTGGAGACTCGGGGAATGCGGCCTTGATCACCGCGATCATTGCCATGGGACATAACCTGAAGATTCCCGTCATTGCAGAAGGCATCGAAACCGATGAGCAGCTTTCATTTCTGATCGAGAATCACTGCGATCAGGGACAGGGATTTTACATCGGGCATCCGATGCCTTTCGATGCGCTGCTGCAATGGCTGGTCGACGATACTCGCTGGACTCTGGAAAGACGACCAGCTTCCAGTTGATTCCCTATTCCGGCAAGCGCATGACATCGATGCCTTACGATGCTTTTGCGCCCCCTGTTTGCCTGAGGCGGCATTCTATCTCATCGCCCCGAGCCACTTTCTCAGCCCCAAGAGATTCGTATCCAAAACAACACGAATAATCTTTCTCTATCCTATTGCATTGATATTATTTGATTATGTTTCCTGAAATTCGTGCACCTCATGCCAGCGCCAAGCGACTGGCTTCGCTTTGCTTGAGCGACGACGTGAACATCTCGCTTCCTGCGCAATGGTTCAGAAAATGCTTGAGGTTGTCAGAAAGATATTTCTGCTTGTGCAGGATGATGTGAAATTTCCGGGTCAGCTTGGGCAATTCCGTATCCAGGATGATCAATTGGCCGGTTTTGAGATAATCCGCAACAGCCCATCGCGACAGGCAGCTTATTCCAAGCCCCTCGGAGGTTGCCCGCTTGATCGCTTCCGCGCCGCCGAATTCCATTCCGATGTTCAGATGGCTAAGATGCCTCAGCAATTCGTATTCCACCGTCTCGCGCGTACCGGACCCGGATTCCCGCATCAGCCATTGCGCCTGCTGGAGCGTATCGAAATCGACCTTGCCCTTCCTGGCTATGGCATGGGTCGGGGAGGCGACGATCAGCAGCTCATCCTGAATCCAGGGAATGACTTCAAGATTCGGTACATGGCAATGTCCTTCGATAAAGCCGGCATCGATCTCGTAATTCGCGACTGCTTCGGCGATTTTGGAACTATTGGCGATGTCCACGCGCATGCTAGGCACCGCTTCGCATTCTCCGAATTGCTCCCTGCGGCAGCCGGCAAGCAGGGCGGGCAGAATGTAGTTGCCAATGGTCGTGCTCGCCCCCAAACGAAGTTGCGAAACCATCCCGGTTCGGACAGTCGAAAATTGCTGTTCGAGATCGATTGCCCCTTCGATCAGGGCAAGCGCATTGGGCAGAAGCAGCCGCCCGTTGTCATTGAGCACGAGGCGCTTTCCGACTCGATCGAACAGCTGGGTGTTGAGCAAGCTTTCTATGTCGTTGATGGCAGCGCTGGTTGCAGACTGTGAAAGGGGCAGACTCTTTCCCGCCTCGGTTGTGCTCGAGGTGCGCGCGACGGCGACGAAAATCTGCAACTGGCGTAACGTGATGCGCATGCTGATTCCTTCGATCTATTTTGCCGGTCGATTATACCCGCGTAATTTGTAATGCATCTATACTCATCCTGTATAATTCTGGGACACCCTCAAATGGGAATGATTCAACGCCCAGGGCGGGCACAGGGCATGTTGCGAACCAGCACGGCCCGGCATTGACCATCACAACAAAGGAGAATACCGATCATGGATTTGACGCGTCGAGATATGTTGGGCATCGTGGCAAAAACTGGCCTCGCAGGCGTAGCTTTGGGAAGCGGCATTGCCCAGGCAGCGGAAGCCCCTCTTTCTTCTTTGGAGCCGGAAGGCGCGAAGACGCTGAAGGAATTGACGAAGGCTCTCGCAAAGGCGCCTCGCCGCCGCGACTTCAAGGAAGTGCCCATGATCCTGACCAAGGAAGATGAGTGGGATCATGAAGCCCTGACCATCCTCATGAAGTACAAAGGCAAGGTCAAGCAGGTTTGGGACAATACGGACATCTCGGGCCCCTGGCTCAATCTCATGAGAAACTCGATGAATGCCCAGATCTGGTCATTCAAGCATCCCGACTTCCTGTGCGTTTCGGCGACCCATGGCCCCGCTCATCTGGCGCTCTACGATCAATATCTCTGGGACAAGTACCAGCTTTCCAAGCTGACCGGAGACAAATTCAAGGAAAACACCTTCCTGAAAGTGCCTGCGGCAGCGCACGCTGACCCGAAAAACTTCGAGGACGAGGAAGGCGTGTTTTCACCTGCAGATAATTCCATAGCCTCCCTCCAGGCAAGGGGTGCGGTTTTTCTGGCCTGCCACAATGCGATTTTCGAGATTTCGCACAAGCTGAACAAGAAGGGCGTCAACCCTGACAAACTCAGCGTGCCGCAAATGGTTGCCGAATTCACCAATCACCTGATTCCGGGCGTGATCCTCACCCCAGGGATCGTGGCCACCTTGCCGGAACTCGGTGTGCATGGCTTCCAGTATGCGAAATAAAGGAAACCACATGAACAAAAAGCTGATTTCATCGCTCATGGGGCTGGGATGCATTCTGGCGACGGCACAAGCCGTCGCGGATGTTTACCCGCCATGGAGCGAAGGAAGAAACAACCCGGTCACCGAAAGAGGACTGGAATTCACTGTTCCGGAAGTCGACAATCTGCCGGATTTCCACGGCAACCCCATGGATGCCAAGCTGTCGGTTTTCGTCGGCGGAAATTATTATTTCGCCATGGCGCCGCTGGTCGCAGAATTCGAAAAGGAGCATCCTGAGTACAAGGGCAAAGTTTACTACGAAACCATCCCCCCCGGCTTGCTTGCTACCCAGATTGAAAATGGCGGCACCATCACGGTCGGGAACATGACCTGGACGGTGAAAGCGGATGTTTATGCCGCAGGCATGAAGCGCGTCAAGCAGATGGTGGACAAGGGTTATGTGAAGGCGGTCGAGCCTTATGCGACCAATGATCTCACCATCATGGTACCGAAAGGCAATCCCGGTCACATCACCTCGCTGAAGGATCTCGGCAAACCCGGCGTCAAGCTCGTCATGCCCAATCCCGCATTCGAAGGCATCGCACGGCAAATCAAGGCAGCGCTGAAGAAGGCTGGTGGAGATGAACTGGTGAAAGCCGTTTATGAAACGAAAGTGAGGAACGGCGAAACCATCCTTACCCACATCCATCACCGCCAGAGTCCGATGTTCCTGATGCAAGGAAAGGCAGTTGCCGGCGTGACATGGGGCTCGGAAGCCGTTTTCCAGGAAAAACATGCTGGAAACCCCATCTCGTTCGTGAAGATTGCGCCCGAGCATAACTCGACCGCAATCTATGCGGCAGGGGTGCTCAAGGATGCGCCCAATCCTGAAGCGGCAAAAGCCTGGGTGGAATTCCTCAAATCCTCCAAGGCACTGGCGATTTTCCAACAATACGGCTTCAAGCCTTATCGCCCGTAATGGTGCTTCGGCCGCTCTCGACCAGAGCGGCCGAGCATGTTCGGTTGAGCGGTATCTCTCGGGATCGAAGCTCGGTATCCCGTCCAATTTGAAATGGCTCGAGCCCGAGCTCTTTTTGCGTAATTTGAGGCCTATTTGGTCGAAACAAGATGGAGTGAATACATGAAGTTGGGAACAGCCTCGCTGAAGTTGTTGGGTGCCGCATTGGCGATAATGGTTGCAAGCTCCGCGCTGGCTGCAGCGCCTTCGTCCAAGGATCTGGTCAAGCAGGGCGAATACCTGGCACATCTGGGCGACTGCGTCGCCTGCCATACCGCGCCTGGCGGCAAGCCGCTGGCTGGCGGCCTGGAAATGAAAACGCCGTTCGGCGTCATCCATTCCACCAATATCACCCCCGATAAAGCAGATGGCATCGGCGCCTATACTTTCGAAGAATTCGACCGCGCGATGCGCCGCGGCGTTGCACGGGATGGGCACAATCTTTATCCCGCCATGCCTTATCCTTCATTCGCCAAAATCGCCCAGAACGACATGAGAGCCCTTTACGCCTACCTCATGCAAGGCGTCGAACCGGTTGCTGAGCCCAACAAGCCCAATGACATGAAGTTTCCCTTCAACATTCGCCTGGGGCTCGCAGGCTGGAACATGGTGTTCCTGGATAACCAGCCCTTCCGTTACGATCCCTCGCACACCCCGCAGTGGAATCGCGGCGCATATATTGTAGAGGGACTGGGTCACTGCGGCTCCTGCCATACTCCGCGCGGCATCGGTTTCCAGGAAAAGGCCATGAGCGATTCGGGCAGCGACGGCAAGGAGTTCCTGGCAGGCGCAGACGTCGAGCACTGGCGCGCCGTCAATCTGCGCAATATCTGGACCGGCCCTGAAATCGCCCAGTTCCTGAAGACCGGTGAAAATGGCCGCGGAACGGCCTATGGCGGCATGGCCGAAGTGGTCCATTTCAGCTCGCAGCATTTTACCCAAGGCGACCTCGCCGCGATCGGCGAGTACATCCACGCGCTTTCGCCCAATCCGAATGAGCGGCCGGATCGTGATGCCGTGTCGGTGGATGTCGCTCAAACCAACAAGGAGATCTATGCAACCCGCGGCGGCCTCGGTTACGTGCAGTTCTGCGCAACTTGCCACCAGATGGACGGCAAGGGTGCGACACGTTTTTTCCCGCCGCTCGCCGGCAATACCTCTATTCAGACCAGGGACCCCGCATCCCTCATCCACGTCATGCTGACGGGCTCCGCTTCGCCCCTGACCGCCTCATCTTCGCACGCCTTCGCGATGCCCTCCTATTCCGTGCTGAATGACCAGGAAGTTGCGGAAATCGCGACTTTCGTCCGGACCCATTGGGGCAACAAGGGCAGCCCGGTGACTGCCGAACAGATTCACAAGATGAGGAAGGCGCTGGAAATGAAGAAGGCGACGCCGCCTAAATTCAATCCGCCGCGCTATGCAGACATGCTGAAAAGCGCCAACGCAGGCGAGCTGATTTACGGCATGCGTCTGATGCGCGATACCAAGCGACTGCTGCCGAACTATGTGGGCGATGGGCTGAACTGCGACAGTTGCCATATCAATGGCGGAACGGTCGCACTTGCGTCTCCTTATGTCGGTGTGGCGGCCCAGTTTCCCAGCTACAATCCCCGCGCCGGGCGCATCATCGACTTCAAGGACCGCGTCAACGGCTGCATGCTGCGCTCGATGGCAGGCAACCCGCTAGACAAGAATTCCAAGGAAATGAACGCCATGATCGCCTACATGGACTGGATGCGCAACGGCTACCAGATGAAGCAGAAGATTCCGGGGCGCGGGATCGGCAAGATCAGCAAAAGCATCGTGCCGAACGCGGCGAATGGCAAGGAAGTCTACAATCATTCCTGCGCCGTTTGCCACGGAAAACAGGGCGAAGGCATCAAGCGCGCCGATGGCAGCTATTTGTTCCCGCCGCTGTGGGGCAACGACTCGTACAATATCGGCGCAGGAATTGCCAAGACCTACACGGCAGCCGCGTTCGCCAAGAATGTCATGCCGCTCTCGAATACCTTCTCCTTTCCGATCGGCCAGGGTGGCCTGACGGATCAGCAGGCGGTGGACGTCGGCGAATATTTCAGCCACATGCCAAGGCGCGACTTCCCGGCCAAGGTCCATGACTGGCCCAAAGGCGGCAAGCCGAGCGACTCGCGCTACTGATCCTGGTTAACGACCTGGGCAAGCCTGTCAAGACGAAGCGCTCCTCTCTGATTTCGGGAGGAGCGTACTTCTTCATGCTGTCATCATGGATGATATACAATGAATCAGCCAGTCACAGCGGGAGATTCAAGCCATGTATGCAGTTGATCGTAGCGTCGCCATCGTCAAGCCCCGGGAGCCTTTCCTGGAATGGATCAAGGCCCTGCCCGGATCGGAAATCGACATCACCCTGGAGCAGTTGAGGACGGACTCCACCGTCTATCTCATTCCCGATTTCGACGAGATCGAGGATGCGCTGGCCGCGATAGATCATATCTACGGCAATATCTTCGAAGCCGAGCTTTCAGAATGGTCGGAGGAAGAAAGCACTTGGCCGGCAGACAGGACGCTCAAGCTTTTCTGGAAGTGGTTTGACGTGACTCTGCATTCCATCGTCATCGACGCAGCCGAAGACATCGCAGGAGAAATCACGATAAACTGAAGTCGAATGGCAAAATCCATCCTGTTTACTACAATGGGTTCAAACAGCATGGAGACTCCGCTATGAAACTGATGAATAAGCTTGCCGTTTCGATTCTGGTCGCATCCCTCGCATCCTGCAGCAACCAGCCTTCCAAGCAGGACGTCGGCACCGTCACCGGCGGGGTGCTCGGAGGCGTTCTGGGGTCACAGGTGGGCAAGGGAACCGGACGGGATGTCGCCATCATAGCCGGGGCGTTGGCGGGGGCCTACCTCGGCAGCGCGATAGGAAAATCCATGGACGAGACGGACCGACTGAAGACGGCACAAGCCATGGAAAGCAACCCGACAGGAAGAGCGACGAGCTGGCGAAATCCGGACACGGGGAACACCTATACCGTGATGCCGACAAAGACCTATGAGACGGAGACAGGTCCCTGCCGGGATTTCACGACGAAAGCCATCATCGGCGGCAAGCAGGAAACCATTTACGGCATAGCCTGCAGGCAGGCTGATGGAAGCTGGAAGACGAAGTGATTCAGACTTTCCAGCGCAGCCAGACGCGAAGTTGCCTGAACTCTTCCCTGTCGATCGCATCAGGCAGAATGACCACTGATTTCATCAGACGCTTCCCCTCCTCCTTCAGGTTAAGGACGGTCAGATAAGGGGAAACGTAGCTGCTTCCGTGAAAGGCGCAGATCTTTTCGCCGCCGCTGCGCATGGAAAACGTGCAGGATTTTTCTTCAAGCTTCAGGAAAACGATGGAGTCGGGAAGCTGGATGAGCGCATAACGCAGGATCGAATAAGCCATGCTGAACGCGAGAAGCATGACAAGGGGAAGCCTTGCTGAAATCGGAAGCACGAGAATCAGGGAAATCGCGCCAAGATGGGCTGCTGAGAGTATGGCTGCAAGGCTGATCGAAGGCCTGAGGGAAATCGGGATCATTTTTCCTTCTGCTGGGGAGAAGATTTGATCACCTGAAAGAAAATCTCGTCGTCCTTGACCATGCCCAGCTTGCTCCTTGCGCGCTCTTCGATCGCGGCATAACCCTGCTTAAGATCCTTCACGTCAGCATCGATCGCAGCGTTTCTTTCCTGCATTTTCTGGTTGGCTTGCTGTTGTGCCCTGATCTGCCTGTCCAGATCCCTGACCTGAAGCCACCCTCCCTTGCCCAGCCAAAGCGAATATTGTACCAAGGCGATCAGGGAGAGCAGAATCAGGAGCAGGATTCGCATCTAGCGCAATTGGAAAAATGCCTCGCGTCCTGCATAAACTGCCATGTCGCCCAGATCTTCTTCGATGCGGAGCAGCTGATTGTATTTTGCCAGGCGGTCCGAGCGGCTCAGAGAGCCCGTCTTGATCTGCATGGCATTGGTCGCAACCGCAATGTCGGCAATCGTGGTGTCTTCGGTCTCGCCGCTTCGGTGGGAAACGACCGAAGTGTAACCCGAGCGCTTGGCAAGCTCGATCGCAGCGAATGTTTCGGACAGCGTTCCGATCTGGTTGATTTTGATCAGCACTGAATTGGCGATTCCCTGGCGGATTCCTTCCTTCAGGATTCTTGTGTTCGTGACGAAAATATCGTCTCCGACCAGCTGGACGGAGTCGGCAAGCCTTTTCGAAAGGAGCTTCCAGCCTTCCCAGTCGGTCTCGGCCATCCCATCCTCGATGCTGATGATGGGATACTTGTCGACCCAGCTCGCAAGATAGTTGCAGAATTCCTCTGCGCTCAGGCTCAGTCCTTCCGAGGCCAGTTCGTATTTCCCGTTCCTGAAGAATTCGGAACTTGCACAATCGATCCCTATCGCCACGTCGGAACCCGGCAGATAACCCGCGCTTTCGATCGCCTTCACGATGAGTTGCAGTGCCGCCTCGTTGTTCTCCAGGCTTGGAGCGAATCCACCCTCGTCTCCAACCGTGGTCGGCATGCCTTTGGCGTCGATCAGTTTCTTCAGGGAATGAAAAACTTCAGCGCCGCACCTCAGCGCTTCCCTGAAACTTTGCGCGCCTACCGGAATGATCATGAACTCCTGCATGTCGATGCTGTTATTGGCGTGCGCACCGCCGTTGATGACATTCATCATGGGAACAGGCATGGTCATCGAACCTGCGCCGCCCAGATAACGGTAAAGCGGAAGCCCGGACTCTTCCGCAGCTGCCTTGGCGACAGCCATGGATACCGCAAGAATCGCATTCGCCCCGAGCCTCGACTTGTTGTCGGTGCCGTCGAGGTCAATCAGCGTCTTGTCGACGAAGGCCTGCTCGGCAGCATCCAGGCCGATGATCGCTTCAGAGATTTCTGTGTTGACGTTCTCAACTGCCTTGAGCACGCCCTTGCCCATGAAACGCGAAGCATCATCGTCCCTGAGTTCGACCGCTTCCTTGGTGCCTGTCGACGCGCCTGAAGGAACGGAAGCCCGCCCCAGCACGCCGGATTCGAGCAGCACGTCGGCTTCCACTGTTGGATTGCCTCGCGAATCCAGAATCTCGCGGGCGATGATATCGATAATGGCACTCATGCTTTGACAACCTTTCTCTGTTATTGGCTCAGTTGCTGGTGTTCGATGAAACCCTGGCTTTTGATCAGGGCATCCAATTCCTTCAAATTCTGCAGCAGCGCTTTCATCCCCGCCAGCGGCCATGCATTCGGGCCATCGGAAAGTGCATGCTCGGGATCGGGGTGAGTCTCCATGAAAATCCCGGCAATCCCCGCTGCAACTGCGGCTCTCGCCAGAACGGGAACGAATTCACGCTGCCCCCCGCTCCGGTCACCCTGCCCTCCCGGGAGCTGTACGGAATGGGTTGCGTCGAATACTACGGGGCAGCCAGTCTCGCGCATCACCATGAGGGAACGCATGTCGGATACCAGATTGTTGTATCCGAAGGAGACGCCTCTTTCGCAAACCAGGATGTTGTCCTGATTGCTCGCAAGTTTCGCCTTTTCGACAACCTGCTTCATGTCCCAAGGCGCAAGAAATTGTCCCTTCTTGATGTTGACGGGCTTGCCCGATGCGGCCACGGCCTGAATGAAATCGGTTTGACGGCAGAGGAAGGCAGGGGTCTGCAGCACGTCCACGACGGAAGCTGCAGCGTCGATTTCTTCCATGGCATGAACATCGGTCAAAACCGGAACTCCGATGCTGCTCCTGACTTCTTCCAGTATCTTCAGCCCCTCGTCGATGCCCATTCCCCGGAAGGATTTGCCCGAACTCCTGTTGGCCTTGTCATAGGAAGATTTGTAAATGAAGGGGATGGCAAGCGATTCGCACAATTCCTTCAGGGCGCCGGCGGTATCGATGGCGAGTTGTCTCGATTCGATCACGCAAGGGCCGGCGATCAAGAACAGGGAATGATGGAGGCCGGCATCGAAGCCGCAGAGCTTCATGAATTTCCCCTAAAAGCGATCGCCGCCCTGACGAAGGACTCGAAAAGAGGGTGGCCATTGCGCGGAGAGGAAGTGAATTCTGGATGGAATTGGCAACCCACGAACCAGGGATGATCGGGCAGTTCGATCATTTCGCACAGATCGTGGCTGTGTGACCGTCCGCTCACCCTGAGTCCGGCCATTTCGAGTTGCGGCAGATACTGGTTGTTGACTTCGTAGCGGTGGCGGTGCCGCTCAACGATGCGCTCGGAACCGTAAATTTTGCGGGCCAGCGTGTCTTCGCCGAGGCGGCATTCCTGTCCGCCCAGGCGCATGGTGCCACCCAGATCGGAATGGATGTTGCGCGTTTCGATCCTGCCATCCGCATTCATCCATTCCGAGATCAGCGCGATCACCGGGAATGCGGTATCGGTGTCGAATTCGGTGCTGTTCGCGCCTGCAAGGCCGGCTTTGTGGCGGGCAAACTCGATCACCGCGAGCTGCATGCCGAGACAGATGCCAAGATAAGGGATGGCGTTTTCCCTGGCATGGCGTATCGCCCTGATTTTGCCTTCGATGCCGCGTTTTCCGAAGCCGCCCGGGACCAGGATCGCATCCATGCCTTCCAGGCAATCCGTACCCTGCGCTTCAATGTTTTCGGAATCGATGTAATGGATCCGGATCTTGCATAATGTATGGATGCCGGCGTGAATCAGCGCTTCCGAAAGCGACTTGTAGGATTCCGTCAGATCGACGTATTTGCCCACTATGGCGATATCGACCTCGCTTTCCGGATGCTGCAGTGAGTAGACAATCCTGTTCCAGATTGAGAGATCGGCTGGCGGCGCATCGATGTCCAGGGTCTTGCAGACGATGTCGTCGAGATGCTGTTCGTGGAGAAGCGCAGGGATCTTGTAGATGCTGTCCGAATCTACCGCAGATATCACCGCCTCCTCTTCGACGTTGGTGAAGAGCGCGATTTTCCTTCTTTCGTCATCGGGCAACGACCTGTCTGCACGGCACAACAGAATATCGGGCTGGATGCCGATGGAGCGCAACTCCTTCACCGAATGCTGCGTCGGCTTGGTCTTGATCTCGCCGGCTGAAGGGATATAGGGAACCAGCGTAAGGTGGATGAAGCAGGTATTATGGCGACCGCTGCCTATCCCCATCTGCCTGATCGTTTCGAGAAAGGGCAGTGATTCGATATCCCCTACCGTCCCGCCGATCTCGACAATCGCGACAGCGGCATCGGCGGCACCGATCTCGATGAAGCGTCTGATTTCGTCGGTGATGTGGGGAATGACCTGCACTGTGCCGCCGAGGTAATCCCCCCTGCGCTCCTTCTTGATCACGCTTTCATAGATCTGCCCGGTCGTGAAATTATTGCGCTTGCTCATCTTGACGTTGACGAAGCGCTCGTAATGGCCGAGGTCTAGATCTGTTTCAGCCCCATCTTCTGTGACGAAAACCTCCCCATGCTGGAAGGGGCTCATCGTTCCCGGATCGACGTTGATGTAGGGATCGAGCTTGAGCATCGTGACGTTGATGCCGCGCGATTCGAGGAGTGCGGCAAGGGAAGCCGCCGCGATGCCCTTGCCCAGGGATGAGACGACGCCGCCGGTCACGAATATGTATTTGGTCATGAAACTTGGGGATGAATTCAATCGCGATATGATAGCCGAAAAAGGGGGTATCCCACAATCCGGCTACTTGTTGCGCGCTTCGTCAACCTGGCTGCAGAAAAGCTGCGCGCCCTGCAAAATCCGTGGCCCGGGCCTGCTGATGAGATCGGCAGGAACGAAAAAAAGATTATCTTTCCTGGATGCGGCTATGTTCCATTTTTTCCAGTCCAGCAGCCAGGGAGGCGGCTTGCTCCCCTCCCCGCTTGCGATGATGGCTTCCGGATCTGCCTGCAATACCGATTCGAAATCCAGCGTGGGGGTCAGAACAGGCAATTTCCCAAAAACGTTTCTTGCGCCGCAAAGCAGCATCACGTCGGAAATGATATGTTCGTGATTGACCGTCATCAGCGGAGCTGGCCATATTTCATAAAAAACCGAAACTGGCTTCTTGCCGGAATAGCGACTACGCAAGCGCTCCATTTGCTTTCTGAATGAGGCTGCCGAAAGCGCTGCAGATTCTGCGCTTCCAGCCAGTATCCCGAGCCTTTCGATATCCAGGGGAATGTCCGAAAGGTGCCTGGGCTCGGCGTAATAAATCGGGATGCCGAGCTTTTCAAGCTGCGCGATCTGCCCCGGCGAATTGCCGCTTTTCCAGGCCACGACTAGATCCGGTCGAAGAGATGCAATCTTCTCGATGTCGAGCGCCCCGGCCCCGCCTACCCTGGCGATCTTCAGGGCCGAAGCGGGGAAATCGCTGTAGTCGACCACCCCGACCAGCCTTTCTCCGGCTCCTGCAGCATAAAGCAGCTCGGTGATGCTTGGCGCAAGGCTGACGATGCGTCTGGCGGGCTTTTCCAATGAAACCACAAGTCCCTGATCATCCCTTTCCAGGATGCCTCCCCGCGCCGAAACCGGCAAAAGGATGCAGCACAGCATGAGGAGCAAGCGAATCATGGCTTCAGGGTCGATAATTCACGCTCGCAAAGACAGTTCTGCCGTAGGTATTGTACGGATAGACAAGCATGTAGTTCTGATTGAACAGGTTGCTGATGCGCGCATTGACGTTCCAGTGCTTTGTCCAGGCATAATTGGCAGACAGGTTGACCAGGTTGTAGCTTTGCAGCGTGACGGGCACATAAGCTATATAATTCATGGCATCGCGAGAACCGCTGTGCTGCCACTGCCCGCCCAGCTGCAATTTTCCGTATTGCTGCGTCATACCCAGAGTGGAGTAGAACTTGGCTCTGAGCGGCAAGGTCTGACCGGTCAGGGCATCTCTCGGATTCTGGGCTGTCAGCGAGGCAGTCAGCCCTGTGTCGCCGAATTTTCCATCATAGCTCAGCTCTTCCCCATCTATCCTGGCCCGGTTGATGTTTACCATGGTGGTTCCGGCAGCATTGCTGGTAATCAGGTTGTTGATATTGTTGTTGAAGTAGATGAAATCGACTTTTTGACTGCCTTTGTCATAATGGAGCCCCGCTTCCGCATTGCGCGAGCGCTCGGGCTGCAGATTCGGGTTTCCCTGGTATCCATAATACAGCGGATAATAGAGGTCACTGAACGTGGGGGCCTTGAATGCAGTCGAATAATCGGCCGTGGCGCGCCATGCACTGGTGAAGCGGTATCCATAGCCCAGGAGCCAGGTATTGGCTGCGCCGAAGTCAGAATAATCATCCTGCCTGAGATTGGCTTGAACCTGATTTGCCCCATAGTTTCCGTCGTAGCCTGCAAAAAGACTGTTCACGTTGCGCCTCGTTTGCGTGAATAGCGTGGTGGACGAGACCATCTGGTCGAGTTTTTCCGCACCCATCAGGAGCTTGCTCTCCGGATTGAGCGTGACTGTATTCTGCCAGGAAGCCTGCTGGTTGTCGGTCTGATACAGATCGCTCTGTGCCCCGTTCAGGAAATCGCGCATATTATCCCTGCCATCGGCAAGCATCAGGCGGCTATTCCAGTCGGAAGTGATGCTGTCCTCTTCGACGAGGGAGAGTTTCTGGATGGACGAGATGTTGTTGTAGGCATCCGTGGGTGTTGCAGCCGAGTAGTTGGCGTAGGCATTGTTGCCGCGGCTTTCGAAGCCCGAAAAGGATAGCTTGTGGTCTTCATTGAAACGGTGACTCACATTCGCAGACAGCGAAACGTTGGAATAGCCATCTGCTGCGGGATTCGCAAGAGGCGCCAGGGCCGTATTGACGGCAGGAATTCCGTCTGTTGCATACTTGGATGCCTGGATCTGGAACTGGTTGTTTCCAACCACGCCCCCGAATCCGGATGATAGCTGCCTGGAATTGTAGGATCCATAGCCCGAACTGAAGTTGAAGCTCGGTTTCCCCGCCCCTTTCTTGGTGAATATCTGGATCACCCCGCCTATTGCAGACGAGCCATAAAGGCTGCTGGCATTGCCTCTCACCACTTCGATATGATCGATCTGATCGAGCATCAATTGATCGACTTCGGAAGTTCCGGCCGTTGCCGAATCAATGCGAACGCCATCTAGCAGCACGAGTACATGATCGGAATTGGTGCCCCGCATGAATATGCTGCTCTGCTTGCCGATGCCGCCACTTTGCGTGACTTCAACGCCTGCAAGGTTGCGAAGCAGGGTGAGCACGTCAGGCGCACCGGATGAGCAGATGTCCTGCTGGGAAATGACCGATATGTCTTCAAGAGACTGGTCGATGGGCTGGGCGATTCTTGATGCTGTGACGACGATCTCGCTGCCGTTAAACAATGAATTGTCGTCGGCCCAGACTGGCAGGGAAAGGAAGGGGTAAAACAGGAAAAGGCGCTTCATATCGGTCTCCGAGCCGCATGCGACCCCGCATGCGGAATTCAAGTATGGACATCTCGGGAGCAACGACAGGAGAACGCATATCCGAAAGGTATGGGCACCGGTCTGCCGCATCCCCGCGACATCCTCGCAATGTTCCAGGCCGGTCTCCGGGCTCGAGAAAAACCATCGCCTTCCCATGAAATGAATCACAGTGGCAGCATGAGGGTTCACGCTTCTCTTACCGTTGCGGGGGCAGCACAGGCATTTCACCTGTTTCCCGTTTCACCCGGCTTCATGACGAAGCCGGACACCTGAAGCGCTCGAATGATATCAGATCGATGGGCGAAAAAAAACCCGCCACCTTTCTCAGGCGACGGGTGTTGGATTCATGACTTTCCGGTATCAGGCCTTGATCAGCTTGTATTTCTTCATGGTCATTCTGACAATGGTGAATGCCGCTCCGAAAACGATCGCCGTGACGCCAATGTCGAAGAATGAGGTCATGGGCATATGGGCCGAATTGGAGGTGCCTGAGATCCACGTATAGCGCTCCAGCCAAGTCCCAATCATGATGCTTGCAGCAACAGCCAGGATCGAATAGATGCAGTGCCTGTTGAAGGGAAAAACCAGCATCAGGAACGGAAACACGAACTTCATGGCAAAGAAAGTCCAGAAGAGTCCTCCGTAATTTCCATACTGCATGTGGAAAATACGCCCTGTTTCGTCAGGCAGATTGCCGTACCAAATGATCAGATATTGGGCGAAGAAGGTGTAAATCCAGAGAATGGTAAATCCCAACATCATTTGCGCTAAGTAATTGTATACGTAGTCGCCAATCGGCTTCGCAAGCGCGCCAGACTTGTTCAGGAAATAAATCAGCGTAACCGTGAATGCGAGGAACATGCCGAAATTACTGACGAAGAAATACATCGCATATATGGAACTTCCCCAGTACGGAGTCAGCGTCATCTCGTAATCCCACGCGAACATCGTTCCAAAGAGCACGTAGGCAAATGGAATCAGCAGCGCCACATTGCGAAATATGACCTTGCTGTCCGGATCCTTGTCCGCCTTCGCCTGATATTTTATAAAAATTGCGCCCAGAATGCCGATGATGATAAAAGCGACAATTTCCCTAATCGCGAGGAAGGTCAGATTATTCCACAACGGCTTCGGTTCGATCGAGGTAACCCATGGGAAAGTAGTCTTGCCCCCCCAGAGCAGTATCAGCAACAGGATAAATGCAAGCGGATAGAGGGAAAAGAAGGATACGGTTATGTATCTCACATCATAACGCCACTTGGCATTCACCAGGTGCAATAAGGCCGCAAGCGTAATACCGCCAAATGCCAAATAAAAAACAATCAGGAAATCCACGGTCAATACAGACCAGCTGGCAAAAGAAACCATAATTACATTACCCCTTTATTGTTTACCGCCCTTGTCCGTATAGTCATAGTGTCCTTTGTCAGCACTGTAATGCGTCTTGAGCCAGTTCTGAGAGTATTGCAGCAAACCATGACGGACGAAATTGACGATATCCCAGCGTTCGTTCGGATACAGATCATTGGCGTAGGAAGGCATCACCGCCCCGCCGAACGTCATGTAGCCGAAAATGTGTCCTTCGGTCACTTCATGCTGAATGCGTTCGGATGTCAGGTCGAAAGGCTGCAATGTCAATTTCATGCCGACGGGGCCGTTACCCTTGCCTGAATAATTGTGGCAAGGAGTACAAATGATCTCGAACAGCTTCATCCCGTTATGGATCGATTCTGGCGTTGCCGCAACCGGGTTCTTGGTTGCATCGGCCTCGTCCATGTCAACAATCCGCGTCGAAGTCTTGGTACTCGGAATGGGCACGGAATGCTCCGGAAAAGGCCGAACACCCATCGGGCCATGCTGCGGCTTGATGCTAATCTGATCCATCATGTCGGTAGACCACGGCCAAGCCATGGCAACAGATGGAATAAGTGTTGCAATCACTGCGAACCATCGCAACTTTACCATTTAGTTATCCCCTCCCATGATTTCCAATGGGTTGTGTCTTGTAAACAGATCCTTGATGGCCGGCATTATAGCGTCCTCTGCTTTGATGAGAATGCCGATTTGATCTTCCGAAACCCTGGCGTTGTACAGCTTGTTTCTTTTCATCGGCAATTTCGCACTGATGAAAAAACCGAGTACCGTCATGTACACCCCGCCAAGAATGAAAAATTCATAGGTCAGAACAAAATTGGGCGGGAGCGGAATTACCGGCTTACCTCCTTTTGGCTGCAACAGGAAGGTTGCTTGCGACGAAGCCACAAACAAGAAACCCAGAAGCGGCACGAACAAAGCGCCAAAGAAGGTGAAGATCCTGACATAAACAGGACGCTTTCCGAGCAACTCCTCAATCTCGGGGTGCTCGATCGGCGATTTTAGCGTCACGTCATCCAATTTGAATCCTTCAAAATTTGAGGATTTAAGGTCCCGAATTGCCTCGGAGGCCTGGTCGAAATCGGAAAACAACGCCAGCATATGCGATTTACTCATGATGCAAGCCCTCCCTCAACTGCCAAATCTGGATTAATCGCGGAATCCCGAGCAGTTGCTACGTTGGTACTCTTAAAGAATCGACGCTCATGAAGCATTTCCTTTACCTCATACATTGAAACTGAAGGAAAGATCTTGCAATACAACATGAAGAGCATGTTGAACCAGCCAAAGCTGCCGGCAACAATTCCCCATTGGATAAAGCTAGGCCATTGATCGTCGTCCCAGGTCCAGGGATAAATTCCGTGTGCCAAGGTCGGGGAAATAATCATCCAGCGTTCCAGCCACATCCCGAAATTGATGAAGATAGACATGAAAAGCATTACGGGGATACTCGCTCTTACTCTTTTGAAGGTGAGTGCGAAAGGAAGCACCGACCCAAGGAAGTTCATCAACCACCACTCGGGGGCGAACGGACCTGTAGCACGATAGATCAAGGCCTGCTTGGCGTACATGTCATTGCCATACCATGTCGTGGCATATTCGATGAGATTCAGGTAAGTCCACACCATTCCCGCTGCAAAAGTCAATTTTGCGAGCTTTTCGAGAATCGGCATGGTCATGTATTCTTCGAATCGGAACGTATATCGAAGGACGATGAAGAGCGTGATAATCACAGCCAGCCCTGAATAGATCGCCCCTGCGACGAAGTAGGGAGGGAAGGACGTGATGTGATAACCCGGTTGCTGTGATGCAGCAAAATCGGTCGAAACGATGGAATGCACGGAAACAGCAAGGGGCATCAGAAAGCAGGCCAGAGTCAAATAAGTGACGCGGAAGTTGGCCCATTGCCGATCGGTTCCCATCCAGCCAAGCGACATGAAGGTATACAACTTCTTGCGGATTCCAACGGCATTGTCACGGCAAATAGCCAGATCCGGAATCATCCCGATGTAAAGGAACAGGAGCGACGAAGTGAGGTAGGTTCCGATCGCGGTTGCGTCCCAGACCAGCGGAGACTGAAAGTTAGGCCATGTCCATCTTTCATTCGGGTAGGCCACCACGTAGTAGAACTGCCATATCCTGCCCAAGTGAACCAAGACGAAGAGCGCAGCAGTCAGCAGTGTGAATGTGGTCATCGCTTCGGAATACCGGTAAATCGGCTTGCGCCAGTCTGCATGCATGATATGCAGAAGGGCTGAAAGCAGCGTTCCGGAGTGCCCCATTCCAATCCACCAAATGAATGTCGCAATATAAAGCCCCCACATTTGCGGGTTATCCAGGTTGGCCACACCCATGCCTGTTTGATATTGGTAGACCTCGCAAGAGACGCCAACCAAGAACAATGCAAAAGATGCAATGAAAATCACCCAGAATATCGGCCTCGGACGCTCCAAACTGCGGAGTATGTCCTTATTGATTTTTGCCCACGCGATATCAGCATTTATGTCAAGCGGTTTCGGGACGAATCGCTTCTCTACGGCGACTTCTGTTTCTTCGTATGTATTGACCATTACAAAATTCCTTGAAGTAAAAACATTACCTATAAGAGGAACACAAGCAGTAAAGTGAGATCAATCCTATGCTTCCATATCTCTTACTCGCTCCAAGTACATCACTGACGGGAACGGCCTTAAATCTTCCAATATCCTATATCCACGAACCGAGTTGTCCTTTTCCTGCATGTCTTTGTAAAGATCGACCTGCTGATTCTTCCACATCATTGCAACCTTCGACTTCGGGTCAACTATATTGCCAAAGGTTATCGCGCTTGTCGGGCAAGCCTGGACGCAGGCAGGCACGACTTCTCCGTCCCTGACGAGACGGTATTCCGTCCTGGCGCGGCTCTTGGCTTCATTCAGCCGCTGAACGCAGAACGTGCACTTTTCCATGATTCCCTTGGTGCGGACTGTCACATCGGGGTTAAGCTGATCCGGAAGCGGTGCCGGCCAAGCAGTGGAAGGGTAATTCCAGTAATTGAAGTACCTGACCTTGTAAGGGCAGTTTACCGAGCAGTATCGGGAGCCGACACACCGGTGATAATTCTGGGAATTCAAGCCATCGTTGGTATGGCTGGTTGCACCGACAGGGCAAACAGTTTCGCAAGGAGCCTCCTCGCATTGCTGGCACATCATGGGCAGGAAAGATGCGCCTTGCTCAGGAAATTCGCCCATGTTTTCGTCCCAGTAGCGCTCAATCCTGATCCAGTGCATCACATGTCCGTGCTTGAAGCGCTCCTTGCCAACCACCGGAAGATTGTTTTCTGCATAGCAGGCCGTCGTGCATGCATTGCAGCCCGTGCAGATGTCAAGGTCCAGGGCCATTGCCCACTTGTACTCGCTGTACTGCCTATTGAGATCGTATTGACCCCGATAAGGACGCTTTTGTCTGTAGAAAGACCAGTTGTTCAAAAGATTCGTAATCGACACTTTTAAATCTCCTTGGAAAGCTGAGCGACGTCAGCAGGTAACGTCACAACCAGTTTGCGCCCCATTTGCGTACTGACAGGACCTTCATCCTTGACAACAATTTCAGATTGACCGGTTCTCTTTACAGATACGCGAGTGCCAAACATGGCAAGCTCTCCCGTATTCTTTTCAAATACCGGATTCAGTATCTTAAACGGATTGACGCCAACGCCTTTCGCAAACCTTCCGAGCGATTCATGTCCCTGTCCAAGCGGAATCGAAATTGCATCGGGATGGATGCCTGGGAAAAGGTAGGCCTTCACCTTGATTGTGCCGTTCTGAGAGGAAACTTCCAGATAGTCTCCTTCGTGAATTCCCATGCTGGCGGCAGTTTTGGGGTGAATTTCAGCCCACGAATCCCAGACTACGGTGGTCAGCGGATCGGGAGACTCCTGCAACCAACCGCAGTTTGCGTGTCTGCCGTCTCTGAAATAATGACGTTCGGATGGAATCAGATAGAACGGAAACTTTGGATCGGGTGAAGTTACCGTCGTCGGAAGGTCGAGCATGTCTGTTGAAAAGTTCTCCGCGATCTGCTGTTGCGGCGCATCGACATGAATCACGCCATGACTCAGGGTGTCGTACCAGAAATGCTCGTCAGTATCCGTATATTTGACTGCGGGCTTGATGTTGGTGACCGCCGTTTTCAGATAGGAAAAGAAATTGGGCCATGCCTTGTATTCGTCTGCACGGCGCTGCTTGACGAGGTCAAGCATGATATCCCCCATGGAACGGGTATCCGAATAAAGCTTGTCCATGAGCGGCTGCTGCATGGTGATCTCGACACCTTCGGGCTGATACCAGGCGACATGCGAGCCGAAATCCTCGACTGCAGTATAAATGGGCAACACGAGATCGCACTCTTCTGCAGTCTCGTCGATCGCGTTGACGAAAGCCACCTTGAAAGGCACTTTTCTGAGGTTATCCCTAAATCCCATAAAACTGGGCGTTGTGAATACTGGATTTGCGCCGTAAACAAAGACAGCCTTGTATGTACCAGCGCCCATTCCATCATTCATTGCCTTCAAGGATGCGAAGCTTCCTGTTGCAGGCGCGAGTTGCGGGAAAGGCGATTGTGCTTGACCATCGACGGTTTTCCCCACATTGCCCAGTATTCTATTGAGAATCTGGATCGCTGACGCATTCTGAACGCCATGAACATGTCCTTCGACGGATGCGCCAGAAATGACGAGACTCGGCGACTTCTCCCAAAGCAACCCCGCCAAATGGCTAATCAAATCCGAGCGCACGCTCGTAATGCTGCTGACTGTGTCTGGATCGTACTTGCCAACGAGGTTGACGATATCCGCCGGTACGGTTTTGGAAAAATCGCCGTGCTTGAGAAGCTGATTAGCCACACCCAGCGCAAGCACGCCTTCCGTCCCTGGGATGATCGGGATCCAGCGATCGGCATTTGCGCCGGTCATGGTCATTTTTGGTTCGATCTGGATAAGCGTTCCGCGCGGCGCCTTCCTGAATTTCGCATATTCCTTCGCGAAATGAACCGGGGATGCGCCGGTTCCGAGAAAATCGCTTCCGAACGAAAGTATAAGCTTAGCCTTGTCGAAATGTAGCCTCGGCATGTCAACGCCGTAAATTTGCTTGTTTGCGGCAAAACTGACTGCAGGGGAAAGCGCTTCGTAAACAAAATGATTCCTGGAACCCAGGCTATCCAGGTAGTTCTGTACCAGCACCTTGAGATGACCGCTCATGGCGCCTGTCATGAATGCAAATTCATTGCCGTTTATGCCGCTTTTTGGCCCGGTCTTCTCTTCGAGCAATGCCATCGCTTTATCCCAACTGACAGGCTGCAGGCTATCTCCGACCCGCATCATCGGCTGAGTCAAGCGATCGGGGTTATACTGAACCTGGACTGCAGCCTGTCCCAGCCCGCAAATTTTCCCGCCGCTGATCTTCGACTCGGGATTGCCTTCCATCTTCAGCACACGCCCTTCGCGGACGCGCCCCATGACACCGCATGCAGAGCCACATTGAGTGCAGGTTGATGCATAGAAAACGCTGAGACCTGGCACCACAAAATCTTCGGGTTGAACGTTCGGCATAATGATCTCGTCACCTGACCGAATGTCTGTGTTTCCGCACCCCGTGAGCGCAAGAGAGCTTCCGCCCAGCCCAAGCACCTTCAGAAAATCCCTGCGATTAATGCCACTATCACTCATAACTAAATCTTCCCATAGCTAATTTTCGGGTGGAAATCCGTCCGCGATTGATATCGCAAACCCTTATTTGTGACACTGCCAGCATTCTCCCGGGCCGTGGCTTGTTTTCATGTTCGTATCGCTTTCCTTGTGGTCCTTCTGGTGACAGCTGATACACCAACCCATAGACAGCGCCTTGACGCGCCTGTCGACGGTCATGTTGGCAACGTCCCCATGACAATATCCGCACACCTCGCGCACCGGCCTGTTTTGCCTGAAATAGAAGCGCTGTATATGGCGTTCGTGGTTGAATCTGACGTAATCCGGAAGGTCATTGACCTTTTTCCAAGGAATGGGCTGCTTCTTGTCCCAATATTCGAACAGCTTCTTGATTCTGGGCTTATTCCTGACCGATTCGATGTTTTGATGACACCCGATGCATTTGTCGATCCTCGGAATCACCGACACATATCCCCGCCTTGCACCGGTATGGCAGTACATGCAGTTGATCCCCATGTCGCGTGCATGCCTGTAATGGGGAAACTCGATGGGTTGCTTGACTACCGGCCCCAACGCATTATAGCCATCAGGAGTCTGCGACCCGATGGGGCCTCCCTGCACGAAAGGTTCCGCACCAGCAGCAGCCCCAAAAAGGAAAGCAAAACACAGCGTCGCCAGCAAACGATGGATCATGTTTCCCGTCCTAAGAGTATTAAAGCAAGTCATAAAATGATATCCATTGAATTTGACCATTCGAAATTCAGCCTACACCGATCACCCCACCAGCAAGGCATGCAGCCTTATGCCTCACCACCAATAGCAAAACGATAATGATAATGATACTTAAAATCGGGCACTACGAAATATTCCCCCATCGAGGAAAGCACTTTACCTCGCAGCATTGACAACTACTGTTGAAATTTTTTGGTATTGCGAAAAAATGGCGGGAAGGAAATGCTGACCTGTACAAGACAGGCATCGAATTTCCTGGGCAACATGAATGTTGCGACTAGACTTGACCTTCATGCTCCCTCCTCATTAAACCTGCCTTGATTATTATTGCCGATGAGCCATCGACCTGACGCTATCAGCATATTTTTCCGAAGTATAACTATGGGATAGTTTTCGGGTCAAGCGTTAGTTCTCTTAATTTTATCTGTTTTAGCGATAAGCAGTGTAACTTTAGTTTCCCAAGCTATTAAGTGTCATGTTGCTCGGGTTGAGGCTCTATGTTTTGCAGTGGCGGCAAATCGGAAATCGATCTCAAATTGAGCTCATCCAGGAACCTCGATGTCGTTGCATAAAGCGAAGGCTTGCCGGGCACATCGCGATGCCCGACCACCTCTATCCAGCATCTTGATTCGAACATTTTCAGAATCTGTGTGGAAACCGCAACCCCCCGGATTTCCTCGATATCCCCCCTCGTGACAGGCTGTTTGTAGGCGATGATGGCAAGCGTTTCCAGCGCCGCTCTGGAATAGCGCTGCGGCTTCTTAGGGTCAAGGCGATCGAGAAATTTTTGCATTCCCGGTTTCGTCCTGAAACGCCAGCCGCTTGACACCTCGACAAGCTCGAGACCCGATCCCGCCCACTTGCAACGCAGCTCAGAAAGCATAGTCTCGATATCACGAGGCGCCAATTCGCCTCCGAACAGCTTGGTCATTTCAATGATGGGAATGGCGTCTTCAGTTGTCAGCAACGCGGTTTCGAGAACGATCCCGGCTTCGTCAGAATTCATTGTTCGCCTTCACATAGATCGTCCCGAAAACATCAGTCTGAACAATCGAAACCAAACTTTCGCGCGCGAGTTCGAGCAGCGCAAGGAATGTCACGATGAGACTGGCAAGCCCTGCGTCAGCTTCGAACAATTCGACAAACTCGGCAGCGTTCCGCCCTTGCAGTTTCTTCAGAATTCTCGCCATGTGCTCACGGATGGAGAGTTCCTCGCGTTCCACCTTGTGCGAATTCATCATTCTCGCCCGAGAAGCAACGCTCATCCAGGCCTGCCTCAAGTCTTCAGGCTCGACCCCGGGAAACTCCGGGATATCGAGCCAGTCTCTGGGAACGTGAGGCAGCAGAAAATCTCGTCCGACCTGTTCCAGCGCATCAAGCGTAATCGCAGCCTGCTTGATTTTCTCGTATTCGAGCAACCGCCTGGCGAGTTCCGCCCGAGGATCCTCCTCTGCCTCCATTTCTGCGTGCTTGGGGAGCAGCATTCTGGACTTGATTTCGATCAGGAGAGCCGCCATCAGCAGGTATTCGGCTGCAAGTTCATGGCGCTGCTTCGCGGCATTGATATAGGCCAGATACTGCCGGGTGAGTTCCGCCATGCAAATATCGAGGATGTCGAGGTTATGCTTGCGGATGAGATAAAGCAGGAGATCGAGCGGGCCCTCGAAGGTATCCAGAACGATTTCGAGTGCTTCAGGTGGAATGTAAAGGTCCTGGGGCAATTCCAGGATCGCCTCGCCATGGATCCTTGCGACGATCAACTGTAGTCCAGCCCCATGGCTTCACGAACCTCACGCATGGTTTCCTGCGCGAGGCGTCTCGCCTTTTCACAGCCGTCCGCAATGATGTTTCGGACCAGAACCGGATCGTCGAGAAAATGCTGGGCACGCTCCCTCATAGGTTCCTGCTCCTTCAGTACAGCGTCGATAACGGGCTGCTTGCATTCGAGGCATCCTATCGCAGCGCTCTGGCATCCTTTCTTGACCCAGTCGCAGGTCGCTTCATCGGAATAAACGCTGTGAAATTGCCAGACCGGGCATTTCTCGGGATCCCCGGGATCGGTGCGCCTTATCCTTGCCGGGTCTGTGGGCATCGTCCTGATTTTCTTTTCCACGCTCACCGGATCTTCCCTCAGTGAAATGGTATTGCCGTATGACTTGGACATCTTGCGCCCGTCAAGCCCCGGCATCCTTGACGCGCTCGTCAGCATGGACTGAGGCTCCACGAGAATCATCTTCCCGCCTCCTTCCAGGTAGCCGTACAGCCGTTCCCTGTCGCCTGCGCTCAGGTTCTGCTGTTCATCCAGAAGCGATTTCGCAGCTTCCAGCGCATCCACATCCCCCTGCTCCTGGAAGCGCGCCCTGAATTCTGTATACAGCTTCCCCTTCTTCGACCCCAGCTTCTTCACGGCATCCCTTGCCTTTTCCTCGAACCCGACTTCTCGACCATAAATATGATTGAATCGCCTTGCAATTTCTCGCGTGAATTCGATATGAGGCACCTGGTCCTCTCCCACCGGCACATGGCTCGCCCGGTAGATCAGGATGTCTGCGCTTTGCAGGAGCGGGTAGCCGAGGAATCCGTAAGTGGCGAGATCTTTTTCGCCCATGTTTTGCTGCTGATCCTTGTAGGTTGGAACCCTTTCCAGCCACCCCAGGGGCGTGATCATGGAAAGCAGCAGGTGCAACTCGGCATGCTCAGGCACCCTGGACTGGATGAACAGCGTGGCCTGCGCCGGATCGACCCCTGCCGCAAGCCAATCGATCAGCATGTCCCATACGCTATCTCCGATCACCTCGGGGGTATCATAATGCGTGGTCAGTGCGTGCCAGTCTGCGACGAAGAACAGACAGGGGTGCTCGTGCTGCAGCTTGATCCAGTTCTTGAGAACGCCGTGATAATGGCCGAGATGAAGGTGCCCCGTTGGGCGCATTCCTGACAGAATTCGGTCGGCAAACATTTTCTACCTTTTTATAAACCCAACAATTGCAAGACCAGGTTGATGACGAGATTGATCAGTGGTCCGATGATTCCACCGAGAACGCCGGTAAAGAGCAAAACGACAAGTATGATTATGCCGTATGGTTCGATTTTGGCAAGCTGATAGGCCTGTTTTGCAGGAAGCAGGCTGACCATCACTCTTCCGCCGTCCAATGGGGGAATCGGCAGAAGATTGAGCATCATCAGCACGATATTGATCTTCACCCCCATGTTGGCCATGATGGAAAGCGGGGAAGCGAAATAGTTTCCAGGCATCCACGTCGATAGCTTCAGCACGAATGCCCAGCACAACGCCATGATGAGGTTCGATGCGGGACCGGCAATGGCGACCCAGAGCATGTCTTTTTTGGGATTTCTCAACGCTCCGAAATTGATCGGAACGGGCTTCGCCCAACCGAAAAGGAATCCTCCAAGGGCCAGGGAAACCAGCGGGACCAAGATCGTCCCTATCGGATCGATATGATGCATCGGATTCAGGCTGACCCTGCCTTGCCTGTAGGCAGTCATGTCGCCGAAATGCTTTGCGACATAGCCGTGAGCGGCTTCGTGGAAGGTGATTGCAAAAATGATGGGAAGGGCATAAACCGCCACCGCCTGTATGAAATTGCCGATATCCATCATGCCATTCCAAATGGGGAAAGGGAGCCATTTCCCTGTCTCAGTAAAACAGGGGGGTCTTCCGTCAAGTCGATCACCGTGGTCATTTCGATCCCGCATGCACCGCCGTCGATGATGAGGTCGATCTGGTTCTGCAGCCTTTCCCGGATCGATTCCGCATCGCTGAGCGGAAAGTCGTCCCCGGGCAGCAGCAGCGTCGAACTCAGCAGCGGCTCGCCGAGCGCATCGAGCAGATTTCGGACCACGATATTGTCCGGAACCCTGATGCCTATCGTGTTGCGCTTCGGATGCTGCAGTCTTTTCGGGACCTCTCGGGTCGCCTTGAGGATGAAGGTATAACTTCCAGGGGTGGAGGATTTGAGCAGCCGGTATTGCCTGTTGTCAACCTGTGCGTAATGAGAAATGCTGGAAAGATCCCCGCAGACCAGCGTGAAATGGTGTTTGTCGTCCACTCCCCTGATCGAGCGGATCCTCGCCATGGCATCCTTGTCCCCGATTTTGCATCCCAGGGCATAACAGGAGTCGGTCGGATAGGCGATCACGCCGCCATCATTCACGATTTCGATTGCCTGCCTGATCAGGCGCTGCTGCGGATTTTGCGGATGGATGGAAAAAAATTGTGCCATCAGTCAAATGCCTCCCAGATCGGCCGGCATCCTGCCGGCAAGGCGGGAAGCCTGCCGACATCCATTCTGCTCTCCGAAGGGCTATGAAAATCGGAGCCGGCTGAGGCAAGGAGATCGAAGCGCTTTGCAAAATCGCAAAACCGCAAGGCCATATCCAGGGTATGGCTTGAAGTCACGACTTCTATGCCGTCGCCCCCGGCTTCGATGAATTCGGCAAGAAGCGCCTTCAGCGCGGCTGCGCTCAAATCGTAACGCCCGGGATGCGCGATCACGGCCACTCCCCCGCTTTTCTTGATCCATCCTACCGCCGCATTCAATTCGGCCCACTGGTGCGAAACATACCCGGGCCTGCCATGCACCAGAAACTTCCTGAATACGCCCCGGATGTCCTTGGCATAACCTTTTTCGACAAGAAATCGCGCAAAATGAGTACGTCCGATCAAATTCTTGTTGGAAGCATACGCGTAGGCACCTTCGAGGCTTCCGGAAATTCCGGCACGCGACAGCCCTTCCGCCATCAGCCGGGCACGCACCATGCGCCCTTCCCTGATCGAATCGAGTCCAAGCCTGAGTTCGGCATGATCTGGATCGATGCCCAGTCCGACGATATGGAGGGTTTTCCCGCGCCAGGTCACGGAAATTTCGACGCCGTTGATGAATTCGATGCCCAGCGCTTCTGCGGCACGCCGTGCATCACCAAGCCCATCGCAATCGTCGTGATCGGTCAGCGCGAGCATTTCGACGCCGTTTCCGGCAGCGCGTGCGACCAGATCGCTGGGAGAAAGTACACCGTCCGAGATTATGGAGTGGCAATGCAGATCGATATTTGGCATGAATGGGCGTCTGTGTGGAATCCCGATCATATCAAATCGGGCACATATTCAAAAATGTTTTATAATGGTTCGGAGGATGGAATCATGCAAGTCGTTCCTGTAAATTCGCCGCTACCCCAGCAAAAACGGGATGAGCCGGAAGTCAAGGGCATCGTTCCCGCACAGCCCTTGAAGGAAGAGGCCGCTCAGCCCCTGGCGCCATTCGTCTTCGACTTCAAGCCGCGACAAGCACCTCGCCCCTCCCCCAAAATGCCGATCAAGGAACAGCACGAACCTGTCTTCCACGAGCGCAGCACGGAAGAGAGACGTCGGTATTGCAGGAGATTGCAGAACAACCCGTTCCTTTACGAGGTCAGAATGGTGAACGACAGGCGCAGAAAAAATCAGCGAAGGGACGACATCACTACCGCGATCGACGAGATCGCCTGAATCAGAGACTCTTCCCCTTGTGCAGGGAAGCAATCAGCTCGGCCTCTCCCTTGGATATATCGCAGGCGACCGCGATCTCGGCCGGCCCCAAGCCCTGCCTGACCATTCTGATCGCCTGCGAATAAGGTGCCGGGGCTTCGCTCTCCACCCTCAGTCTGTCGATCTCCTTCTGCATCGATGCGACATGATCACGCAACTCGGACAGTTCTTCCCTGAGCGTTTCAAGGCCGTTTTTCTCAAGACGCAATTCGGGAGCATGATATGCTTCATGGGCTTGGCGCACTTCATGAACCGGTTTCGGCCTGGGCTTTCTGGATGCGCGCAGGAACGCAAGCAGTTCCACGGCGACATAAAGCGCCAGCGCGACGATGGAACCTATCAGGAATTCACGCCAGGTAAAGGACTGCATCGCATCCATAATATGCCGAAATTTCAGATATTAACAGGCGGGCCGTCAAATGTGTAGTGCCCGGCCATCTACCGCGAGAGATGCTTCATGCAGCGCCTCGCCAAGCGAAGGGTGGGCATGTATCGTCCGCGCGATATCCTCGCTGGAAGCCGAGAAGGCCATTGCGACAACCGCCTCTGAAATCAGCTCCGATGCGAAAGGACCGATGATGTGGACGCCAAGCACGCTGTCCGTTTTCGCATCCGCCAGCATTTTGACGAAACCCCGTGCATCCCCAAGCGCCTGTGCCCTGCCGTTCGCCGAAAACGGGAATTGCCCGGTACGGTATTCGACCCCTTCTGATCTGAGCTGCCGCTCCGTTTTCCCGACCCAGGCAATTTCGGGTGAAGTATAGATGACCCAGGGCATGAGATGGGGATCGGCTTCCGGCTTCTGACCGGCGATCAATTCCGCAACCATTATGCCTTCTTCGGAAGCCTTGTGCGCAAGCATCGCGCCTCGCACGACGTCCCCGACGGCATAGACATTCGGCAGATTCGTCCTGCAATGCCTGTCGACTGCAATGAAACCGCGCTCGTCGAGCGCAAGCCCCAGATCGTCATGCGCGACTGCTTGCGAATTCGGGACCCTGCCTGCGGCGACGATCAGCCTGTCGAAGTTCTGCTCGATTGCCCCGCCAGAATTCTCATAGTTTACTTTAACTGATGATCCTATCCCTTTTATGGACAATATTCTTATCCCGAGATTAATCGTCCATCCCGCTTCCTTGCGAAATTGCCTCAGCGCCTCCTTCGAAATTTTCTCGTCGGCAAGGGGAAGGAATTCCGGCGAGGCTTCGAGCAGCACCACTTCGCTCCCAAGGCGCCTCCATACGCTGCCGAGTTCGAGTCCGATGACCCCTGCCCCGATGATTCCCAGCTTTCCCGGAATTTCCTCGAACGCGAGCGCCCCGCTGCTGTCGACGATCCTGTTCCCGAAAGTCGCACCTTCCAGTGTTCTTGGGGAGGATCCCGTCGCGATGATGACGTGCTTCGCTTCCAGAGGCTCTGTCTTGCCCCCCGACGCGACTTCAAGGATGCAATGCTCGCCGACGGATTTGAGGCGGGCGCGCCCCAGAATCGATTCGACCCCGTTCTTCGTGAAAAGGAAGGCAATCCCGCTGGTATGGGCATCGACGATACTGCTTTTTCTCGCCTGCATTTTGGCTAGATCGACAGCCATTTCCTTGATCAGAATGCCGTGGGAAGCATATTCCGTCCTGGCCTTCTCATAATTTTCCGAGGATTCGAGCAGCGCTTTGGAGGGAATGCAGCCCACATTGAGGCAGGTTCCTCCGAGCGCGGGCTTGCCGTCCTTTTCGCGATCGTCGATGCAGACTGTCTTCAATCCCAACTGGGCGCAGCGTATCGCCGCAACATAGCCGCCGGGTCCTGCGCCCATCACGGCGACATCGTATGTTTTCATTTCAGAGCTCAAGAAGAAGCCTGGCAGGATCTTCCAGATCTTCCTTGATCGCAACCAGAGACTGGACTGCTTCCCGGCCGTCTATGAGCCTGTGATCGTAGGAAAGCGCAAGATAGATTATCGGGCGAATGACGATCTCGCCGTTTTCGACGACAGGCCTGTCTTTCATCGCATGGATGCCGAGAATCGCGCTCTGCGGCGGATTGATGATGGGTGTGGAAAGCATCGAACCGAAAATGCCGCCGTTCGTGATCGAAAATGTCCCGCCCTCGAGTTCGTCCACGGCAAGCTTTCCTTCTTTTGCGCGTTTGCCGAAATCGGCAATGCCCTTTTCGATATCCTCGAAGGATAGGGAGTCCGCATTGCGCAGCACGGGCACGACGAGTCCTCGCTCCGTTCCGACTGCAATGCCGATATCGTAATAATCATGGTAAACGATGTCATTGCCTTCTATCGAGGCATTGAGCACGGGAAACTGCCTGAGGGCGGAAACGGCGGCCTTGACGAAAAAGGACATGAACCCGAGCTTGATGCCGTGCTCTTTCTCGAATTGCTCCTTGTAGCGGTTGCGCAGATCGACGACTGCCCGCATGCTGACTTCGTTGAAGGTGGTGAGGATTGCGGCATTTCTCTGGGATTCGAGCAGCCTTTGCGCAACCCTTGCCCTGATGCGGGACATCGGCACGCGCCTTTCCGCCCTCTGCCCGCTTTTGGGAATGGCTTCTTCCTTCTTGGGAAGCATCACATCTGCCTTGGTGATGCGGCCACCCCGCCCCGTGCCCCGAATTTCGGTGACATCGATGCCGAGTTCCGCTGCGTGCTTTTTCGCCGCAGGCATGAGGGCGGGCTTCTCGGGTTCGGCTGACGCCTGCTCCGCTTTTGGTTTCTCCGCTGCCGTATCCAGCAGGGCGATGACTTCGCCGCTCGTCACCACCGCCCCCTCTTCCTTGAATATTTTCGAGAGCACGCCGCCCTGGATTGCTGGCAATTCCAGGACGACCTTGTCGGTTTCGATGTCGATCAGATTTTCGCCTCGCTCGACATCATCGCCTTCGCGTTTGTGCCAGGAAAGCAGGGTGGCCTCCGATACGGATTCCGAAAGCTGGGGGACTTTTACTTCGATCTGCATGATCTCTCCGAATGGTTCAGGCAAAGGCAGCGTCGACCAGTTCCTTCTGCCTTGCCAGATATTTTGCATAATAGCCCGCAGCGGGAGAAGCGGAAGAAGGACGCATCGAGGAAAGGAGCTTTTGCTGCGGCAACAGGTGTCTCAAAAGATAATGTTCGAGATGGTGCCATGCCCCCTGATTCTTCGGCTCTTCCTGGCACCACAGAATTTCCCGTGCATTGCCGTAACGCGCAAGCATCGCCTTGAAGTCGTCGTGAGGAAAGGGATAGAGCTGATTGATCCTGACGATGGCGATATCGGTGATTTGCTTCTCCCGCCGCGCATTGACGAGATCGAAATACACCTTCCCCGCGCAGCATATGACTCGCCTGACTTGATCCGCTTCGATCCCGGGCTCGGTTTCTCCGGTCACGGGCTGGAATTTCCCTTTCGCAAGTTCTTCGAGTCCGGACACCGAATTCTTGTGCCTCAGCAGGCTTTTCGGCGTGAACAGAACAAGCGGCCTGCGGTAGGGACGGAGCATCTGTCTGCGCAAAAGATGGAACATCTGGGCGGGCGTGGAGGGGACGCAGACCTGGATATTGTAGTCCGCGCACAGCTGCAGGTAGCGCTCGAGGCGTCCGGACGAATGCTCTGGCCCCTGGCCTTCATGGCCGTGCGGCAGCAGCATGACGAGCCCGCATAGCCTCCCCCATTTCGCTTCTCCGGAGGTAATGAACTGATCAATCACGACCTGTGCGCCGTTGGCGAAATCGCCGAACTGCGCTTCCCATATCACCAGCTCGTCAGGCTCCGCCGTAGCATAGCCGTATTCGAAACCGAGCACCGCTTCCTCGGAAAGAACCGAATCTATCGCGGCGAAATCCGGCTGCCCTGCTGCGATATGCTGAAGCGGAATGTAGATTCCCTCGTCCCATTTCTCCCTGTTCTGATCATGCAGCACGGCATGTCTGTGGAAGAAGGTGCCTCGCCCCACATCCTGACCGGAAATCCTGACCGGAAACCCTGCTTCCAGAAGCGTGGCGTAAGCGAGATTCTCCGCCATTCCCCAGTCGAGCGGAATTTTTCCCTGCCCCATTTCACGTCTGTCGGATATTATTTTTTCAACTCTGGGGTGTAGCCTGAAATTGTCCGGAATATCGGTCAATTTCGCGGAAAGCCGCTTCAGGTCGTCAATTCCGATCGAGGTGTCGTCGTTCTCGTTCCATTTGGTGCCACGGAATCTGGACCAGTCAGAAGAATGAGGGTTTTTCACTCCCTTGAGGAAATCGGAATTGGGATGCTCCCCCCTGTCCATGGCCGCCCTGAAATCGTCGGCCATCCTGTCTGCTTCCCCCTTTTCGATGACGCCGGCTTTTTCCAGCTTTTCCGCATAGCGTCTGGGCGTGCCGGGATGGGCATTGACGATCTTGTACATCAGCGGTTGCGTCACGAGCGGCTCATCCTGCTCGTTATGCCCATGACGCCTGAAACAGACCATGTCGATGATCACGTCCTTCTGGAATTCGTTCCTGAAGTCGAATGCAATTTCGGTTGCCATCAGGAGCGCTTCCGGGTCGTCAGCATTGACGTGAAAAATCGGGGCTTCCACCATTTTTCCCACATCGCTGCAGTAAATGGTGGAACGGGTGTCCCTGGGATCGGATGTGGTGAAGCCGATCTGGTTGTTGATGATGACGTGAACCGTGCCGCCGGTGCCGTAGCCGCGCGTCTTGGAAAGGTTGAGCGTTTCCATGACCACGCCCTGGCCGGAAAATGCGGC
>Ga0315298_1001208_pt1 | contig 48559 bp, 52 predicted proteins | sample WHS_1_MG_FD_203077 | JGI IMG/M metagenome (GOLD analysis project Ga0315298, IMG submission 203077) | Extremophilic microbial mat communities from Washburn Hot Springs, YNP, Wyoming, USA - WHS_1_MG | ecosystem: Environmental > Aquatic > Thermal springs > Hot (42-90C) | place: USA: Wyoming...
GGCTATTAAGGGCTACCCTTCCGTCGTTTGCCGATTCCCTTCTCAATGTCGCCGATGCAGGCATCAGAGCTCTTCCGGAGGTCTGGTCGGCTGCGAGCCGCAGATTTTTCGGGACAGGCCCCTCCCATGGTACAGTGTGAGAAATCCCAACCTAGAGGTATGAGATGACCGCTCTTTCCGATCTTTTGGCCGTACAGTTCATGCAAATGACCTCTGCCCAACAGAAAAAAGCAGAGATCGAGAAATCCGGAGTCAAAGAGCGTCCCTCCGGATGGTCTGGTTGGATGCCGGGGTGGCTTGGGAGAGTGGTGGATGCCTATCCACCATGGCTAAATCAGTATGGATTTGGTTCAGGCGCTCGCGTCAAGGAAGTACACGAGCCTGGCGCGGAGTCCGGTCTAGCCCAACGCCTGGCTGACGATGTCATCGCTCAGCTCAATAGTGGCGTTCTCGAACCCGATCCCGAAAAAGTGCGGGGTTACCTTGTGAATTATCTCCGGGCGCACAAGACGTTCGCCGACTATGACCGACTCCTAAACAACGTACTCTACACGCTAGCCCAGAAGAACATTATTCTCGATCCCTGGTTGATTCATAGAGACTTACAAAGGGAAGCACCCGCCGCCCCGATTACGCCTGCTCCGGAGTCTTCAGCATCCGCTGTACCTACTACTCCCGCACCGTCCACCGCAACTCCGAGCCAGCCAAATGTGCCATCTTCTTCGCCCTTACTGACACTCGCTCGCGGTGCGGTTCGGGGTACGGTTCCCCTCTTCACTTCTTCTCTTGCGAATGTTCAGAACGCCTGGAAGAAATTTCAGAACTTCCTGGCGGAACACAGCCCCACTCGCCCCCTCGCTCCGGTGACTTCTCCCGCGACGCCGGCTGGTCCCGTCGCTCCAGCGGCTTCTCCTGCGGCTCCGGCTGCAGGTCCGACCGCTCCGGCGGCTTCTCCTGCCCCGGTTAGCGGGGCTACTCGAGTTCTTGCCAACGCCGTTTCTGCCGCGTTGCCAAGCATCGGCCTAGGTAACGTCAGTCGCAGTCCTGTGACGAGCACGCAGACCGCCAATCTCTCCGGTCAAGGGAACCGTCTTGCGCAGCAATCCGGTTGGGTCAACTTCAATCTGGCGCTTGGCGGTCAAGGTGGTCCTGGCGGTGGCGGGCAGTCTCCTAGCGTCGCCTTGGAACGTCTTCGGGCGCTCGAAGAATTGCGAAGACGGGAAATGTCGAATTTCCTCGCCACGGGCGATCCCGGTAACACGAACCCCTACAAGGTACAGGCTTTGAATCGCGCTATCGCCGCCGCACGGCAAGAGGCTGCCCAAGAGGGCGCCTTGCCTCGCTACGACGCGAGTCGTGCCGTCGACGACGCCGCGATGCAGGCCTATCGCAAGGCGGTCAATGACCGAATCCAGGCCCCGCGGCAACAACTCGTCCAACAAAATGCCGCTGCGCGTGCAGCGGCGCGTCATAGCCGTCTCGGCTACTGAGGTTGACAATGTGCGTCGATAACTGCAGCACGAAGGCTAAACTGAAGGCGATCATCGCCAAGCAGAAACGGAAGAAGATGGCGGCCAGCCTCGTATCCGAACAGATGCGCAAGCTGGCCGGCGCCTTGCTTTCGGCCGGACAGGACGTAATCGCGGCGCGGCTCGCGCTTGCCGCTGACTCTCTGGAAAAGACCGCCGATCTTCACGCCGTCCTGTCGCAAAACTTCCCCGGCTTGTCCGAGGAGAAGCGTATCAAGGTCGCGAAGATCCTAGTCGATCTGGTCGTCAAGAACGCGGCCGAACTGACGACCGCCGGCCGCAAGCATATCGCCACGAAGAACTTCGCCATCAAATCCAAGGCTCAGACGCCTTCGGAGAAGGCCGAAAGCGGCAACTATCCCATTCACGACATCGCCCACGCCCGGAACGCCCTGGCGAGGGTAGCCCAACACGGAAGCCCAGAGGAAATCGCTAAGGTGCGCCGTGCGGTATACGCGAAGTATCCCTCGTTGCGCAACAACAAAGAGGAAAAAGGAGACTAGGCGTTACAGCCGTCGTCGCGGCCATGGTTGCTCTGAATCCCGAGATTTTCCTCGATCACGGCGGCGCGAAGGGCCCTCTGGCGAAGTTCGCGCAGTCGGACGGAATTGATCCTTCCCTCGACGACTTCAGTCTCGATCCGGCGTTCGTCGGCTCGATCCGACCCTATCTCGCCAAGCCCCCGGAACAGCTTGGCCTCTTCGACAAGATCAACCTTGGCACTACCGCGAGGAATTACCTTTCGTCCCTTCCCAAAGGACAGGCCAGCAGGCTCGTCAAAACGCTCACGGGATCGCCGGAGCAGGCGACTCAGTTCCTTCAGAGCCAAGGACTATCGCCGCAGGAGGCCTCGAACGCGGCCGCTCTCCTTCATCAGTTCAGAAGCTACATTCCTGCGCCGCCCGAGACCGGTTCGACGTCGACCGCCCTTCCGGCAAGGTCGCCAATCCCGACTCCTTCCTCGTCGATTTCGGCTCCCATTTTCCGCGACGAGCTTTCTGCCGATCTTCCGACCGTCTCCCGTCCGCCCGTTCAGAGCGCCGAAAAAGTTCCGCAACTGGGACTGCTCGACAAGATTCGCGGCATCCGAGAAGCGCAGGCAATGCTCCAGCAGTTGCCGCCGGATCTTCTGCACGGTCTGGCCGCCGTTCTTCCTTCCAATCCGGCCCTGTTTCGGGCGTTCACGGAAACCCTTGGCTTTAACGAGGATGCCCTCAAAAGGCTCGGAGCGCACGATCCGGCGGTCTTCGCCCGCCATCTCGCCAACATGGTACATCATCCCGGTGGGCTAGCTATACAGGCCCTCATGAACCACGTGGGGCTAGGTCCCTGGTGGACGCAACTGAACCCGGGCACGAAATGGGGTTTACTCACCGCGGCGGGGCCAGTTTTGCTCGGCCTGTTGGCTTCGCTCTTCGGCCAGAGCAAGCTAGGGCTCGGTCTGGCCTTGGGAGGAATAGGTGCTGGTTTGCTTGGCTATCTGGCGGGTCGTCAACCTTCGAACGCCTCCGCTCTCCCTCCGGCGTTGGCGAGCGCTGAAGCAGATCTCCGCGGAGCGCAGCTACGTAGCCAATTCCAGAATCCCTCAACACCGATGCCGCCGGTCAAATAAGGTAGCAAGGCACCGACGAGCGCACCTATACGACATCATAGCGGAGGGTAGTCATGGAACCCGGTGCGATAGTTAGAGAGGAACTACCATGAAAGAGGAGCACGTGCAATCGCTGCAATCGGCCTTCTTGTACCTCGGCGGGGCCGATTCTTTCGAAAAAGAGGCTACTAACTACTTATTTCCTGCTGGACTTGGAGCAGGTGTGGGAGGCATCCTCGGTCTTTTGCGAGCGCACTTGCGGAAGGACGAGGACGAGGAACCCTCCTATTTGCGATCAGCCCTGCTACACGCATTACTAGGCGCTGGAGCAGGCTTGGGCGGCGCATACCTCTTGAATCAGCTTCGTGGTCTTCCTGTCTCGACGTTGCACGATGAACGTAGTATCGGCACAGGGGAGGACGAGAGTTCTTCGCCTAACCAAAGTTCTTCGAACGTCGTCGGCGGCCTGTTCAGGGCCATACCGGCCGGAGCTGAGCGCACCATCGCGACTCATCCTCTCGTGACAGCTCTTCGTACGCTGGAACCAACATCAACATCATCATCAGTACCGGTCTCAACGGTGTCTGCGCCTGGACAAACGGAGTCAACGTCCAAAGGGCTTTTATCTCCAGAAAGTCTTTCGGAGTTACGGGACGCGCTTCGATCAGGTGCCCAGGGGGCGGCTATTTTTTCGGTCTCTCCCTGGGTCGAGCCGATTTTCGAAGGCGCGTACAGGCGCGTGCCCGACGCCGTGCGGCATCCGTGACAGACGGCAGGCCGCGCCGCCACCTCGATCGCTGAAGCCGTCCGAAGAGTGAAAAACGTTACGCCTTATAGGCTAGGCAGGCAAGTCGGCAAGTTCCTTAAGGATCCAAACGTGTCTAGTAGACTGTCTTTCAGCGGACGATCCGGTGCGGCGGCGCTGGTATTTGCCCTGTTGGCTGATTTGCTTGGAGACTGACGTGGCGCAGCTGTCGATCCGCATATCTGGACGAACGCGGTGAGCGGCGCGAAAGCCAGTTTTCTGCCATTCGTGCTAAAGACAATGTTCGGCGCGACTGGAAGAAGCCCAGGGCGGGCTGAAGGTGCCGCCCCAACGCCGCCAGAAACATCCTTCGGCTTGGACTGAGCCGTCAGGCGATAACGCAGCAGGTTGCCGCATACGTAGCCTGAGAAGCTGACGCCTTCAGGCGTCAGAGTGGGCACTTCTCCCGTCAGCGAAAGCGCGGGCTTCGATGGCACTTGACATCGCTAACAGACCAAATTAAGCTGCGTTCCAGCTATGCCTGCACAGAGGGCTTCGTACCTGCGACGTGCCCTGACGGTCTGCGTCGACTACGACGACCTATTAGCTGTTACTCTTCCCCGGGCCATCCCCCACTTCGAGCGGATCCTCGTCATCACCTCGTGGGACGACGAGGCGACCGCTTCCTTGGTCCGTTCCTTCGGCGGCAACGTCGAGCTCTACCAGACTGATGCCTTCTACGCCGCCAACGCCGTCTTCAACAAGGGAACGGCCGTAGAGGAGGGCTTCGACGTCCTCGGGCGGGAAGGATGGATCTGCGTCTTCGACGCGGACATCGTCATGCCGTCCCGCCTGGAGCTCTCCGATCTCGATCCTTCCTGCGTTTACGCCCCGCGACGTCGCGAGCTCCGCGATCCAAGCCTGTTCAATGACCTCTTGGATTGGACCTCCCTGCCGCTGCTTCGAGACATCAAGGCGGCCGGTTACTTCCAGCTTTTCCATGCCTCGGCCCCAGTCCTTCGTACCCGGCCCTGGTACGGCACGGATTGGATCCATGCGGGCGGATGCGACGACGACTTCGCGCAGAAGTGGCCGTCGCATCAGCGCTGTGTTTTGCCGTTCGAGGTGCTCCATCTGGGGCCGACGTTCACAAACTGGTTGCGGCGCACGACGGGGCGACTTGACGGTCGCCCGCCGCCTTCAGAGGCGGATGAGAGGCGTTCGCGACTCAGTCGAATGTTCCAGGAGCGGCACGTCTTCCGATATTCGCGCGAGAAGCTCGTTCCCTTTACCGAGGAGGAACTGGCGCGTCTCCAGTCGGTCGGTCAGGCCGGAAATTTCTCGCAGTTGACGGGCTGGGCACCGCCCGTTTATCGCCGGGATTCCGGCACGCCCGGCCCTCGCCTGTTCTTCACTTCCGCGACGTTCTCCCGCCGCATGTCCGACGAGGCGTGGCAGCTCCAGGCAGGCCTCGAAGGCGCAGGTTACATCCTTTACGGGAAGGGCTTTCCGGGCAGCGAAGACCGCGACGTCCGCGACGTTTGCCTGCGGCAGAACCCGCTCGTCGCCGTCATCCAGGACAAGCGGGAATGGGACCGCCCCCAGTTTCGCATGGAAACCGGCGCCGAGCTTTCCGGTATCGACGCCATCCGCGACCGCCCCGACCTTTTTCGCGTCACCATCTACAAGGACCTCTTCACCGGCACAGCTTATCAGCGTCAGGGCCACTTCGAGATCAATCCCCATCTCTACATCGTCTACTACGACCCCTGGTTGATCCGCCTCCTCTGCCCGTGGATTCGACCCGAACAGATCTTGCGTACCTGGCACACGGTCGATCCCGGTGCCGTGCCTCCGTTTTCGGAGGATCGCGAAGGTGCAGTCCTCTCCGGGGCAGTCTCAGGAGCCTATCCTCTCCGCGCCCGGCTGCGGGACGCAATCCTCGCCGGCCGCCTCGAAGCGGATTACCTTCCCCATCCCGGCTACCACGCTACCGGTTCTTGCACCCCCAGCTTCCTGCAGACCCTTTCCAGATACAAGGTGGCTATTTGTACCGCCAGTCGCTACGGGTTCGCCCTGCGGAAGATCGTCGAGGCTACGGCCTGCGGGGCGCGTGTCGTTACCGACCTGCATACGGGGGACCGCCTGCCTCGGATCGACGGCAACCTCATCCGCGTTCCGCACACCGCAAGCGTCGAGGAGGTCCGGCAGGTCGTCCACGAAGCCATCCGCACTTACGATCCAGCCGTCCAGCGTCGCTACGCAGAGATCGCCAAAGAGCACTACGACTATCGCCGCATGGGTAAATACGTGGCGGACTGGATCGAGAGGAAACGCAAGAACTGGTCTTATCAGGCCTGACGCGATGCACCCTTGTGCTACGCATTTTCCGGTTCTTCTGGCGTGCCTCCGGCACACCTCTGGGCCAGTACTTGAGCTCGGCGGCGGTTGGTTCAGCACGCCGCTCCTGGCGGCCTTTTCCCTTGACCGCCTCGTCGTGACGATCGAGGCCGATCGCGATTGGTACTCCCGCCTCGTCGCTTTTTGCTCCGGAATGCCCTCCTCGGTGAAGCACCGGATTCTTCACGTCGGCGATTACGCGGAAGCCCCGATAGACGAGCAGCATTGGTCCGTTGTTCTGCTCGATCACGCCCCTGCAGAGCGCCGGGGAATCGATTTACTTAGGCTCCAAGGCCGGGCGGACTTGCTCGTCCTGCATGATTCGGAAGACCCGGCCTATGGGTATGAAAAGGGATGTTCGCGGTTCAAATACCGCTACGACCACAAGGAGTTATCTCCTTGGACTTCGGTCGTTAGCGATGCCGACCCGTTGGACTGGCTTCCCGCGATGATCGGCGGTGTTTCAATGGCTTCTTCCGAGGGAAAGCCTTGCTGATCCTCCAGATCTGCCGGTTCCGCCGTGACCGGTAGCGCCTCTGCGGCGCCTTCCTGTGGGACTTCCTTTACGGTGTCTTGCTGGGGAATCCCTTCCTTCTGCTCCTCCGGGCTTTGGTTTTCGGCGACTGGAGACGCTTCTACAGCGCTCTCCGAAGAAGATTCTTCTTTCTGGCTCGGGCTTTCTGCGGCAGTAGGAGGTGCCTCTGCGGTGCTTTCCGGGGAAGATTCTTCTTTCCGGCTCTCCAGATCCTCCAGCCAGTCGACTGCCCTTTGAGCCAGCTCCACCGCGATTTGGATCTCCTGCGTCGACCAGCCGCGCATCTTCGAAGCCAAGCGCCGCGCGTCTTCCTGAAGCAGATCGCGATCATACAGCCCAGCGTGCTGCGCGATGTCGAGGGGTGTCTGCCCCTTTTCAATGGGACGAAGAAGCAGCATGCTCGCGAAGTCCGAGCGGAACGGTTTGGATAGCATGCGCAGGACTTTCGCGATTTCCCGTGCCGCACTGAACAAATCGAAGTGACGTTTGCCCATATTGGCCTTCCCTTTCATCATGAAGTCTTCTTACCTTGATATTATCGTGGTTTCACGGTGCCCCGCGCAACGGCGTATGGACGAAAAAACCTGCCTGCAGCTTCTCACCCCTCCCGGCAAAGTCAGGCCCACCGTTCGCTACAGAGGCGTGCTCCAGATATGGGTCACACGAGCCTGCGACAAGGCCTGTTTTGGCTGCACGCAAGGCTCGAACCTCGGCGGCGTCCCCGGGCGGATCACTCCCGAACAGTTCGAGAAGGCCTGCCAAAGCCTCGTCGACTATTTCGGCGTTGTCGGTGTCTTCGGAGGCAACCCCACGCTTCACCCCCAGTTCGATCTCCTCTGCGAGATTCTCCGGAAGTACATCCCTTTCGAACGTCGTGGCCTCTGGTCGAACAAGCTCTTTGGCCACGGCAAGGTCTGCCGCGAGACCTTCAATCCGGCCGTCTCCAACCTCAACGTCCATCTCGACCGCGAAGCCTACGAAGAGTTCTGCAGGGATTGGCCGGAAGCCCGCCCGTTCGGCCTTCACGAGGACAGCCGGCATGACCCTCCCTACGTCGCCATGCAGGACCTCATCCCTGACGAAGGCAAACGATGGGAGCTCATCGCCAACTGTGACATCAACCGTTACTGGTCCGCCATGATCTGCGTCTTTCGCGGAGAACTTCGCGGCTTCTTCTGCGAGATCGCCGGCACCCAGGCCATGCTCCATCAGCACGAACCCGACTATCCTGATACGGGTCTGCCGATCGAGCCGGGCTGGTGGAAGCGTCCCATGACCGATTTCGCGCAGCAGGTCCGCGTTCATTGCCACGCCTGCGGCGTTCCTTTGCGCGGCTACGGAGAACTGGCTTGCGCCGAAGACGGAGTCGAATACGTTACGAAGACTCACGCTTCGGTCTACGTCCCGAAGCGACGCGGGAGAAAGATCAAGCTTGTTACCGATCTTTCGGAAATACGACCCGACGGCGTCCAGAGATTCACGGCATACTTGGAAAATGCGACGAAATAGAAGGCGTACGGTGCGGCGTTGGCAGCGCTCGTTCCTCGCATTTTTAGAGGCCTGCGCTCTCGCGTTCGTTACCACTTTCCTGGCATCGTCCAGCCGGAACCTGCAACGCACTTGGTTTCCGGAGACGAAAGAAACGAAGAAAGATTTTGGACGCACGTCCAAAATTTCCCCTATCGGGTGGCCCGATGTCTGGCAGACTCAGCATTCTCGTTCTCGGTTACGGTGATTATCCCGCTCTGTTGGAACGCTGCCTGGGCTCGATCCGCAACGCCTTGCAGTACGCCCCTTTGGAGCGCGTTGCGGACGTTCGTCTGGCCCTCAATGCGCCTTCCGACGTCATGCTCTCGCGCGGCAGAGCTCTTCTTCAGGAGCTTCCCGTGCCCGCACTCCTCTATTTGCCCGTGCCCGCCACGCGCAACGCCCTGAAGTACCCCATGATGCGGAAGATGCTGTACGATCCGCGTCATCCCATCCCCGAGCTCGTCATGTGGTTCGACGACGACTCCTATCTGGACGCAGCGGTAGACGCCGGTTGGTGGAAGCGGATATTCGAGCTTGCCGACGGCCATGACATCATCGGCCAGCGCTGGTACGCCCCCGTCCGCGGCGACATGCTCCGGTGGGTCAAGGACCAACCATGGTACAACCCCGAGGTACCGCCTACGGTTCGTTACCGAGATTACGATTGCTTTCCATTCTTCCAAGGCGCCTGGTGGGTCGTCCGCCGAGAGCTGGTCCTGCGTCTCGATTGGCCCTTTCCGGAGCTTCGGCACAACGGAGGCGACGTGATGTTCGGCGAAGCCTGCCGTCATATCGGCGCCCGCATGTGCCACTTCGACGAGGGCGTGCATATCAACTCCGGAGAGGACGGAGGACGGTCAACCTCGCGCCGCAGGGGCGTGAGCGAAGTCGCTCTTGGCGTCATCTACGCGGGAAAGCCCGATGTTTCGGCTTACCATGACTTCGAGATTGCCGTCGAAGAATGGCCTTGCGCCAAAATGGAAGTTCGGTGACATTACCATAATCACCTTTTAGGAGCCCTAAGAAAAAGGAGAACGGATCGTGAAGACCGCAATGAAGGTCGGTCTTGTCTGGATGGCTCTGGCGGTGCCAGCGGCGGCTGGCGAGGCCCAGAACTGGAAGAAGCAACTGCCGCCGGTCGAGCGCGTGCCGGCCTATCTGCAGGAAATCAGCGTCATGATCCAGGCGAGCAACGCCTCTGGTTCGGGGGTCATCAAGACGCGCATAATCGATGGCCAGAAAGTCAGCTTCGTCTGGACTGCTGCCCACGTTGTGGCCAATTTGCGTACGACCGAGGAAATCGTGGACCCTACCACGGGAACGAAGCGCACGGCCGTCCGCTACAGCGACGCGCAGATCGTCAAGGAACTCGTCGAAGACGGCCGGAAGGTCGGCGAATTCCGGATGAATGCCCGTGTGATCCGCGTCAACAAAGACGAGGACTTGGCCCTTTTGCGCCTCCGGAAACGGGCGATCACCGAGACGAGCTGTGTCTTCTATCTCGATACGGACATTCCACCGCTAGGCACGCGCTTGCTCCACGTCGGTTCGCTACTGGGGCAGACGGGCGCCAACTCCATGACCTCCGGGATCGTCTCCCAGATTGGCCGCGTTCTCAACGATAACGGCGTCGAACTCGAATACGACCAGACGACCGTGACCGCCTTCCCCGGTTCCAGCGGTGGCGGCGTCTATTTGGAAAATGGCGCTTATATCGGGATGTTGGTGCGCGGCGCCGGAGAGCAATTCAACCTTATTATCCCGGTTCGGCGGATGGTTCGTTGGGCCAAGAGCGCCAAAGTCTACTGGGCGTTGGACGACAGCGCCCCTGTACCTACCGAGGCGGAACTGGAGCGGCTGCCGATAGAGGACGTCGGGCAGATGTGGAAAGGCGCAGGCCCGGCCGATCCCGCGAAGCCCGTTCCCGTCAAGACCCTCATCTGGCAAGGTACGTGGAACGGTGTGGATTCCCGCATCGGGGTATCCGGCAAGGCCGGTTCTGCAATGGCACTTGACATCGGTGACGGATCAGATTAGGATGCATTCCGAGCTATGCCTGCGCAGAGGCTTCGTATCTGCGACAGGACCGGGCTGGTACGGCACCCACGCGGCGGCCCGTTATCTCGGCGTATCGCCGAGAACGATCCGCCGGTGGGTTGCATCCGGTACTTTACGAGCCGTCCGCGCATTCGGGCGCTACCGCTTTCGCAGGGAATGGCTGGACGAAGTCTATATGCAAGGAGAGCGCCTCTCGGCCCCTCCAGTGCGCCGGCCATGCTTACCTGCGACCAAAAGATGGTGCCGCGACGAAACCGGTAGGGTTCACTTCGTCGTTTGAGGCCTGCCGGAACTCGGTTGGGTGTAAGTTGCCTCGCCGAGCCCTTCCAACAGTTTCTCCTGGTCGCTATCCAGCGGGTGCCAGTAGGCCTTTTCCATGACGGGAAGGGTGTTGCCCATCCATACCGCCACTTTCGCCGGGGATATACCCGCCGCGAGGTGCCTCGTGGCGAACGTGTGCCGAAAGGCGTAGAGCGTCAGCTCCTTGCGGAGCCCCAGCTTTTTTCGCAACGCGAAAAAGGCGTCCTTGCATGTTCGGTAGCTCCACGCTTTCCCGGTTCTCGACGGCAATAGCGGCGCTTCCGGATTGCCCTTGACCTCCTCCAGTCGCTCCCGGACGTACTTCTCCACGTCCTCGGCCAGAAAGATGTGCCGCGCCTTGCCCGTCTTTCCTCCCACCTTGTGTTCCCCCGCGTCCAGGACGCACTTCAAACGCCCGTTGACTTCGTGGACGTGCTTGGCGCGCAGCTTAAGCGCCTCTCCCGGTCGGCATCCCGTCCGCAGGAGGAACCAACAGACTCTCCATAAGGCCGGCGAAGCCCCGGCACGCACGCGATCCAACTCTTCCGCGCTTAGGACCGCCGTGCGGTACTTCATCGGGGGAAGGCTTGCTCCGGCTAACGGGTTGTGATCCAAGCGGCGGGTCTTTTTGACGGCGTAGTAAAACGCGGCGATGAGCGTGGCTCCCGCAAGCCGGCATGTTCCCTGCGACCACCTTTCACGCTGTGCGTGCAAGAAATCCTCTAGGTGCTTCGGCGTGAGGCTCTTGGCCTTCGTTTCCGGCCCTACGAACTCGAGAAATGCCCTGCCTATCGTCCGCGTGTTAACTACGCGCGTGCGACTTCCGCCCGCCGTTTCCATGCGACGCTGCACGTATTCCACGTAGTCGGCTACAATGTCGCCGGCGTCGGGTTCAGTGTCTGCCGAGCGACCTGCGCCGTCTTCGATGGCGAGGAGAAGCCTGGCATATGCCTTTTTGGCCGCGGCTTCGTTGTGCCTGCCCTTGATGCGCTGGCCTTGGTCGTCGTACAAGGGGAGCTTCTTGCCGGTGATGCTGGAGTACCATGTGTCGTTCCATTGGCGATAGAAGATGCCGTCCGTACGTCTCCGCGCGCCTTTCCGGGTCATCGCGTCCTCCGCTTGTCTTGTCAGAAAGTGCAATTGGAAGTGCAATTGTACGCCTCGCACGCAGAAGGATAAGGGATTTCCGCATGATTTGTCAAGGCGCACCTTTTCACGGCTGAAGGGAGATGGCGTTGACGTAAGTTCCATAGCGACTTGCGGTTACCTTCTGTTTATCGAAGAGGCTTGAGTGCAATTTGCGGCCATTTTTGGCCATAGTTTGCCATTGAGAGTGCAGGATTCTCGCCCTAATCCGGTCCTTCCGGCGGCGCTGCCCAGCAGGTTCGTCAGTCTCCTGCGTATGCCCCGGTTGTTCAGGAATCCGTCGCATGCAGGGAGTCGACAAGCATCTCTGCCTTGTTGCTAGCTGAAACTAGAAGGCGCAGTGCCGACTCCAACGTCGGGGAGCACGAAGCTTCCCGCAGAAGATGTGCCATCACCACGATACGCACGTCATTACGGCTGAGCCTGCGTCCGACATCGCGAAGCCGCTCGATCTGCGCTTTCGAGGATAGCGCGCATTTCACGAGGAAATACGCAACCGGGTTGATGTCTTGGCCGATGGCTCTTCCACCCAACTTGACCGTCTCAACCAATGTCGTGCCGCTGCCCATGAAGGGATCGAATACGATTCCTTCCGGGATACGGATCGTCTTATAGAACAGGTCGAGAATGTCCGCCCCCGAAGGAGCGAACGCGCCTATAGCGAGCGCACGGAAGACAGTACCAAGGCGTTGAGCCCACCATTTGTGGATACTGGTGACCGGACGGTTGATCTCCTTGCGCCAGCTCTCCGCTTCTGCGATGTCACTTAACGCCTCGAACGGAAACGTCTCGTCTTCTATGGCGCAAAGGTTAGGCCTGGGATCAAGACTGAGAACAAACCACTCTGTCCCTCGGTCGGCAAATAAGAGGCGTGGGGGGATTGCCAGGCGTCAAGTCGCTTCGGCGTGCCGGGGTCTTCGGCATAGTTCACGTCAAGGCAGGATCCATTCCTTCGCTGGTTCTCTCTTTCCTGGGCGATGGCGCCGGCTTGATCGTCTCCCGCGCTGGCCGATCTTTTAGAGCGGGCATGCCAGCTTGGTATCTCGATCTCCTCTGTGGTTGACAGTGGTTGCCTGAATTCGAATGAAGACCTGTACATCTTCCCGTTTTGGTTCTTCGCTTCTCAATTGCTCAAACCGGAAGCGTTGTCGTTCAGACTCGGTGGCAAGACCCAGCCTACGGAAGACCTCGCTGATTTCATCTTGAGAGTGAGTCTTCATTGATCGCAATCCCTCCGAGCGGCTAGCTTTGCATTAGGATGGTCAATGTATTGCTTGTAGCCTGCCACTTTGCAGCCTATCGTGCAGGCAGCCGATTGTCGTAACTTCTGTCGTAACCACGAGTTACTTGTTCCTCGCGCCTCTCGCGGCATGAAAACGTCTGCCTGGTAGCGGCCAGTGCCACCGAATTCAGGCCCTTAGCCGCTCTCTCGGCGCCACACTAAGGACCGCGACAGCTCGTGCCGACGCTTCGCTCCCAGTTTCAGGAGCACGGAATGTACGTGGGTCTTCACGGTGTAGAGGGAAATTCCCAGAGCTTTGGCGATCTCCTTGTTTGTCAGGCCCTGGCTGACGAGGCAGAGTACCTGCCGCTCGCGGTAGGTCAAGCGGTTTCCATGTTCCCCGCGTATGGCCATCTGGAGGATCTCGACGCTGCAGGCCACCTCCCCCTCGGCGACTCTACGTATCTTTTCGGCCAGCTTACCGATCTCGTCGTCGTAGAAGTGGCATCCCGCAGCGCCGTGGAGCATCGCCCAGCTTCCTTCCTCCAGCGTCTCGATCAGCACGACGCACGCCCCGATCTCCTCCCGGCGCGGTAATTCGTCGCACACCAGCACGTTCCACCCTCTTTCCCCCGTAATCCGCATCCCCTCCCCTTCCAATCCCTTCTCCAGGGCGCTGCCCAACAGGCGGTTTCTCACCCTCACCCGTACAGCCACGCTTGGTTTTTTCGCCCTAAGCTCCGGTTCTGGGAGAATGGCCATTGAAGCCCGCCTTTCCTTGGCGAGCGCTTCGGGAGCCACACCATGGCCGTTGACTCTGCCCTGGGTTGGATTGGCGATCTTGCCCGATACTTCGGTTCCTGGTTTCCGCATCCCTTGAAGATCCTGGCCACCCATCGCGGGGTCAAATTCGTCCGGGGCCGGCACGTCCGCGTCCTCGAACCCGGATTCTACTGGTACATCCCTGCCCTGACCGAAGTCTACATCTTTCCCGTAGTCGAGCAGACCGACGACCTTCCTGTCCAGTCCGGCTGCACCCTCGACCATCGCCCCGTAGCCATCGGGGGTTTGATCTGCTTCACCATCCTCGACATCCGCAAGGCCCTGGTCGAGTGCTTCGAGATCGCCCATATCATCCGCGACCGCTCCGTGGCCGTCTTCAACGAGTTCGTCTCCGAGCACACCTTCGCCGACATCCTGGCCGGCAATATCGAGCTACCCCCGGGCATCGACCAGGAGGAGATCGTCCCCGGCGAAGACCTCGACTCGGCCAGGGCCCGCGTCAACGCCGCCCTCACCCTGCGCGTCCGTCGCTGCCTTCGCGGCTACGGCGTCCACGTCGTCCGCGCCCAGCTCACCCATTTCGGTCCTTGCTACACCCTGGTGCATGTCGGCAGGGAACGCACCGCGGTTCTCCCCTCTTCCGACGGCACTCAGGAAGACAAGGACGGATTCGTGTCCTATTGAGGCCTTTGCATGTCCGAAGACCCCCTTTCGCGCCACCTTGTCCTGTCCGACATCCATATCCCCTTCCATGACGAGGTAGTCGTCGAGGAGGCCCTCCGCTTCGCCGCCGGCTTCCGCCCTGGCGTGGTCCACCTGCTAGGCGACATCGTCGACTTCTACGCCATCAGCCATTTCGACCGCGAGCCGGAGCGGGCTCTCCGTCTCCAGGAGGAACTGGACGCCGCCGTCGACTTTCTCCGCCGCGTGCGCGTAGCCTGTCCGGACGCTCTTCTGGTCTATTCCGAGGGGAACCACGAGCAGCGCCTCCGCCGTTACCTCCACAGCAAGGCCGTGGAGCTGGCCGGACTCCGCTGCTTGCAGCTCGACAAGCTCCTGGAGTTCGACAAGCTCGGCATCCGCTACTTCCCCTACAACCGCCCCTATCGCTGGGGCAAGCTCCTCTACACCCACGGTCACTTCTGCCGCAAGTGGTCGGGCAACACCGCCCGCGCCCACTACGAGCGGATCGGCCAGTGCTGCATCGTTGGCCACGTACATCGCGCCGGCGCCTTCTTCAACAGCAACCGCGACGATACCTTCGGCGCCTGGGAGAATCCCTGCATGTGCCGGCTGGACGTGGAGTACGTCTTCTCGCCCGACTGGCAGCAAGGTTGGAGCGTGGTGACTTACTCCGGCGAGCTCTTCCACGTGGAACAGGTCATCGTCATCAACGGCCAGTACGTGTGGCGCGGCCAGCTTCAGGGCTTCCCCCGATCAGCGCACGGAAGGGTTGTCGCTGCTGACCTCCGCGCCGAGCATCTAGCGGCGTTGAACGCGACGCGCCGATCCTGATGCCTCGGCCGAGTCGACGCTGCTTTGAGATTTTGGACGCACGTCCAAAATCTCTAAACTGTCGTGTGGCTCGCAGGGAGGGCGAGTATGGCGCTACAACCGTCCGACCGGGAACGCCTGGCTGCGCTTGCGGGATGGGATGCTTTGGACGACGGTCCATTCGTGCCCGAGGAGGACCAGGAGCAATGCGAACGCGTCATGCTGGCCGTGGACCGATTGGGCTTGGCTGATGCTGTCCTTGCGAGGCTCCGCGAGTTGGATTGCACGCCGGATCCTCCTTCGGTCTTCTGGGAGGCGTTCGAGGTGGACGAAGCGCTCGGTCGCGAATGCTTTCTCCGCGCCGTCTTACTGGCGATCGGCAACTGAATTACCGTCCAACGGCCCGGAAATAGACAATGGAGAATATGGAAAAAGGAGAGCTTCATGACCGCGTCCTCCTGGGAGTTTTTCGAGGCGGAGTCCGCCCCTCCTTGGCTCTCGGCCTTTGTAGAGGCGATCCGCGTGCGGATCGTCCAGCCCTCGGACCGCGTATTGATGGAAGCTCTTTATCGGAGACGCTTGAGATCTGGTTCCACTGACGATTCTCCTCTAGACGTCTGGGATGTTCGCATCTTTCCTGCGCCCTATCTTGTCCGTCTTCCCGAACCTTACGACTGCAACAGCCTGTTCGTTCCCGCCTTTCAAGTCGATCTGGAGCAGCTTGGCACTTTGTTCGACGATAAACCGTCTTCCCAACGATTCGCTGCACACGAAGGAGACGAACAAGGTCGGCCCATTCCTGCTTTCAACGTGGCCGGCCGCTACTCCTGTCTTCGCTACGCCGGTCGATACTACGGTCGCGACGTCACGCTCGAACTCTACGATGTCCCCTACGACTTCAATCACGTTCCCCTGGCGGGAGAACTGGACATCAAAGAGCTTTCCGGTTTTCCCGGCTCCAACGGCGACAGGCTCGTCGTCATGGACGGCATCCTTCTGATCCCGAAAGGCATCGAGGGGCTGGAGGACGAAGACGACGACGAAGAAGAGTACGAAGAGGAAGACGAGGACACCGATCCCTTGTTCGGTGCCGGAGACGATGAAGAAGAATACGACGACGGTGGCATGAACTGATTCTTGTGGCAGGGTACGTGGAACGGTGTGGATTCCCGCATCGGGTATCCGGCAAGTCCGGTTCTGCAATGGCACTTGGTATCGGTGAAAGGTCAGATTAGGGTGCATTCCAGCTACGCCTGCGCAGAGGCTTCGTATCTGCGACTCTGCGACTGACGCTTGGAGGCGCGGCGGCGAACGGCTGTGGCAGTTGACCATGTTCTCATCGTTTTCTATTCCGTGTTGTGCCTGGCCTCCGGATTGGCCGGCCTTTCGTCCTATCTTTACTCTTCGCGAACGCTGCAAGTTAGGTGGTTGATCGGTGCATTCGTATATTCAGGTTTGATGGGGGTGTTGAGCGCCTTTGCGGTAAGCGTGTTCCTTGCCAACAATTCCTTGGAAGCACAGGCGGCGGCCGCGCTGGCCGGAGGATTCGCCGGCCCAAACCTTTTCGACTTCGTACTTTACGTCATGAAGGCCGGTGGAATCCGAATTGTCATTTCCGTAGACGAAGAAAGTCATGAAAAATCATCAGGTTTTTACAAAAAAAGGCGCCATTGAATCTATACCACGGCGCGTCTTTTCTCTCCTCTTTTTAGTCGCGGCCGTCGTCGTCCTCTTCGCCGCGTTCGTCTACGCCAATCAGGCCCGCCAGGGTCCGGCGCGCGAAGAGATCGCCAGGCATCTGGCGTGTCTCCCGGAAGACTGGCCCTACCTCCTCATCGACGAGACCAACCGGGTGCTCGCCGTAAGCTCCGCCGCCTCCCCGCTTCTTGGTCTCAACGGCGCCGTAGCTACACCTGCGCAGGGGCCTCGCATCTGTGACGACATTCGAAATCCTCCGAGCGGCTTCTCCGGGGTCTCCGTCGTCGCCGTTACGCAGCGCAAAGAAGGCCTTCCTTTCCGAGCGCGGATAGAGGCTTCTGGAAAGACGCTCAGCGGCGTCGCTTTTCCCCTGGGAAACGGCTTGTCTGCCTGCCACCTCGTAGTGCTCTGTGCCCGATGACCGCCCGTGACGACGCGCTCAGCACAGGACGCCTCTATCTGGCCTCGGACGGGGCGCTTCGCCTGTCCGTCCCTTCGGCCCTGGTGCGGGGCCTTTCCGATACGATCCACGCCCCCGGCACGCAGTGCGTCCTGGACCTCGAAGGAAAGGGTTTCGGGCAGCCGCACGTCCTCGTGATGACCTGCGGCGAAGTGCGGAAGATCGGCCCGGAGAGGATCGACGAGCGGGGCCGCCCCTTTTCCTATAAGCTCGGCCAGGTGCGGTCCATCGCCGTCTCCGGTAACGGGCTGGAAAGGGTCTGGCTGTTGGAGGTCGTCTCCCCGGAACTGGAGGCGCTTCGCCACAACTACGGCCTGCCCTCGAAACCGGGCCGCGCCGGCTTCTACGTTCCCTTGGCCGTGCGGAAGGCGAAGGTGCTCGAACCGAACAGCCTTAGCAAGGTGGCCGACGACCTGGACGTCATGGCCGACATCCCCAAGGTCAGACCTCCCCGCCGGCGGGCGATTTCGCGGGACTTCATCTCCATGAAACGTCGCGTCCAGTTCCTCCAGAAGATCATCCGCGCGTGGAACCGCTACTGGTCCAAGAAGGCAAGCCTCGGCGTCGTTCCGGAGGAAGAGCATCCCTGTCCCTACTGGCTGTCGAAAGAGGCCTCGCCGCGACTCTCCCCGGACTTCGGCGACCTGTCGGTCCTCGACGAAGGCCAGATGCTGACTCTGACCGTACAGGAGCACCGAGCTCGCAAGGCGGGCAAGCATTTCGACGTTCGGCTAGGCAATCCGCGATTGGGGATGTTCTCCTGGGCCACACGCAAAGGCTTTCCTGCCCCAGGAGATAAGCCACGCGGCTTCTATCAGACGCCGATTCATCCTTATGACTACAAGGATTTCGAGGGAGAGCTGACAAGCGGGTATGGTGCAGGGAAGGTCCGCAAGGTCTACGAGACTTCCGTGCGGATCCTCCAGGCCACACCCGACGCCGTGCGCTTCCAGGAGATCGTCGACGGCAAGCCGGGAGAGGTGTTTCTCCTGACCCGCCGGCGAAACTCGAAGCCCGACAGTTGGGTGGCGATCAATATCACCCCTCGTGACGCCAGACGTCAGAAGAATGAGGAGTCCCGTGCGTAGCTTCTCTCCGGATACGGAGGCGGCTTTGCGGCTGGCGGAGCGCAGCCGGATCGCCGCGCAGCGCTTCCAGGAGGCCGTGGCTGCCCGGCAGGACGAGGCGATCGCCGCCGGATTGAAGGCCGCGTACTGGTCCCCGGACGGGCGTTTTTATTGGATCGAGGCGGACGATCCGCAGGCCGTGGCGAAGCTCGCGGAGCTGCCCGAAGACGACGTGCGCCCCATGCCCGACGACTGGCAGCTCGAGCCGTGTGTGCCGGTTCTCCTGGCGGAGCGGGAAAAGCGGGCCGAAAGTCCATTTCTGCGGGCCGTCGGGAAGGCCCTTCTGGCTTTTCCCTCCGAGTTCAGCAAGTACGTTCCCTTCGCCGGTAGCCCGGCGGCTATGCTCCTTGCCGGTTCGCTCCTGGGAGCGGGCAGCGGCTACTTGCTCGGCACGCCGGTCAGTTGGTTTGCCCCGTCCTGGGTCGACAAGGACCGCGCCAAACGGCTGAGTCTCCTGACGGGGCTAGCGGCCGGGGCATTGCCGGGCGTGCTTGCGGCGATCGCCAACTACCGCACGGGGCGCGGATTTACGGAACCGGGGCCGTGGTACGAGCCGTCGATGGCCGAACAGGGCTTGCTTAAGGCAAGCGCGGACTTCGGCGTCGGGGGGTTCGAGCCCGCGCCCAAGTCCTTCGCCGTCGATCCGTTCGTCAAGACGGTGCTGTTCGACCCGCAGGTGGCCCCGTTGATCGACCCGGCGCAGCGGACGGCGATCGTGGGGTTGGTGGAGACGGCCGCGCAGGGGCCGGCGGGCAAGCAGCGGAAGATCGGCGTAGGGGACATCGCCCGCACGGTGGCCGGCATGGGCGTGGGCCATTACGTAGGGGACCTGGTGGGAAGGGCGCTCGGCCTGGTGGCCGGCGCCCCGAAGGATTTTCAGGACAAGCTCAAGGACACCGGGATGTACGCCGGTGTGCTGACGACGATCCTTCCTTCCGCGTTTGGGATTCGCTAGTTATGACGAGATCTGGCAGAAAGACGGCGATCCAGCCGTCGCTCAACGGTAATCTGCGTCGCGGCCCGGTTTGCTACTGGGCAGAGAACGGCAACGTGCGGTGGCGGGACACGAACGACGGCTCGACCGGTTCGATGAGCCCCCAGGAAGCGGCTGTTCGGGCCCATGCCGTGGTTCAGATGATGTCGCGCTCCGGCGAGGACGGGCATTATCCTTCGGAAATGGCTTTGCAGGCCAGTTTCCTCGACCAGATGGCTCAGGTGATCCACGAGGCCCGCGTGCAGCAAGCGGATTTGCGAAAGAGGTAATCTCCGATGCTCTCCCGCCACGAATTCAAGACCCTCGTGCTGGCGCACTGCCGCAAGGAGGGCTACGGCTACGACGAGACGCTCGCTTTCGTAAAGCAAGCGCAAAGTTTCCCGCTCGACGCCCTCAAGACCATCGGTTCCGAGACATGGGGACTGGCTAAGAGGATCGGACTAAAAGGTTTTGAATGGCTAGCCCTCCCGCTGCTATTCGCCGGTCCGTACGTCTTGGGCCGACTGGCGGCCTGGCCGACTTACGCCGTGCTCAACAAAGGCAACGCGCCATCGGCCGAGGAACTTCAGCAGGCGGAACTCCTGCGCACCCTCCAGGAGCAGACGGAGTATCTGAAACGCCGTCAGAAAGAGCGGGAGGAACGCCAGAAGGAGAAGAAAGCGCCCCCGCCGCGGAGCGTCAGTTCATTCGTCTGACAACGGCTGCGACGCGACTGTAACGTATGTCCTTCCTCAAGTACGCCGACCGACCGGACATCACCCGTGGAAACGGACGGGGCCCCGTGTCCTTCGCCCGGGCGGCGGAGGAAGGAGCGCCGTTTCGAGGCGAGGACGCGTTGCTCAGGCCGTCCGAGCGGGACCTGCTGTGCGAGACGGTCTACGACGTGCATGTGGCCGTCTTCGACCTGGGCAAGGAGGAGGACGCCAAGCGGTATCAGGAGATACTCGACCGGACGGTCAACGGGTGGTACCGCATCCTGCACGTCATTCGTCGCTGGGTGGCGGCGGGCGAGTCCGATCCGGGACGGATTCTGGTGTACGTGGAATGGGCCGAAGCCTATCGGGAGGTCGACAAGCGCCGTTTGTCCACCGGCGTCGACAGGTAAGACTCGGTAAAGAAAGGAGAACGGGCGGTCGTGGACGAGCAGAGCGAATTGCGCAAGATCTTGGTGCGCCTGGCATTGGCAGGCGGCCTGGCAGGTTTGTCCACCGGCGCTACCGTGCGTCTGGTCAACGAGCTGACGGCGTCGCGGCCTTCGGCGATGGACTACGTGCCGAAGCGGATACTGGAGGTGGAACTTCCGACGGCTAAAAAGAGGAAGCGAAAGACGGAAGGCGTCGATAGCGAGGGTGGGCCGGTCGCCAAAACGGCCGGCTCGATTACCTCTTCACCGTACGGTCCTATTGCGGCGCTGACTGCCGTTCCGGCGGCCGTCGTGGGATGGTCGCTGACGGACCGCCTCCTGGATCGCCTGCGGGCCAAACGTATGGAACGGGAGATCGAGCGCGCCAAGCAGGAGTTCATCCGCGCGCTGAAGATCCCCGACAAAGACGAGGAAGAAGAAATCGACAAGAAGGCGGCCGCGCTGGATGGGGAGCTCGACGCGGCGTACGAGGCCCTTCGGAAAGATTTCCAGAAAAAAGCCTCCTTTGGAGATTGGCTCAATACCGCTATCGCTGCCTGGCTCGCCTACGCGGCCCTCTCCGGGACAATCGGTTTCCAACACGGCTGGAAGGCCCAGGAATCCCGAGATCCCGACCTGGCCGCCGCCAAGGCCTTGTCGAAATGGGATTTCTATCGGATACCCTCCACTCCGCTTTCTGCAAGGCTCAAGAAGCCGAAGACGGAAGAAGAGGAGGACGAGGAAGCTTAGCGATTACGCCGGTGCAATCGTAGATACGAGTCCTCTGCGCAGGCATAGCCGAAATGCATCTTGAGTTGGTCCGTCAGCGATGTCAAGTGCCACCGATGAAGGATGGCGACGTGAAACCTAGCATGCAGAACTCTTCGAGTCATATCGCGTTCAAGGACGGCACCTCCTCCGAGGCATCTCAACCCGTGTTGGAGACGACCGCACCATCCAACACTTTAGCCAGTATCATGGCGAATTGGCTGTACGCGATCTCAGAGCCGGTGCGCGTCGATGCATCGCCGAGCCAGAAGGAGCCTTAGCCAGCGAAGCTCGAGACGGCCTAACAACAGCATCGGCGGACATGAGAACCCCGATAAAGAGGCTTTGCATTTGTGACTACTGTAGCCACGCCCGACCCGAACATTTTGGACGCGCGTCCAAAATCTCCCGCCGCGCCCCTTGTGACGCTGGCCGCCGAGGAGGTGTTCGGTCGCGGGCGAAACGCCTTGCCGTCCGTCGCGACGCGGGCCTTCGACGACGCGGCGGCCGCTAGAAAGGCGATCTACGACAACGTCCTGACGGCGCTTGCCTCCCTGCCTCCCCTGGAGAACGACCGCTATCGGCTCGAACTGGCGGACGTCCGCTACGTCGATCCCGAGGAGCGCTCGTTGCGGGAACGCAAGGAGGCCATCCTGCGGGGCGACGACCTCGTGCGGCGCGTCAAGGGGACGTGGGTGCTCCGCGACGCCAGGACGGGCGCCGTCCTCCAGAAGCGCCGCGGCACGATCGCCCGCGTTCCCCACCTGACGGACGACGGCACGTTCGTCCTCGGCGGCTCGGAGATCTCCCTGGCCAACCAGTTGCGCTTGCGCCCCGGCATCTACACGCGCATCAAGCACAACGGAGAGCTCGAGGCGCACGTCAACGCCCTGCCCGGCCATGGCGTCTCGCACCGCTATCAGCTCGACCCCGAAAGCGGCGTATTCCGCGTGGAGATCGGCCAGGCCCGTATTCCGCTTATCTCGCTCTTGCGGGCCATGGGGGTTACCGACCAGGAGCTTCGCCAGGCTTGGGGCGACGACCTGTTCCGCGCCAACGTGGCGGCGGATCGCGGTTCCCATCTCGATAAGCTCTATGCCCGGTTTGTGCCTCGTGGCCGCGCCGCCACCCCCGAAGAGAAGCAGGCCGCCTTGGCCCAGGCCATCGCCTCCGTGCGCCTCGACCCGGCCGTTACGCGCAGGACGCTCGGCGAGCCGGCCGAGAACTTGTCCGTCCCCCTGATACTCCGCGCCACGCAAAAGCTCCTGGCGGTCCGGCACGGCAAAGAGGAGCCGGACGACCGCGACCATCTGGCCTTCCAGGTCCTCTACGGACCCGAGGAACTGCTGGCCGAGCGTATTGCCCGGGACTACGGAGGCATCCGCCGCAAGTTCTTCCGCAAGGTGGCCTCCAAAGGCTCGCTCGACGCGATTCCCCCCGGAGCGCTGACGGCGCAGCTTCTGTCGGCCATCCGCCAGTCCGGTCTGGGGATGAACCTCGAAGAGATCAATGCGGCCGACATCCTCGACAAGATGACCCGGGTGACGCGGATGGGCGAAGGGGGCATCCCCTCGATCGACGCCATCCCCGATGAGGCCCGCGCATTGCAGCCGAGCCACCTCGGGTTCATCGACCCGATCCGCACTCCGGAATCGCTCAAGGCGGGGGTCGATCTGTTCATGTCCCGCGCAGCTCGCAAAGGCCCCGGCGGAGAGCTGGTCGTCGAGCTGCACAACGTCCGCTCGAACCGCCGGGAGCTCGTCGGCCCGGAGGTGTTCTTCGACCACGCGATCGCCTTCCCCGGCGAATTGCGCCGCCCCGGCAAGTACGCCGCGGCGATGAGGAAGGGCAAGATCCAATTCGTTCCCAAGACCGAGGTCGATTACGTCCTGCCGCACTTCGAGAACGCGATGAGCGCCCTGGGCAACCTCATCCCGCTCAAAAGCGCGATGGACGGCAAGCGGGGACTGATGGCCTCGCGGATGCTCGGCCAGGCGGTGCCTCTCGTGCATCGGGAAGCGCCCCTGGTGCAATCGGGCGTCCCGGAGGCCGAGGACCAGAGCTTCGAGGAGCTTTACGCGGCCCGCTTCGGGGCGTTGCGGGCGCCCCAGTCCGGCGTCGTCAAGGAGGTCCATCCCGACCGCATCGTGGTGGCCTACGACGACGGCACGAAAAAGACGCACGAGCTCTATTGCAACTTCCCCTACAACCGCAAGACGCTCATCCACCAGGAGCCGGCGGTCAAGCCCGGCCAGCGCGTCGAGGCCGGCCAGCTCCTGGCCACTTCGAACCACACGGACGCCTCAGGGACGCTAGCGCTGGGAGTGAACGCCCGCGTCGCTTTTCTTCCCTGGAAGGGATACAACCACGCCGACGCCTTCGTCATCAGCGAGTCGTTCGCCAAGAAGCTCACGAGCGAGCACGCCTACCAGCACCGCGTCGATTGGCGCGACGATCTCCGCCGCGGTAAATCCGCCGTCGAGAGCCTCTTTCCCGGCCGTTACGACAAGCGGCAGCTCGGCAATCTCGACGACGCCGGCGTGGCCAAGCCGGGGACGGTCCTCCAGCCGGGCGATCCGGCGATCCTGGCGGCCCGCTATCAGCCCCTCGCTCCGTCCCGCTCCCTGCGGAAGAAGACGACGGGCTTTTCGGACGCCTCCGTCGTTTGGGACCACAAGGTGCCCGGCCTTGTCACCGATGCCTTCAACGACGAGCGGGGCGCAACGGTCGTCGTCAAGGCCCTCATGCCCATGCAGGTCGCCGACAAGCTGTCCGACCGCATGGGCGGCAAAGGGATCGTGGCCGCCATCCTCCCCGACGACCAGATGCCCATCCTTCCGGACGGCAAGTCAGCGGAAGTCGTGCAGAACCCGGCGGCGATCCTCTCCCGCGCCAACCCCGCCGCGATCATCGAGACGGCCCTCGGCAAGATCGCGGCCAAGACCGGCCGGCCCTACAAGGTCCGCGACTTCGAGGACATCGAGGACCTCGCCCAGTTCGCCCTCGACGAGCTGCGCCGGCACGGCGTCAAGGACTATGAATACGTGATCGATCCGGAGACGGGCCGCAAGATCCCCAATGTGCTCGTCGGCAACCGCTTCTACATGAAGCTCCACCACACGGCGGAGTCGAAGGGGCAGGCCCGGGGCACGGGTGCTTACTCCTCGATGGACGAGCCGGCCAAGGGGGGAGAAACCGGAGCCAAGCGCATCGCCCTGCTGGAGCTCGGGGCGCTATTGAGCCACGGGGCCTACGGCGTGCTCCAGGACGCCTCGCTGGTGCGGGGCCAGAGGAACGACGATTTCTGGCTGGCCTTCATGCGCGGGGCGAACCCCCCGAAGCCCAAAGTGCCGCTCATCTACCAGCGGTTCGTCAACGAGCTGAAGGCCGCCGGCATCAACGTCGTCCAGGGAGGCGATTCGACCCGGCTCATGGCCCTTACCGACAAGGACGTCGAGGAACTGGCTGGCAGGCGGGAGATCGCCAACGCCGAGACGCTCGATCCGGGCAAGGACATGAAGCCCGTGCCGGGCGGATTGTTCGACCCCTCGCTCTTCGGCGGCCAGGAGGGCAATCGCTGGGCCTATTTCCGGCTCCACGAGCCCATGCCGAACCCGATCATGGAGGAGCCGATCCGCCGGCTGCTGGGCCTGACGGAGAAGGAATTCCGCGAGGTGCTGGCCGGCCGCGCGACGCTACCCGGCGGCCTGACCGGTCCGAAGGGCATTCAGAAGGCGCTCGCCGAGATCGACGTGCCCCGGGAGATCGTCAGGGCAAAGGCGGAGATTCTCTCCAAACGGGGCTCGGCCCGGGACGCCGCAGTCCGCCGCCTGTCGTTCCTGCGGGCTTGCGAGGACCTCGGCATCCATCCGGCCAGTTGGATGCTCAGCAAGGTGCCGGTGCTGCCTCCCCGCTTCCGGCCGGTCTCTATGCTGCCGACCGGCACGCCGTTGGTGGCCGACGCCAACTACCTTTACAAGCAGCTTTTCGACGCCAACAAAGCGCTCGCGGAGCTCTCCCGGCAGGTCGAGGACGTAAGCGATGAACGCCTGGCCGTATACGACGCGTTCCGCGAGCTGATCGGTTTGGACGTGCCTTCGCATCCGAAGCTGGCCCACAAGGGGGTGAGGGGGCTTCTGCGGACGATCTTCGGCGACAGCCCGAAGACTTCCTTATTCCAGGCGCGGATCCTCTCCTCGAACACCGATCTGGTGGGTCGGGCTACCGTGGCTCCCGATCCCGACCTGTCGATGGACGAGGTGGGGCTGCCGGAGAACCGGGCGTGGGAGGTGTACAAGCCGTTCGTCGTCCGTCGGTTGCGGCGGGCCGGACTGCCGCTTTTACGCGCGGCACAGGAGTTCGAGAACCGCACGGCGCTGGCCCGCCGGGCGCTGGAGGAAGAGATGCACCAGCGGCCGGTCATCATCAACAGGGCCCCGGTGCTGCACCGCTTCGGCATCCTGGCCTTCTGGCCGCGGCTCGTGCCGGGCGACGTGCTGAAGGTCAGTCCGCTGGTGATCAAGGGGTTCAACATGGACTTCGACGGGGACGCCGTGCAGTACCACGTTCCCGTCTCCGCGAAGGCGGTCGAGGAGGCCGTCCAGCGGATGCTCCCCTCGAAAAACCTCCTGTCGCCGGCGGACTTCAAGTCGCCGGTCCACGTTCCGACCGAGGAGTTCGCGGCGGCGATCTACGCCGCCACCCGCGCGCCCGACAAGAAACAAAGACCGGCGGTTTTCCAGGACGTGCAGGCGGTGCGCGACGCTTATCTGCGTGGGGAGATTTCGTACGACACGCCGGTGGAGATACTTTCGGTCTTGTAGGCCTTCCGACACCGGCGTCGGACATCGACGAGAAAGGACGAAGCATGTTCTTCAATAACGACCGCATCCGAAAGCTCCGCCACGAAGTCGCCAAGCTGGCCTTCTTGACGGCCGCCGAGGCCGCCGGCCAGGCGGCGGGTGCCGGAATGCCGATGGACCCCGCGATGATGGGCGGCGGCATGCCCGTGAATCCGGCGGCGATGGGCGGTAGCGTGCCTCCCGTGGATCCGGCGATGGCCGCAGCCGGCGGCATGCCGATGGACCCCTCACTTCTTGGCGGCATGACTCCGCCGGACCCCGCGATGATGGGTGCCGGCGGCATGCCCGTCGATCCGTCGGTTCTGGCCGGAGCGGCGCCTCCTGAACCGCCCGCGTCGCCGGCTATGAATGGGGCTCCGCTGGCGGGGGCTCCGCTGGACGAGGCTTCGCTGAGGCAGTTGATCGCCAGCGTGGTCCGCGAGGAACTCCGCAATCAGGGCGCTTCGGCGGACCGCCCGAAGGTCAAGGTCGATCCCGCCGTGGAGCTGTGGCAGATCAAGCGCTTGCTGGCCAAGCTGGTCGGCGCGTTGGGCCTGGAAGGGGCCGACGAGGGGGATCTCTCCGGAGACGCCGGCAAGGACGTCGGGGCGGATCTCTATGGGATCAAAAGCGTGCTGGTGCGGATGCTCAACGCGATGAACGTCTCGATCGAGCCGGACATCCTGCTCGGTGCTGGGGCGAAGTCTGCTTCCCCGCCGCCGCAGCCCGCTACTGAATCCGGGAAGGGTACTTCGTAATGCGGGTGCGCGTCCTCTCCAGGGTCGGCGATCCGAAGCCCTTGGTCAAGGAGGCGAGCGTCGTATTGGTCGAGGACGACGCCGGCACGATCGTGGCCGTAGCCGTGTCCTTGCTGGAGGGACGCGCCGGCCAGGAGATCGTCCACGTGGCCCACGCGGCGGACGCCGACTTCCACTCCGTCTTGCGATCGCTGGGCATCCACGCGGTGACGATCTGCGACCGGCATGCGCTGAAAGGACCGGACGAACTGCAACAGGCCCCGAGATTGGAGCTCCCCTGACGTGGCGCTGCGCACGACCGCCGGGCAGGCCCTGCTTAATGACCTCCTTCCGCCGGATCTCCGCGACTACCGCCGCGAGCTCGACGCGAAGAAGGGTTTGCCCGCGCTATTGGGCGAATTGGCGGCCAAACACCCGGAGAAGTACCGGGAGGTGACGCATCGCCTCATGGAGCTGGCCAAACGAGTGGCCCAGGACACGGCCGGCTACAGCTTCGGCGTGCATCACCTCCTGCAGACGCCCTCGGCCCGGAGGAAGCGGCTCGAGCTGCGGCGGAAGATCGAGGCCGTGCTGGATGATCGCCGGCTGCCCCCTGCAGAGAAGGAAGCGCGGATTCTCGAGCTGACCGCCGGTCTTCAGGCGACCCAGGCCGACGAGATCCTCCAGGAAAGCCTGGCCGAAAGAAATCCTCTGGCCTATCTCGTCCTTTCCGGCGCTCGGGGAAGCAAGCAGAGCCTCACCCGCCTGCGGGGGAGCGACCTGCTGTACGTCGACCACCGCGGGCGGGTCATTCCGTTTCCCGTGATGCGCTCGTTCTCCCGGGGCCTCTCGCCGGCGGAATACTGGGCCTCGGCCTACGGCACCCGCAAAAGCTCCGTGGACACGAAGCTGGCCGTCCGCGACGCCGGCTATCTGGGCAAGGTGATGATGCAGGTCGTCCATCGCCAGATCGTCACCGCCGATGACGCGGAGGAACCCGCGGATACGGTGCGGGGTCTGCCGGCCGACGTGGACGATCCGGACAACGAAGGGGCCCTCCTGGCGTACGACGTGGTCGGCTATCCCCGCGACACGGTCCTGACCCCGAAAATCCTGGCGGACCTGAAGCGCAAAGGGGTCAAGCGGATCCTCCTGCGCAGCCCGGCGGTAGGCGGGCCGCCCGACGGCGGGCTTTACGCCAAGGACGTGGGCGTGCGCGAGCACGGCCGGCTCCCCTACCGGGGCGAGAACGTCTCCGTCGCCGCTGTGCAGGCCCTGGCGGAGCCCCTGTCGCAGGGGATGCTCTCGGCCAAGCACTCCGGCGGCGTGGCCGGCTCGGCCAGCCAGCGAACCGGGTCGCTCTTTGACGTCCTGGAACGGATGGTGCAGGTTCCCCGTACCTTCCAGGAAGGGGCGACGCACGCGGAGGTCGACGGCACGGTCTCGCGGGTCGAGAAGGCGCCGGCCGGCGGATGGTACGTGTGGATCGACGAGACGCGGCACTACGTCCCCGAGGACAGAAAGCTATTGGTCAAGCGGGGAGATCGGGTGGAGGCGGGCGACGTACTGTCCGATGGCCAGCCGAATCCCGCCGTGATCGTGCGGCACAAGGGGATCGGCGAGGGGCGACGGTACTTCGCGGAGGCCGTGCGCCGGCTCTACCGGGACGCTGGTATGCGGGTCAACCGCCGGAACGCGGAGCTTCTGGCCCGAGGATTGATCAACCACGTTCGTCTGGCGGAGGAGACGGACTACGGGCTGCCCGACGACGTCGTGCCGTACCAGTCGTTGGAGGCGAACTGGGAACCGAGGCAGGGATCGCGGCCGGCGCGGCCCCGGGAGGCGTTGGGCAAGTATCTCGAGAAGCCGTATCTGCACTACACGATCGGGACGAAGGTCCGGCCGAGCGTCGTCAAGGAGCTGGAGGACTGGGGCGTCCGGGAAGTCCTGGTTCACGACGAGCCGCCGCCTTTCGAGCCGGAGATGATCCGCGGCGAAGCCTCGCTGCAATTCGACCCGGACTGGATGACGCGGCTCTACGGTAGCGGCCTAAAGAAGAGCTTGCTAGAGGCGACGTGGCGCGGGGCGACAAGCACGGAGTCTGGGACGAGCTTCGTGCCGGGACTGGCTCGGGCGGTGGATTTCGGGGAGAAGGGGAAGGTCAGGATCGCCGGGGAGACGACATGAAAACTACTGTGCCGAACAACTCACGTAGAATCGAAGCGATCGGAGATTTTGGACGCGCGTCCAAAATCTTGCCGTCGTTGAAGCAGAGACGCGACTGATGGCAATCGCGGATTTCCTCGCTACAAGACTAGGAGCGTTGCTTGGCAAGCTCGTTTCTTTTGGCGCTACGTCGACGCGCCGGGCTACGATCGGCGAGCTTCTCCGTCAGGGCTACCGGAATCCGGAAGCGTTCGAGGTCTCGAAGGAAATCGCCCAGCGAGCGCTTCGGGACTACGGGGCGGAGACGCGGCGACTTTTCCCGCTATACGACGTCGATCGGGCGCTGGCAAGGGAAGTGACAGTTCACACGATGTCGCCTGGTCTGCTTAAGGTATTAGGGCAGTATCATCCGGTGATGAATATCATCGATATGCAGGGAGGTCTCCCTGAAAAGCTGACGCGGGATACGTTGGCCCATGAAGCGACGCACGCCATTTTTCGGCCGAGACTGTTCTTCGGCGGCTATCTCCGCGGCCTATCCAGAAAGAATCCCGTGCCTGGAGAACTGACGGATCGGTCGTGGAGATCGCACTACGGAAGGAAGCTGGAGCTCGATCCGCGCCTGGCGGAGCTCAAGCGCCGGATGGTGGAAGCGGGGCAACTCGGGCCGCAAGCGACGTGGCAGAACGTCCTGGCGGGGCTATCGAAGCATACCGGGGAAACGGTCTCGGACGCCGGCCTGGCCGCGAACGTCATCGCCAAGGCATCGCCCGAGACGCAGGAAGTGCTGGCCAAGCGTTTGCTGCAGCTCTTGGGGATCGGCGGAGCGGCGGCCGCGCCTACTTACGCCTTGACTAGGGAGAATCGAACGTGAACTTCGTGCAACGTCTCGGTCGAATTCTCGGCGATTTGCTGCGGCGCAGGGGGACGCAGGCCATTGAGCTTCCTTCTAAGGTGACCATCGAACAAGCTCTCCGGCCAGCCTATGCGTCCGAGGAAGCGTTTGAATTCTCGAAGGAGCTTGCCCGCAAGGCCTTGAAAGAGCGATTGCCGTACTTCCCGATATATGACGTTGACAAGGATTTGCAGAAGACCTTTGAGCTTTCTACACTGCCAAAATCGTATTTTCCGGGACGCGCGACAGGTATGTATGATGCGGAGGCCAACGCGGCCTGGATTTGGAAGGGCATGTCCCCAGAGCAGACATACAAGACGGTGGCGCACGAGGGAACTCACGCCCTCTTCAGGGACGCGATACGGACGCGGAATGTTCTAACGCAGGGCTCTCTGCCAAAACTACCGCCGGAAATAATGGAACGCCTGGAATACATAGTATCGCCGATCGTCGAGAGGAATCCCGTGCGGTTCGTGACGTATAGCAAAAACCTCCCCATACCGTTCAAAGTACCCGACAGCTTCTGGACAACGTACCTCGGCACCCGGCTAGAATTAGACCCCCTGCTAGCCGAATTCAAGCGACGGTTGATTCACGACAAGGTGCTCAACGCGTCGTCGACGTACCGAGACGTTCTCGCAGCAGCCCGACGGTACAAGGGCGGCCTGTATCAGACGGAGGAGACGCTCATTCCAGCCATATTAACCCGTCTACCTCGGCAAGAAAAAGACATTTTGGCTAAGCGTCTCCTGCAACTCCTGGGGATCGGAGGGGCGGCGGCCGTTCCCGCTTACGCCCTGACGAGGGGGAACCAGACGTAAACTTCGCACGACGGTTTGGCCCGCGCGAATACGTCCGCCTGGCGGTCTCGCATCTGCGATCGTGACTGACAACGCCTGATGGAGGATACCGAATGCGCGGAATGGCTGCTGAGTTGCGACCGTGCTTCGCGCGCAGTCGGGAGGAGCACGAAGCGGCTTTCCGTCTGCTGCACGACGCCTATTCCGGGGCAGGTTTCATCGTAGAGCGCCCATCCGGCCTGTACATCCCGCCGTTTCTCGTCGCCGGAGATGGGACGCCTGTCCTTCGCGAGTTCCGGACGGCGGTGGTGTGGGCATCGTGCGCCGGAGGACGGCAAGCGCCGGCGATGACGGCCACGCTTATCCCAGACGACGGCTACGGGCTGCCCTGCGAGGAGATCTTTCCGGCGGAAGTCACGGGGCTTCGGAGCTACGGCCGACTGGTGGAGGTCACCTCGCTTGCCGCCGAAGGGACCTTCGATTTTCGTCTTGCGCACGAAGAGCTTTCTCGGCTCGTCGTCCAGTACGCGTTGGCCGGCGGACGCTTCGACGGCCTCGTGATCGTCGTCCATCCGCAGCACGCCAGGTACTACAGCCGTCGCCTGGCCTTTCGAAGTTCAAGCCGGGTCAAGGCTTATGACCGGCTGCATACGAGGCCGCCGGGACTGCTCATGCGCTTGATATGGCGGGAAGCGTCGGTCGCGGAGCCGGAGAAGGCACGGCGGTTGTCCTTTCCTCCTGTTGAAAGGGCGTGCCTCGACGAAGGACCGGACGAAGCGTGCCGAAGATGGTTGCTCGCGTCGTTCGGGGCGCCTTCCGTGGAGGTCTGTTAGGCGATTTTTGCGCTAAACACGGTCCGTTGGAACAATGAGGAAAGCGGAAAAACGTCGGAAACGCAAGGAGAGCGGCAATGCGTCACTGGATTGGATATTTGGCGGGAGGAATGACTTTCCTGGCCGTGCTGATCCTCGGCTGCCAGAAGGAGACATACGTAGAACGCGTCGAGAAGGAGCGGACGGAGCGTACGACGCGCGAATCTCCGTCCGTCGTCATCAAACAACCGAGCAGGCCGGTCGTCGTGGCCCCTAGCCGGCCGGAGGTCGTCGTGGTGCCGCAGCATCCGAACGTGGTCGTGGTTCCCGGAGGCGAGTACCGGAAAGTTCCACCTCCCAAGCCCAAGCCCGGAGTAAGCGTCGGGATTGGGGTTTCCGGCAAGAACGGCTCGGTGGGGATCGGTATCAGCCGTTAGGAGACGGCGTGGAGTGTCCCGGTTCTGGACGAAGTTCCTTCTGACGCTCGGCTATCTCTACGTGAGCGGTCCTTTGCCGGTCCGGTGGGAGCACGCCGTTCGCCTGCGGAAGCTCGTGCGACCCGGCGACGTTTTGGCGGGGACGGCGGGCACGATCCTCCGCTGGTTCACTCCCGGTCCCTACGTCCACACGGCTTTCGTGGTGGACGCGGACCGGGTGGTGGAGGCGGTGGGGGAAGGAGTGCTTCCTCCCCATCCGGTGGAGGCGTTCGTCATGGAGGAGAGGATAGGCGTGGCGCTGTGGCGTCCTCGGTATCCGGAGCCGCGAGAGGAGCGCGTGCGGGCAGCTGCCGAGAAGGCGTTGAGCCTGGTAGGCAAGCCGTACGACTTCGGCTTCCGGCCGGACATTGGGCGGTTGTATTGCCACGAGTTGACCGCGCTATGCCTTGAGGCGGGGGGATTGCGGGTGGAGAGGGTTTCGCCTGCGAGGATCGTCACGGCGAGTGAAATTCGTCGGCAGTGCGACGAGGTGTGGACAAATCAGACAGTAGACAAAGAACAAACAGCGGAGATGAAAAATGACGTTGCGTGAGTTGATTGCGAGGCTAGGTCTGAACGGCACGCCGGAGCAGATTGCCGAGGCGCTTAACGCCAAATCCGTGCCGATCTATCGCTCGGAAAACATGACCAGCGCGGGGCTCGTTATCGAGATCGGGCCGGAGCTGGCGGCCCAGGCGTTAGCCGGCTTGGAGGCCGCGATGAATGACACCGCGAATCCCTTGGCGCCGTTGTTGCGGAGCCAATATCAAAAGCTCAATAGCACGGGGTTGGATTTCTCTCATCCGCTGACTCAGCAGCTCATCGACCAGTTGTCGCAAGCAGGCGTGTTTAGCGCTGATCTGGCAGGGCGGCTGAAGTCGGTGGGCATACGCTACGTGTCCCCCTACGAGCAAATCGCTGGCGAAGGACAGGTGGTCACAGTCGATCAGGTACAGACTGCCTTGCAGCCGCCGACGATCACAGGCCAACGTCGCGTGCTGTCGGTGGTACTCAATCCCGATGGCAGCGCGTGTTCGCTCGTCGTGTCAAAGATAGCCGGCGAGGAGATTGTCTCCACAGTGAGCTTTGGGGCGGCCAACGGTATGTCATCAGGCAATCATGCAGTTGATGCCTTGTTCGCGCAGGTGAAAGCTGCGCTTGATGCGTTCTCGCCAACTTAGGAGTGCCAATATGAGAGAGTGCTTGCAATTTATCTACTTCCGCATGCGGCGCGTGATTACGGGGTTTGCAGCCAGAATGGCACGCCGCCGGCGTATCGTGATGACCGGTGACGTGATCCACAACGGAACAGCTTTCGTGGTGCCGGCGGGCTACACGCTAGAGGTTCACGGAAACGTGATTGGTGGGAAACCCGGCTGCTGCGTTGCGCTCGGAGATAATACTGGTAGTTGCAGTAGCTGAGGCAGCTCATGGCGACGCGCTACGCAGTAGCTGACGGCAACTGGAGTAGTACATCGACCTGGGACGGTGGCACGTTACCAGGCAACGGGGATGATGTCTACACGGATGGCAAGACGGTCACGATCGACATCGACTTGACCGGTTCGTACAGACCGGCGAATCTGTACGCTAAAGCGAAGCCTGGGGGTGGAACAGCGGGGGGCAGGTTCAACGTCACGACGACGCGGCAGATAGGGGAGAGCGGGTACCCAGTTGGGATCTATGGGTCGGATTTAACTAGCGCCCGGTATGGCTGTGTTACCTTCAGCGGCGGCAGTGGGACGACGCTGACGATCTATGGAAATGTGACCGGTGGATCCGGCCAGTACGCCTATGGCGTCTACAACTACAGCACCGGCACGATCACGATCACAGGTAATGTGACCGGTGGACCCGTCAGCGACGCCACAGGTGTCTACAACTACGGCACCGGCACGATCACGATCACAGGTAATGTGACCGGTGGACCCGTCAGCAACGCCACAGGTGTCTTCAACAACAGCACCGGCACGATCACGATCACAGGTAATGTGACCGGTGGACCCGTCAGCAACGCCACAGGTGTCCACAACTACGGCACCGGCACGATCACGATCACAGGTGATGTGACCGGTGGATCCGGCCAGTACGCCTATGGCGTCAACAACTACGACACCGGCACGATCACGATCACAGGCACTGTTACAGGGAAGAGTGACCACGGCGTCTACTCAACTACCGACGGGACTCTCGTCATCACGGGCGACTGCTACGCCGACCCTGCGCCAGCCGTATATTGGACAGGCTCAGCGGCGTACTGTGAAATTCGCGGCAATCAATACGGTGGCGTAAGTGACGCAGCGCAAGGCACGATGGCCGTCGTGACCTACAAGCAAGCAATCCCCCAAGTCGCCGACAAGTTCATTCGCATGGCGGAGGCCGGCAGCTCCCCAGGTTCGTATTCAGGGAATACGGGCTACTTCTACGGCGCCTTGGCCGGTTCGTTCGGCCATCCCGCCACTGGCGACGTGCGCTACGGCGTCACGTACGGCCCGAACAATGAACTGACTGGGACTTGCAGAGTTCCCGCTCCGCAGTCAGTAGCCTACGGCGTTCCGGTTGACAATACGACAGGCACGGCGGTGATTACTAGGGATGACGTACAAGCTGCCGTATGGGACGACGCGGTAATCGAAACCGGCGTGACGGCCAGGAAGATGATGCGCCTGCTTGGAGCCTGCGGAGGAGGCGTACTATCCGGGGCAGGAACCGCAGCCATTACCATAAAAGCCGCTAACGACCCGAATGTCACGCGGGTCCATGCCGACGTGGATGGCAGCGGAAACCGGCTTGCTGTCAGCCTTTCGCTATGACGTTTTCGGGCCTGGGCAGGCTTTCGCTTAGGATGATGGAAAAGGTCGTTTCTGGAACCGGTACGGCGTTCGTTTCATGCTGACCATTGATCAGAACACCAAGTGCCCGTTGCAAGGGTTGACGAAAACGGCACGCCTGAAAGAGGCAGCCCAGACCCTCGACACGCCGTTCGAAAAGGCATTCGCCAACCTGGCTTACGCCGTCATCAAGGACAAGAGCCCGCGGATCCTCGACCACCTCATCGGCTTCCAGCTTTTGGAGCGAGATGAGGACGACACGAAGGCCGTCGGCGTCTTCGGAGCGGTTCTCGGCAAGCAGCTCGTTTTCGTTCCCGTGTTCTTCCTGAACGGCCAATTGAAGGGGCACGAGCTGCTCTACCTGGCCGACAAGGACCGTTTCGTCCCCCTGAAAGAGAAGTGGGTCAATTACCTTTTGGGACGCCGGGCGCCGGAGCTCGGACGGGGTATCCAACCGCTGGAAGTCCACGAGGTTGCTGCCGCTCCGCCGTCCATCGACCGCCTCATCTGGCCCGGCGGCGCCGTCGGGCCTTATGTCTTTCAGAAGTCGAGTTCGGCCGACTGGTTCGCCCCGTTCTTGCCCGTTTACGGTGACTTGACGGTCAACCGCCCCAGCGTGCTCGACCAGGACTGGCTTGTCGATCTCGAAAGAATCCTCTCCTCGTCCCTGCCGCTCTGCAAGGCCGCTTGCGAGCTGGCCAGCCGCGTTCCGGGCGTCAAGGCCGCCTTCGATCGGTTTCACGGCCGGGATTTCCTATCCCGTTGCTTGCAGACGCTCCGCGAAAAGGTCGCGGCCGAGCCGGAACCGGCGCGGACCGTCGTACGACGGACGGTGCGGCTCGTTCAAGAAGAGTATCACCTTCCTTTAAGCGACGACGAGGATCTTGTCAAGCGGCATATCCGGGACGGCCTGACGATCATTGACGAGCGCCCCGACGAAGAGACTTCCTCGGCGTACGAGGAGTCGCTCCGCTACCGCGTGACCAATCCCACCTCCTCGGGGATCTATCGCGCGGTCACTCCGGACGGCCACGTCAAGCGCGTCCTTTGCCTCGTCAAGCCGCTGGCGTGGTCGAGCCGGCAGCCGGGCATGATCGTCGTGGACCTGGACGACAACGTCTACGACATATTGCCCGCGCACCGCGTCTTCGTGCTCCAGGAGGAAGGCACGCTGGAAGACGGGGTCTCGCCTGCCGGCGACAAGGCCATGCCTTCCTGGTTCGATGAGTTGCCCGACTCCGGAATGCCTTCGGAGCGGGAGTTCTCCCCGAAGTTCGTCGGCGATGCAAGAGACGGCGACGTAATTTTCGTAACGCCGAGCGGCGAGTCCGCAGGCCCGCTCTATCTCACCGGCAAGATGGGCGACTCGTGGCGGGCGTGTTGGGCGTGGTATGCCGAGGCGCCACAGCGCGTTCCGGAACGCTATACCTATTCGGAGCGGCCGGAGATCGAGCAGGTGACGATCCGTGACGTCCCTGCGTTCCGCATGGACCGCTGTTGCTTGCTCGTGCCTCGCGCGGCCAAGGTATTGCGCGTCCGGCGCGGCAACCCGAACGTGGGCGGTAACGTCCCACTGGAGAAACCGGCGTCGTTCGCCGATCCGGTGCAACTGGCCGCTTTGGCCTACCGAGGCACGGACCGCCTGACGCTGCGCCGAGACGGTTCATCGATCTCCATCAACCGCGGTCCGTTCGTGCCGGAAAAGGACGCGATCGTTGAGCTGGTCTTCCGCCACGGGTTGCGCGAGAAGGCAGCCTGCGAGCTTCTGGCCCGCACACAGGGGCCGAAGCCGCGCCACTTCCGCATCAAGTACGCTCAGGGTTATCCCCAGTTGGGCGGCGACGTTGGCGTTCCCTTCCCTGATCCGAACGTGGCCGTCGGCCCGGGACAGATTCCGGCCTTTCCTTCACAGGACGTCACGATGCCCGTGGAGGGACTTCTGACGACGGGTAACGAAGCGCTTTACGACGTTCGGCCCGAAGCGATGGCCGACCCGAGCGTGCTCCAGACTGCCCAGATGGCGGCCCAGACGGGTCAGAAGGAGCTGTTCGATGTCTCTGTCCTTTCCTCGCTATTGCGGTCGGTTCGCGGGGTGGAGAACGTCGACGAGTATCTAGGGCCGCTCTTGCGGGCTTTGGATCGTCTCGGGCGACTCTATTTCATTTTCCTGTGGCGGAGAGACGACTTCGCGGACCGCTACGGCAAGGCGGACATGCCCGAACTGGAAGGCGCACTGCGCAACGCCTTCGACGTCCTCGGTGACCTCGTCCTCTTCCTACAAGAGGCCGACGTGCGGCCTTTGGACAGCCTGGACGATATGTCCGATTCCCTCGAGAACATCGCGAACATCGGGTGATAAAGCATGTTTATCCCGGCAAGCCGTGAAACGACGATCCAGGCCGCTTCCGGAACGACGACGGTCTTCGCTTTGCCTGCCCCGCCCCGGGGCATGTTGAGCCGGATCGTCGTCAAGCAGACCTCGGGCACCCTCGAAGGCTTCGAATTCTCGGTGCTCGACCAGCAAAACCCTACGGACGCCGACCTGCATACGATCGTGGGCAAAGTGACGGTTTCCGCAGGAACTGCTCTCTACGCCAACTACGCTCTGCCGGCGTACTACGAGAACCGGGATCTTCAGCCCGACACGATGCCGCGGCGTACCGGGGCGATCTATCTGTCGCTGAAGCCTTTGGGATCCGGGACTAAGAACTTCGCCGTCGCCTGGACGGCGGCGGCGGTGAATGTGGTATGAGTGCGGCGGGACCGGTACACGCGATCGATTTTGTTCCCTCGCGGAGCCCCCGCTGGAGGGCCGAAAGGGCGCTGGAGCTGGCAGACAAGGGCCTGTCCCCCTCGCGGAAGCGGGACGACCGGTTCATCGCCGAGTATCGCCGGTTCCTCGTGACGTGGAGGAGGCTGGATTCGGAGGTCGCACGCCGTGCGATGTTTGCCAAGCGGCCGGCGATCTTCGGTGCCCATTCGATCTACCACGGAAGCGATCGGGAGTGGCGCTGGCTCATCGAGGCCTGCATCCTGGCGCGGATGGACGACGTGGAGATCGCCAAGGAGTGCAACACGCTGCCGGAGATCGTCGGCTACTACGAAAAGCTGTTCTTCGACGTCCGGCCTTACCTGGACAGCGAGCTGTGGGTCGTCAAGCACGCCCTGGGCTACCTGGCTACACCGGGCGCCCGGCTCCGCGACGGAAGCCTTGCCCCTTCGCGGAAAGGCGCCTTGTGGCGGCTTTTGGGCTACTACGGCGGGCCGCACGTGCTCAAGGCAGTAGTAACAGGGTTCCGGGGTGTGGACCATGTCGAAAAGGCCGACGTGGAGAAGTGGTTGGACTCGTCCGCCCGCTTCGGAATGAAACGGCAGGCTTTGCTGGCGACACACGCGTTGGAAGCCAACAAATACAACGTCGTGCAGATTTTGGAGCTGCACGCCAAGCTCGTCGAGGCCGGCGAGGAGGCGGCGCGCACCGGCGACGAAGCGAAATGGATGAGCAACGTCAAGGCGTTCCTGGACAACTTCAAGTTCCAGATGCCCTCCGCCGCGCCGAGCGACGACGTCCCGCTTTCCGAGCTTTCCAATCGTACTGAGGAACCGCGCCCATGACGGCCAGGAAACCGTCTCCGGAAGTCCAAGAGAAACTCGTGCGGGCGGCGCATCGCGCCATCTCCGCGTGCAACGTGGAGGGAGCGGATCCCGATACGGCGCTGGCCGAAGCGGCGAGCCAGGCGAAGCTGGCCGCCGGCTGGCTCCCCCTGCTCGTGCAGGCCTACAACCACGGGCAGGCGGCTGCCGAAGATGTCGAACGCGGGTTCTTCGACACGTTTCCCGTCGCCCGCGTCGAGGGCGTTCGCCAGAAGATTTACCGCCAGAAGGAGGCAGACGACGCGGTCTCCGAGGAATATCTCCGCGGCCCGCGCAAATCGTCGTCTCCTTGCCCGCGAGTATGCTTCGAGGTGCGATTGTCGGCCCCGCCGCCGCGACCGGAAAAGAAGGCCACGGCGGACGTTTCCGGGGCGCGATTGGAGGCGACGCGGGCGGCCTTCCGCTTCGAGCAGGCTCTTACGGAGCTTGCGGACTATTTCCGGCGGGCCTCGGCCCGCGACTCGTTCGACAAAGTGGCGGCCGCCTGCGGCTACTTGTGGGGAGACAAGGCGCGGCTTGTGCTCGAAGCGGTTCGGGAGGAAGCAGGCCTCTCGAAGGCGGCTTCCGATGCGACCGTATCCATGGAATCCGTCGATCGGGAAAAGCCCCCTTACAGCCTTGTGCGGAAGGCCGTGGAATCCGCCGAGGAGGCCGTGGCGAAATATGCCGTATTTCTTCGGCTCGAACGAGAGGCGGCGAATTTTGGACGCGCGTCCAAAATCTCCCCCGGATGGGAGCACGACAAATCTTGTGAAAAGAAAGCCGACCTCTCTTCGGGACTCATCGGCGGATTGACGGCTTCGATTTTCGACTCGCTGATGAACCCCGGCAAAGTGGACACCGCCGCCGCCCTCGAAGACATTTACGGGCCGGAGCACGAACGGGAGATCCGCAAGATCGAGCTGCAGGCGGCTCTCCACGACATGCTGCGCAACGATCCGGTCCTGTCGGAATTCGATCCGGACGAGGTTCTGGAGGCCTACAACGAACTGGCCCAGACGGCCCCGCAAGCGGCTTCCCAGCCCGGGGTGATCCGGGACTTCCTCCGCAAACGGATGACCGCCGGGCACCTGGAGCCATTTGACGTCAACATGCTGCTGGGAATCGAGGAAGGTATTCGCAAAGGCGTGGGCGCGACCACGCATCCTTCTACGATGCTCTACGCCTTGCGGGACAAGCTGAAGGCTAAGTGACATGCCGCAAAAGTACGCTGACTTGTTAGGTTCTCCGCTGAAAACGGTCGCTTTGGGTTCCGCGTTGGGCGCTGCCGTCGGAGCCGGGCGCTCGTTGCTGCGCGGCAAGGACGAAAGCGAAAACAAGTCGCGGCTCCGATCCCTCCTTCGCGACATGCTGTACGGCGCGGCCGTGGGCGGTGCAGCGGCCGGCACGCTTCGCCTTGGGCTCGTCGGTGCGGACAAGTTCCGCAAGGCCTACGAAGATCTCAAGAACCTACCGATCAGCGACGACGAAAAGATCAGAGCCATTATCGAGGCGGCCAACACGCTGCCTCCCGAGCAACGGCACTCTTTCATGATCCAGCACGGACTTAACCCATATTCTGTGAACCTCGAGCAATACGAGAAGAAAGGTGAGGATGAATGGGCGTCCGCCGCACAGGGCGCTCTGACCGGCGGATTGGGGCTAGGCGGCCTCCGCGCTCTGCTATCGTACGTGACCGGCGACGACCTTTCCGACGTACTGAAAAAGGGACTTTTTGCCTCGACTCTGGGTGCGGCGCTAGGAGGAGTGACAGGGTACGGCCTGCAGCGGGCAGGAGGACCAGAGGGTCTTTGGAAAGCCATCAAGGGAAGCCCAGAGAATATTTGGAAGGCCATCAAGGAGAAGTGGGATAAATTAGGCTTGAACGCTCCTAGCAAGAGCGATTCGGACTGGTGGGACGACATCGAGAAGGCGTTAGGCCTGACGGGATCTTCGCCAGCCGGCGGACGCGACTCCTCTCAAAGTCGCGACCCGAATTTGGAACCGGACGCGCCATATCTGGACCGGCCTAAATGGAAGCAGTTTCTGGACGCCCCCATCGAACGGAGTCGGGAGTCTCTGACGCGCGGCCTGGGTCCGTATAACTGGTCGCTGTCCGGGATAACGGGCAAAGCCGGAGCTGGGTGGCTAGCCGCCAGGGGTACCAGGTGGGGTCTCGCCAAATACGTGGAGCATCTGCTGAAGACGGACGAGGGCAAAAGAAAGATACTTAAAGCGCTCATGCATGTAGAGGAGCTCCGCCCGAGTGGTCTCCTTCAGCAAGTAAAGAAGATCCCGGAACGGCTGCGCGGGAGCCTCTTGCGTTGGCGGCTCCGTGAAATGCCGTCGCCGCTTGCGGATCCCGTTGGCTACGCAAGTCTCTTGCAACACGTAGCCAAGGAATCCCCCTCGGCTGCGGCCGCAGAGCTAGAAAAGGTATTGAAGAATCTGAAGGGCGACGTCGCGCGAAACCTCCAATTGAACATGCCGTCGCCGTTGGTGAGCAGTTTAGCGGATCTTAACGCTCGAGCCGCGCGAGCCGCGCTTGAACGCGGGGGAATAGAGCAGCTTATACGTGGGGTTACATTGAAAGATATCGCGCCGAAACCTCGAAGCTGGCTCCGCCGCGGCGGGCCGTGGACGCTTTTGGCCGCTTCGATCGCCGCCGATCTCCTGGGATATTGAGGCGCAGACGAATGCTCAAGATCGTAGAAGTCGGTTCGTGGAGCGAGGCGCCCGGACCTCCTGTGAGCCTGGTTAAGGTGTCGGCGCGAGGGCTGCGCGGAACGGACCGCTCCGACTTCCTCAAGATCGCCAGTCCTGTCTTTGCGGAGTATCTGGACCGCGTCCGCCCGCAATCCGGGGACGTCCCGATCCATATCAAGGCGGTCCATGCCCTGGAGTCGTGGGGCCCGAACCGTAACGGGGACGCCTTCACGGAGGAGACGTGCCGGAAGTTTCACGATACTTTCGTCAAGCACGCCCGCTATTACAAGCAGCACAAGAATAAGGATCCTGCACGGTCCTACGGCGCAGTGAAGCTCTCCGCCTACAACCCGGCGATGCGCCGGATCGAGCTGCTGGTCTTCGGCAACGGCACGAAGGAGGCAGCCGAGCGGAATGGCGGGCTGGTCATGGACCAGGAAACGGTCGACGCCCTGCACCGGGGAGACGACGTTCCATTTTCCATGGCCTGCAAGGTGGCTTACGACGTCTGCTCGAACTGCGGGAACAAGGCGGCCAGCCGCGCGGAATACTGCACGGAGGAAACGTGTGTCAATCCGGAGACCGGACGGCGCGGTTTCGGCTGCCGTAGCGGGCTGATGAAGCTGGCTGAGGACGGCTTTTTGCAGTACGTAGACAATCCGGCACCCCGATTCTTCGACATCTCGCAGGTAGTACGCCCGGCGGACAGGCAGGCTTACGGCCACTTGGCGGAATACGTGAAGGTAGCTGCCGACGATTCTCCGTTGGGCGGCGCTGCGCTGGCCGAACTCCTTCTTCCGGCGGAAACGGAATTCGAACTCCTGGCCGGAACGGGCGCTTCCGCGTGGACTTTCGGGGAGGAGGCCGCGTGGCGGAGCGCCGCCGAGAAGCTGGCCGCCGTCGAAGAAGATCTCGTAAGGAACCTCGATCAGGCCGACCGCGTTCGCGCGGCGGCGCTGTTGGCGAGAGATCCTTTGCCTCCGCCCGCGTCTCCTGTTCATCCTTCCGTGCTCCGCAAGCTGGCGCGGGCGGGGGCTGTCTTGCCCCTGCGCGAGTTCGCCGCGCTGCAATCTGCACGGGCGGACGCGGTGTCACAGATACGAAGCCTCTGTGCAGGCGTAGCTGAAACGAATCTTAATTCGGTCCGTCATCGATGTCAAGCGGCAAAGCTCGCCACGGAAGCGGCGGCGTATCTGCCCGGCATTTTCCGGAAACTAGCGCAAGACGAAGATCTCGCGTTCAAAATGCGGGCGGCCGTCGAAGAGGGGCCTCTCTGGACGCCTCCCGTTTCGCCGGCGTGGTTCCAGCGCGTAGCGACGGCTCGCCGGCTCGATAAGACGGAGCTTGTTAAGGCAGCCGCCGCGGCGGCGATCCGCGGAGTTCCCGCCATGGAGGGCTTGCGTTTTCCGGCGTCCGGTCGAGACGGTCAGGGCCCTGGAGCGATTTTGGCTCAGCGGTACGCCCTGTATCTAATAGATGCAGTAGCAGGCATGGAGAAACTCGCAACGGCCGACACAGAGGCTGCAATCCGCAACGGCACACGGAATTTGACTTTGCGCGCGCTCCTCCTGCAAAATGCGGATGTATATTCCGCCGCGGGAGGGCTGCGCTGATCCCAAGGAGCCTTACTCTATGGCAAATAAGCAAGCGATGATGCTTACTATCGACAAGCTTTTGCGGCAAATCGCCGAAGAGCAAGAGAAACGCGGGGCCGACGCCTCGTCGAAGACCGCTCCGGCTTCCGATGAGGGTCCTCGTAGCGCGGAACACGCGAAGGACGTGAAGGAGCAGGTCGGCCCGGCTTCGACGGAAAGCGACACTAAGGCCAAGGCCCAGGAGCAGGTGCAGCCCGAAGGCGGCGCCTTGCAGACCGTTACCGAGGGACCGGGTTCGCAAGAGGCGGTCAAGACGGACCAGAAGGACCCCGGCACCGCCTCTCCGGCCAAGGTCGCCACTTTCATCCAGCAGGCGCTGGAATCCGGAAACAAGCTGATCGAGATGCTCGCCGGGGAAATCGCGGGGGCTCAGACGAAGGCCGCGGCGATGGTCGGCGCATCGGGAAGCGCTCAAGACGGCCAGCAATCCTCGAATGCCGGCGATTCCGCGGCTGGCGCATCGGGAAGCGCTAAAGACGACAACGCCGGATCAAACGAAGAACTAGCCTCGCTCGTGGAGGCGGTGCAACTGGCCACGAAGATGGCCTCCGAGCTGGCCGAGGACGTGGCCGGTTATCTCGACGGCTTCCAGGAAGGGATCAAGGAAGCCGCAGTCCCGGCGGGCGAACTGGCTGGAGGCGCGGAAGGCGCCGACGAGGCGGCTTTGCTGAACGCCCTAGCCGAGGGAAGCGCGGAGCCTCCCGGGGGCAAGGAAGCGCCGGCCGAAGACGAGGACGAACGCGTGGAGATGCTGGCCTCGATCCTCGACGAGCTCGGCGTGACGCCTGAGGATCTCGAAGCGGCGCTGGCCGAGAAAGAAGAGGAAAACAAGAGCGCTTCGGCGAAGTCGGCGAACAAGTCGAAGTGGACGCCGAAGACGGCCGAACAGGCCGCGCAGTACCGCGCTGTGCGGGATTACATCAAGGAGCTTGTCAGCCGGTAAGCGCCACCGGGCGGATACGCATCAGGAGAGTTCGAATGCCAGTCACTCCGTTGGATTTCGTCAATTCCACCCTCGAATACCTGGAGAAGAGCGGCGAGGCCCTGGCGGCCGCCGATCAATTGCAGCGGGAGGTCGCGGCGCGGGAGGAGGCGGCCAAACAGACCGCCGCGGCCTGCGTCGAGGAGCTTGTCTCTGCCGGCCTCGTCCGCGCCGAGGATAAAGAGATCTTCCGCCAGAAGGTGGCATCGCACGACGGCGCGATCCGCGTCATCCACAGCCTCGTCGACCGGCTGCGGAAGCAGGCGGAAGCGCTGTCGAAAGCGGCCGCCGTCTCCGGCCCCGGGGAGCCGGCAAGCTCCTCGCACGTCCAGAAACAAGAGTCCCGGGCCTATCGCATGTTCGAAGAGCGTCTGGGGCTCCTCTGACCTTCGTCCGAAACTTAAGGAGATAAGTCCATGGCAACCGCGTACGACGCTACGCTGGAAGTCCTGAAAAACTCTCTGGTCAACCCCCATCACCTCAACTTCGTCGCCAAGCTGAGCTCGAACGTCAAGTTCTCGCCGAAGGCCGGTCGCGTGGTCCGGCTCAACTCCAGCGGGGAGTTCGAGATGGGTCTGCCGAACACTGTCGGCGCGGCCCACATGCCGATCTTCCTGTGGAGTGGGGCGGCCGATAACGACGTGAGCAATTCTTCGAGCACCTCGGGCCCCGGCGAATGGGCGGCCGCCCTGCCGGACGGCTATCTGGTCGGCCTGGTGGCTGTGGGGGCATGGGAGCTGGAGACCACGGAGTACGACTCGGCCCAGAGCTACAGCCCCGGCGACGCTTTGACCGCCACTCCGAGCAACACCGATTCGGCCACCGGCGGTCGCCTGACGAAGGCCGCCGCTTACGGCGCGCCGATCTGCGGCGTCGTGAGCCGGGGCGTGTACAAGAACGCCCGCGGCAAGAACGTGCTGTCCTTCTGGCCGGTGTGGCTGCCTCGGCAAGCGTAACAGCCTGACTGACCCGGTATATGAAAGGAGATCCTCCTTATGGATAACCCTCAACTTCATGACGATCGCGGCGCTCTGGTCACCCAGACCTGGGTGGAGAAACTGCTCTCGAACGATCCGAGCATGGTCAAGGAGGCCGCGGACAACCTCAACGACTTCACGCGGATGTGGGTCCGCGAAAAAGGGATCGTGCGGGAGCGGGTTCTGCCGGCGATCACCGTGCGGGCCGAGGACCTCGACCGCGATCTGGACGACCGGCTGCGCGTGATCGTGGAACGCGAATCGGAAAGCCCGGCCGCGGTGACGGTTCCGTTCGACACCCTGCCCTCGGCCGGCTTCTACATCCGTCCGAGCCGTTATCCGGTGTACTTCAGCCGGATCCAGGGCCCGCGCTTCGTGGTGGATGTCGAGCGGCTGTTGACCTACCGGTTGGACATCCGGGACATCCTCACGAACAACGCCGTGAAGGACATCCTGAAGAAGGAGGACGACCGGTTCTTCAACGTGGTGAATAAGATCCTCGTGGCGGCCGACACCGTCCTGCCCTACACCGGCGTGGCCCAGTGGCAGACAATCAACGGCGGGATCACCCGCGATTCGTTGTGGGACATGATGGCCATCCTCCCCAGCACGCCCAACGCGCTGGAACCCGCCATCGCCGTCACGAACCACATCACCTGGAAGTCGATCGGCAAGTTCGGTCGGGACGAATTCGGTGGTGATGCGGCCCAGGACGTCATGAAGAACGGCCTGGCCTTCGAGCAACTGTTGGGCATCCCGTGGGTGGTGACCATCAAGAAGGACGTCGTGGAGACCAACGCCGTCTATATGTTCGCCGAGCCGAAGTTCCTCGGGAAGTTCCTCATCCTGACGGACACGACCCTGTACATCAAGCGGGAAGCCTTCATGCTGGAGTTCTACCCGTACGAGACGGTCGGCTGCACGATCGGCAACACGGCGGCCGTGGCCAAGGCGACCTTCGCGTAAACGCCGGGCTGTAATCCTTGAAACGGTGAAGGAGAAAACATGTCGCAAGACAAGGTAGACGCCGCGACGGACCTCTTGACCGAAGTCATGGCGCGGGCGTTTTTCACGAAGCTGGCTGAGCGCGGCTACGTTCCCGCCGACGAGGCGGACGCGCAGCGCCTCATCGAGCTGAGCCATATGATCCAGACGGTCAAACAGGCCGCGGTTCTCCGGCCCGGCGCCAGCGAGCTGTACAAGGCGGCCCACGAGGCCCTGGCCTCGGCCATGCGCCCGGAGCACGGGCAACTAGAAAAGGACATCGCGGCCGGGCAAATCGCCGCGGAGATCCTTAAGGATCCCGAGATCCAGCAGAAGATGGCGCAAGCCGTCAACCAGGGGCGGCAGCAGTAGCCGTCTTGTTCCGGGAGCACAGAATAAAGGAGCCTTCACATGGCGCACGTCTGGGACACCTCCTGCCTTTACTCGCGGATCAAGAACGTCAGCGGCAAGACGCTCAAGCTGTCGTTTCTGCCGCCGCACGGCGTAACCCTCGCTGCCGGGCAGACGGTCACCGTTCTCGGCGATGTCGTCGGCCGGATGCTTTCGCAAGGCGCGGTCGGCCGGCGCAAGGCGGCGGCCTTCGCCAAATGCGTCGCCGACGGCAATATCGTGATCGAAAAGCTGCCTACTCCGGTCCTCTGGGATGCCGGCGTAAGCCAGCCCGCCGTAGTGACGGTCAACAACAATACGCTGGCCGCCGGGAATCCCTGCTGGGAAACCTCCCTGAGCTAACGCCTGATGCCGGCATAGAGACCGCAGTCCGCGACAAACAGGCGTCGACAACTCCATACTTCCTCCTTCCGTGCCCGGTTCTCCGCGAGGGGGCGCCGGGCACGTTTTTTTTACCGGCGAAGGAGGTTTCCTTCGCGTCGTGTCCGTGCGCTAGGATAGGGGCATGGCAGCCATGCGCTTGAGCAGATCCCCGCAAGTCATTTCCCCGGAAAGGGCGGACAAGGACGGATGCCCCGTTCTCTTCCGTCCGCGCGTTTTGACGGCGCAGCATCGCGTGCCCGCCTCCGTGCGGTGGCCGCTTCTCGGGCAGAACGACGAGCCGGTCGACTTGAGCGACTGCGTCGACATCGCGCAGAGCTCCCTGTCGCTCAGTCTGACCGAAGGGACCTTTTTCGTCGCCATCAAGGCGAACTTTCTGGACGGCTGCGGCGCGACCTCGACGCCGGTCGTCGGCTCGATCCAAAGCGCCGCCGAGGGAATAGTGACCTTCGACCTTCCGCAAGAGGTTATCGACGCGCCGGGAACCTACGTCGTCGACGTGAACGTGGAGGACGCCGATAGCCGGATATTGCTGCGCGACCAGGCCCTCCTGTCCGTGGAGCGCGGGGCCGGCTTCGAGGCCCTCGGCTCGGAGCTGGGCCAGTTGACGATCGGCGAGATCCGCGCGGCCCTGCGGGACTTCGCCGGAGAGAACACGCTGCTGGACGCAGTGGAGTTCTCCCTGGAGGACATTCTCTACGCCATCCGCCGGCCGATCCGGGACTGGAACGAGACGCCGCCTCCCATCGAAGAGTATTCTCCCTGCGATTTCCCGTGGCACGAGCATTGGCTGCAGGGAACCATCGCCTATCTCTTGGACGCGGCGGTGCATCATTACACGCGGAATAAGCTTGCCGGAGGCGGCCTGATGGCGGCGGACAAGGCCCGCGATCAGGAATATGCGGCCCTGGCCGCAAGGTACATGGCGGCGTGGAAGGCGTGGATGATGGGGATGAAAGCGTCGCGGAACGCGGCGAACTTCTTCGGATCGTGGGGATAAGGCCATGAAGGGCGCGCACCGCGACGAGATCTGCGTGCGCTGCGGGAGGCCCGCCTGGGCGGCGGAGGAATCCGAAGTACCGTTCGTCCTCCCCAATGGGCATCTCGTCTGCGCCGACTGCGCCCTGCGCCACCTCCAGCCGTCGCCGGAAAGTCGCCTCCGTGCGGCCTTCTCCGACGACGATCGGCGTCAGTACGAGAAGCTGTGCGGTATTGAAGATCCTTCCGAGCTGCGTTCCCTGATTCGAAAGCGTTTGCGAGAAGAGACCGGAGAGATCTGAGTCGAGCGGCGCTCCGGCGGTCGGCTAGCCCGATCCGTGGCCATGCGTCGGGGGCGTGCTCGCGGTCCGCGTCATGTTCCCGAAAACCTACTTCCCGAACAGTTACTTCCCGAGCACTTACTGGCCCGGCGGAACCACCAGTAGCGACGTCGTCATCACTCTTCCTCGCCTAAACGACGGCGCTACGGTACAGGCACCGGCGCTAGTCGACGATGCCTCCGTCACGGTAACGCGATTCGACGTGGCGGCGAGTCTTCCGGCGGCAACCGTTCTCGATGCGAGCGACGTTGCCCTTGGGACGCTCGCTTCTGGCGCATCGCAGTTTCCCGTTTCCGTTGCGGCGGACGACGTCGTTCTCTTATCGCGTATCGACGTTTCCGCCGTCCATACGCAGGTCTCGCTGATCGATTCCAGCGCGGTTCCGCTTTCCGTTCTCAATGCAGGGGCAGGCCATACTGCCGCGACGGTCCACGATGACGCCGTAGTCGC
>Ga0315298_1001209_pt1 | contig 48508 bp, 42 predicted proteins | sample WHS_1_MG_FD_203077 | JGI IMG/M metagenome (GOLD analysis project Ga0315298, IMG submission 203077) | Extremophilic microbial mat communities from Washburn Hot Springs, YNP, Wyoming, USA - WHS_1_MG | ecosystem: Environmental > Aquatic > Thermal springs > Hot (42-90C) | place: USA: Wyoming...
CGTGGAACTGGGTTTTGAGACCCCGGGGCTGGTCGAAGTGGCGCGGTGGGTTCTGAGTTGGGGACCACGGGTGCGGGTCATCCAGCCGCCGGAACTGAAACAGATGGTGGCGGGGGAGATCAAGGCAATGACATCCACCTTGGAAGGTAAGAAACGATAACTATGAGCGAGACTATGAAAAACAACAGAAGCAGGGTAGATCAAGATGGCCGCGCACTGAAAGGCAGCCAGCGGCAGATTCAGGCGTACGTCAACGAGCACCAAGAAACGCTGACTCAGGAGGTGTTGAAGGCGCTCCCTTCACTTGCCGCACAGCAATCGAAGATTCAGTGGGTGTCGCCGCTCCGAAGTGAAAACTATGTGGAATACTACGATCAAGGTCTTCTGCGAGCACTTGAACATCCTGAGCTGACGAATAAGTTGAATCAGTTCTGGCCTAGAAACGGCCCTCATTGGGATGCCTTAGCGGTGGTTGAAATGGCCGATAAAAGCACCGGCAAAGGTGTTGTATTGGTCGAGGCAAAGAGCTATCGGCTTGAAATCACCGGGGTTGGTACTCAGGCAGAAGGAGAATCACTGCGTGTAATTATCGACCGCATGCGTGACACTGCGCAGTGGTTGGGAGTTACATGGAGACCATCGTACGCGGATATTTGGACAGGAACTCTCTACCAAAACGCAAATCGACTCGCCTACCTGTATTTCTTCCGTGAGATTGCGAAAACCCCAACTTGGCTCGTGAACATCTACTTCTTGAATGATCCATACAAGCCAACGACCCGCGAACAATGGAACGATTTCTTGCCCGAAGTGAAGTGGCGGCTTGGAATCCGAGGTGTCGAAATTCCGTATGCAGCCGAGTTGTTCCTGGAGGCAGAGAAATGATGAACATTGAGACACAACGAACAGCCGGGATAACAGCAAGCGTGATTGAAGAGTACTGTCGCACCTTTTTACGGAATCCGTATTGGTGCTACACCGAGCACGGGATTCACGCGCAGTTTTATACTATGTTATTGTCGGAACTCCCGGTTGGAGAAGTCAATTATTCTGGGCAGCAAGTATGCCGGGTGCAGAAAGAATACCCGACTGCTGCGAAATTGAAGAAGTCGCGACGGCAGCATTGGGACATTGCAGTCTTGGATGTAGCCGCTGATCCGGTACCCGGCAAGCATCCAGCCTATGACCACCTCAAGCTTGATTGTGTTGTAGAGTTTGGGTTGAACGAAAAACCGGAACATCTCGAGGATGACATCAGAAGGGTTAGCCATCCAGAATCAGCGACTGCAAATGCCTTTGTTGTCCACCTGTATAGACTTTCCTGGCCGCTGTTTTCGAAACGCGACCGGTCAGATCGTTCAACAGCAATTCTGAGTGCCCAAGTAATTCAAGACCTGCTGTTGAAGAACCAGCATCCTGATTCCGTTGTTCCGGTCTCCATTTACCTGGCGCGAGCTGACCGGATTGATCGGCGGAATTCAGGAATCTGGCGGATCAACACTCAGGGCACCACCCCTTTGCAAGTGGAGTAATGAATCTCGGTTTGCGGTTACTCCTTATGAAATCCCACCGTCCGCATCTCATCCGTCACCGCGTGATTCTTCCGCCCCGCTTGGAACTGCGCCGACAGGAGTTGCAACCCCTCCGCCAAGTGTTCGGCTGACCACTCACCATCGGCCCGACTGACACCGATGATCAGCGTCGTCGTCCGCAATTCCTTGAGATAGGCGAACGACCAGCCTTCAGTCTCACGCACCAGACGCCGCAACAGCGATTCATCCCCGCGTTCAAGCACCCACTGGAGATATGTGCGCCGCAGTTCTTCGTCTGGCAGCGGGAAATGCCACACCCGGTCGAACCGGCTGGGGCGATGAACCAGCGCCGGGTCAATCAGTTCGGCGTTGTTGGTTGTCGCCAGCACCAGAATCCCCTCGCGACTTGCCAGCCCGTCCAGTTCGGCGAGCAGGAACGACCGGCAGATGTCGCGCGAACGCGTCAACGAATCGACATCTTCCATGATCAGCAACGCGGGGGAGTTTCCAGCACCGTAGCTGAAAAAGTTGTGAATCAGCGACTCCGAGGTGTTTGCCCGGATGTTCAGCACTGCCGCCGAGGCTTTGTGACGGAGGCAGCACTGGCGGGCGAGATGGCGGATCATCATCGTCTTGCCGTTGCCCGGCGGACCCGCCAGCAGGAAGCCCCGGCGATGACGCAACCCCAGGCGCTTATACAACTCGCCCTGTTGGAAGAAGGAGAAGACCTGTTCCTCGATGTCCTGCTTGAGCGCCGCCGGTAGCACCAGCCGTTCGTCTTCTTCCGAACTCAAGCAGACATCCGGTCCGCCGAATCCTTGGATGGAGATGGTCCCATCGCGCTCGTCGTTGCGTTTCTTGACGCGCACGGCCTCAAGAAACCGATTCAGCAACCGGACATCGGTGGTGGAAACCAGATAGAACGCTCCGACCGCTCCGTTCGAGTTCAGGAACGACGCCAACAGGAACCCTGCGCCATCGGGACCGCTGATCTTCAACACGCCGACCCACCGGTGCCGTTTGCTCCCCTGATCAAACAACCGACAATCATAGTAGAAGAGCACCGGATACTTCGACGGCAGCCGTTCCCACCGCCAGTCGCCAATCTGTCCCTTTTCCACCGCTGGTTGATCCATCAGGAACTCCAGCGGCGCCAATGCCTCCAGCCACATTGGTCGCCAACACATCCAAGTCGGGATTTCTGGAAACTCGTGGCGCAAGAATTCCGCCGCTTCGATGCTGGTCATACCTCGTCGGGCGATTCGGATTCCATTCCCGGTGTCGGCGTATTCAGTAGTGTGCATATTTTCTCTCTTTCGTTTTTGTGAAGTGTTGCACGATCAGGCGGACAAAGAATGTCCTTTGGCTGAATGGCAAGCTGACGCGGCTGACCATTCCGTGACCGGCAATTTGAAATTGGAGATTGAAGATTTCAAAAGTAAAAGGCGCGTTGGAAATTTCCAACGCGCCTTTTGAATTTACCCTGGCGGCGACCTACTCTCGCGCAAGCTATACAGGCACTACCATCGGCCCTGCAGCGTTTCACGTCCGGGTTCGGAATGGGACCGGGTGGGACCACTGCGGCAAGGCCACCAGGAAATCTGGCGGGACGCCTGAACGCTCAACTCTCAACATTCAACGCTCAACGTCCAACTGCACAAAGAACAAAGATTCACTGACAATTGCATACAGGAGCGGGTCAAACGGCAACCGGCTGAGGTTTGTTAAATCACCATCTCCCGGTAAAGGGAAATTTAAGTGATCAAGCCTCACGGCTAATTAGTACCGGTCAGCTCACGCATTACTGCGTTTACACACCCGGCCTATCAACGGGGTAGTCTTCCCCGAGCCTTCAGGGACCTTGCGGTCCGGCAATCGCAATCTTGGGAGGCGCTTGGCGCTTAGATGCTTTCAGCGCTTATCGTTTCCGCACACAGCTACCCGGCGCTACCACTGACGTGATAACCGGCATACTGGAGGTGCGTTGTTCCCGGTCCTCTCGTACTAAGGAACAAATCCCTCACGATTGCTGCGCCCACAGTGGATAAGGACCGAACTGTCTCACGACGTTCTGAACCCAACTCGCGTACCACTTTAACCGGCGAACAGCCGGACCCTTGGGACCTTCTCCAGCCCCAGGATGTGATGAGTCGACATCGAGGTGCCAAACCGGTTCGTCGATGTGAACTCTTGGAACCGATAAGCCTGTTATCCCCAGCGTACCTTTTGTCCGATGAGCGACGGCGATTCCACTTTCCACCGCCGGATCACTTGGGCCTGCTTTCGCATCTGCTCGACTTGTAGGTCTCACAGTGAGCCTGGCTTCTAGCCATATCCTCAACACCTGATTGCCAACCAGGTTGAGCCAAGCTTTGCACTCCTCCGTTACTTTTTGGGAGGAAACCGCCCCAGTCAAACTGACCTGCTGACACGGTCCCCCGGCCGGATTCACGGCACGGGGTTAGAACTTTAATGAGCGAAGAGTGGTGTTTCATTGTTGCCTCCGCCGCGGCCGAAGCCACGGTTTCGCCGGCTCCCACCTACGCTACGCATCACACACCAAAGTCCAATATCAGCTTACAGTAAAGGTGCATGGGGTCTTTCCGTCCTACTGCGGGTATGCGGCATCTTCACCGCAACTACAGTTTCGCCGAGCCTCTCTCCGAGACAGTTGCTCTTTTGTTACAAGATTCGTGCAGGTCGGAACTTACCCGACAAGGAATTTCGCTACCTTAGGACCGTTATAGTTACGGCCGACATTCACGGGGACTTAGGTTCGGAGCTTCGGGCCTTGCGGCCCTGACCCCTTGCCTTAATCTTTCCGCATTGGTCACTTGTCACTCTGTATACCGTCACTTGCGTGTTCGCACAGAGCTGTGTTTTTGTTAAACAGTCACAGAGCACCTTTCACTGCGGCCCCGGCAGGCTTTGATATAATCTGACCCGCCAGGGCGCCCCTTCTTCCGAAGTTACGGGGCTAATGTGCCGAGTTCCTTAGAGAGATTTCACTCGCGCGCCTGAGAATATTCATCTCACCCACCTGTGTCGGTTTACGGTACGGGCACCTTAGTATCCCCGCCGGGTTTTCTTGCCAGATCGTCCGGTGATGCGCTTCGGCCGTAGCCTAAGCTCCCAATTCAATCAGGTAATCACTTTTCTCTCTGGGGACCGGCGGTTAAATGTCGGTGGTGCCGGAATGTTGACCGGCTGTCCATCATCTACGCCTTACGGCCTCGACTTAGGTCCCGACTAACCCTGGGAGGACGAACCTTCCCCAGGAAACCTTGGGTTTACGGCGAGTCCGAATTTCACGGACTTTATCGCTACTCGTGTCTGCATTCTCACTTCCGGCTGCTCCAATTTCAGTCGCCTTCCATCTTCACAGCGGCCGGAACGCTCCCCTACCAATCCATCCCGACGAATCGGAATGAAGTCCATAGCTTCGGTACGACGTTTGATCGCCAATCATTTTCGGCGCAATGTCGCTCGATGAGTCAGCTGTTACGCACTGTTTAAATGATGGCTGCCTCTAAGCCAACATCCTCACTGTTTTAGCAACATCACATCCTTTCCACTGAACGTCGTTTCGGCACCTTAGCTGATCGTCTGGGCTTTTTCCCTCTCGGCAATGAAGCTTATCCCCCACTGCCTGACTGCCCGGGTAGTGCAACGCGGCATTCGGAGTTTGATTGGATTCGGTAGCCCGGTAAGGCTCCTATCCCATTCAGTGCTCTACCTCCGCGCGCTAGTGGCCGGACGCGATACCTCAATATCTTTCGGGGAGAACCAGCTATGACGGGGTTCGTTTAGTTTTTCGCTCCTACACTCAGCTCATCTGAGGATTTTTCAACATCCACCAGTTCGGTCCTCCAGTTGGTGTTACCCAACCTTCAACCTGGCCAAGCGTAGATCACCTCCGCTTCGGGTCTATTGCCAGCAACTCATCGCCCTGTTCAGACTCGCTTTCGCTGCGGCTGCGCGGGTCAGACCCCGCTTAGCCTTGCTCCTGACAATAACTCGCAGACTCATTATGCAAAAGGCAGGCCGTCACCGGTATTGCTACCGGCTACGACACCTTGTAAGCACAGGGTTTCAGGTTCTTTGGACTCCCTTCACAAGGGTTCTTTTCACCTTTCCCTCACGGTACTAGTTCACTATCGGTCGCCAACGAGTATTTAGCCTTATGCCGTGGTCGGCACAGATTCAGACAGGGTTTCACGTGTCCCGTCTTACTTGGGAGGCCGCTAGGCGGTCTTGGGTTTTCGCCCACGGGCCTGTCACCCTCTTTGGGGCTCCTTTCCAGAAGCTTGGACTAACTCTCCACCTGCCACATCGCGGTCCCGCTACCCTGCGAGACAAGTCTCGCAGTTTGGGCTGTTCCCGTTTCGCTCGCCACTACTCAGGGAATCGATCTGCTCGTTCTGTTCCTCCGGTTACTGAGATGTTTCACTTCACCGGGTCTGGCTCGCGCGGGCCTATGAATTCAGCCCGCCGTTACCGGACATTACTCCGGTAGGGTTTTCCCATTCGGACATCCCCGGATCGAAGCCTGCTTGCGGCTCCCCGGGGCTTATCGCAACTTGCTACGTCCTTCATCGCCTGTTGGCGCCAAGGCATCCACCCTGCGCTCTTAGTAGCTTGATCACAAACTTTCCGTCTGGTTCTCATGTTACTGAGTTCCAAACCGAATATTCTCAGCATTGGTTGCAGTTTGATACCCACAACCTGTATGCAATTGTCAAAGAACCCGGCATCGCTTGCGCGACGCCAAAATTTTTCATGGAGACTGGCGCGTGCCAGCCGCAGCTCGCACAACCTTCCTCCCCGGCGTCCGCCTTCGCCGAGGCTTCGGCGGACAGCCTTCGTTCTTCACTTCGCTGCGAGCGAAGGCTGGTGGGCGCGATAGGATTCGAACCTATGACCCTGCGCTTATCAAGCGCATGCTCTAACCAGCTGAGCTACGCGCCCTCCGGCGGCGCGTGGCCAGCACTGGTGGAGCCGACGAGGTTCGAACTCGTGACCTCCTGGTTGCAAACCAGGCGCTCTACCAACTGAGCTACGGCCCCGAAGGCGACCGGCTTGCGTGCCCCAGAAGGCACCGTCCACGCACCAAAACTGCAAAGAACATTTGCTCCTGAAAACTGAATTGTGCGATGCGGTTGAGCTTCCCGACTCGCGTCGGGATTCGACCCAGGATCCGCCCGTATTGCTACGGGCATGGTCTCCTTAGAAAGGAGGTGATCCAGCCGCAGGTTCCCCTACGGCTACCTTGTTACGACTTCATCCCAGTCACCAACCATACCTTCGGCGCCTGTCTCCTTGCGGTTGACGCGGCGACTTCGGGTGCAATCGGCTCCCATGATGTGACGGGCGGTGTGTACAAGGCCCGGGAACGTATTCACGGCGTCGTAGCTGATACGCCATTACTAGCGATTCCGGCTTCATGCAGGCGAGTTGCAGCCTGCAATCTGAACTGGGCCCGGTTTTCAGGGATTTGCTCCACCTCGCGGTCTTGCGTCCCTCTGTACCGGGCATTGTAGCACGTGTGCAGCCCTGGCCGTAAGGGCCATACTGATTTGACGTCATCCCCACCTTCCTCCGCGATTGGAATCGAGGCAGTCTGCTTAGAGATCCCGGTCTCGCGACCGGGCAACTAAGCACAGGGGTTGCGCTCGTTGCGGCACTTAAGCCAACATCTCACGACACGAGCTGACGACAACCATGCAGCACCTGTGCTGGCTCCTATCTTGCGATAGGTCGTCCCCGTTTCTGGGTTCTACCACCAGCATGTCAAGGCCAGGTAAGGTTCTTCGCGTTGCATCGAATTAAGCCACATGCTCCACCGCTTGTGCGGGCCCCCGTCAATTTCTTTGAGTTTTAATCTTGCGACCGTACTTCCCAGGCGGTTCACTTACCACGTTAGCTCCGGCACGCAGGGGGTCGACTCCCCGCACACCAAGTGAACACCGTTTAGGGCCAGGACTACCGGGGTATCTAATCCCGTTTGCTCCCCTGGCTTTCGTGCCTCAGCGTCAGGAACTGTCCAGAGACCCGCCTTCGCCACCGGTGTTCTAGCTGATCTCTACGCATTTCACCGCTACACCAGCTATTCCAGTCTCCCCTCCAGTCCTCGAGCCGGGCAGTTTCCAATGACCAGTCACAGTTAGGCTGTGAGATTTCACATCAGACTTACCCGACCGCCTACGCACCCTTTACGCCCAATGAATCCGAGCAACGCTTGCCGTCTCTGTATTACCGCGGCTGCTGGCACAGAGTTAGCCACGGCTTCCTCTTCCGGTACGATCAACGATCCACGTGTTAGGTAGAGCGCTTTGCTCCCGGATGACAGGGGTTTACAATCCGAAGACCTTCATCCCCCACGCGGCGTCGCTCCTTCAGGGTTTCCCCCATTGAGAAAAATCCTCGACTGCTGCCACCCGTAGGTGTCTGGACCGTGTCTCAGTTCCAGTGTGGCTGGTCGTCCTCTCAGACCAGCTACCCGTCTTCGCCTTGGTGGGCCATTACCCCGCCAACTAGCTGATAGGCCGCAGCCCCATCTCGAAGTGTCAGGTCTTGCGATCCCCAACTTTAGTCTCTCGACCACATGCGGTATTAATTCGGCTTTCGCCGAGCTATCCCCCGCTTCGAGGTAGGTAGCTACGTGTTACGCACCCTTTCGCCACTAGAATCACCGAATATTGCTACCCGATGATTCCCGTTCGACTTGCATGTCTTATCCACGCCGCCAGCGTTCGCTCTGAGCCAGAATCAAACTCTCCGTAAATAATCTTCCAGACCTTTCGATCTGGCCGATTCCACGTTCGAGTCGGCTGCCCAGGCTCTGGGCAGCCAATCATACATCTCAAAGTCGCCCTGAATCGCTTCAGGACAACGTGGGCTCTCGCGCATCGCACATTTCAATTTTCAAGGAACAAAACAACGCGCCACCTTCCGGCGGCGCGTCTTGCCACATTCAGATTTCAACGCTCGGCTGGCCGCCTTGCCAGCCGATGATTGACTCCTGAATGCGCAGTCACGCAGCGCCCTTTTCGTGGCGACAGCTCCGCATCCGCGGAAGCTCGATGTTTGCTCTAAAGAACTCGCTCTTTCGAACGTCCCTTACTTAACTCCGCCACCGGCGTCTGTCAAGTCCCTCTGAGCCTTTCTCAGCGGGGCGCGTAAAGTAACGACCCACCCCCCAACATGCAAGCACTTTTTTAACAAAATTGTGACCCCCGCAAAAAAGCCCTGTAACAACAGCCTTTTCTTGCGATTTTTTTTCACCTGGACTACGCTGCTGCCGCTCATGGAACTCATCCGCCACCTCTACATTCACGTCCCCTTCTGCCAATCAAAATGCCCCTACTGCGCCTTCTACTCCGCCCCCGGCACCGCGACCGCCATGACTGGCTTTGTGGACAACGTGCTCGCCGCGTTGCGCCGGTGGTCCTCCCAACTCGCCCCCCAAACCATCTTCATCGGCGGCGGCACCCCAAGCATTTTGCCGGTCACCGAGATGCGCCGGTTGCTCACGGCGACCGGCCCCGCTCCCGAGTTCACCCTCGAATGCAACCCGGCCACCGTGGATTCCGAAAAGGCGCGCCTCTACCGGCAACTCGGCGTCAACCGCATCTCCCTCGGCGTGCAATCGTTGGACGACGCCCAGCTCCGGACGCTCGGCCGGATCCACACCGCCCGCCAGGCTCTCGAAACCTACCGGCTGCTGCGCGCCACCGGGTTCGCCAACCTCAACCTCGATCTCATGTTCGGCCTGCCGGGCCAGACACCAGCGCAGTGGCGCGACACGCTCCGGCAGGCCATCGCCCTCCAACCGGAACACATCTCGGCCTATAGCCTCACACGCGAAGACGGCACCGCCTTTGCCGATCTCGCGCCCAATGATGAACTGGAGCGCGAGCTGTTTGAAATCACGATGAAAACCCTGACCGGCGCGGGCTACCGGCATTACGAAATCAGCAACTTCGCCAGGCCCGGCTGCGAATGCCGGCACAACATCGCCTATTGGGAAGGCGCCGACTACCTCGGCCTCGGCCCCAGCGCGGTCTCCACCATCGGCCTGCGCCGCTGGACGGAAGGCGGCAACGAGGAACAGCTCACCCCGGCCATCAAACGCGCCGAGCGCATCGCGTTCGGCCTCCGGATGCTCGACGGCATTCCGGCTGAGTGGGCGACCGGCTTCGACATCTCGCACTTGCTCGCCGACGGACTGGTCCAGCGGCGCGGGGACCGGCTGCAGCTCACCCGCCGCGGCTTGTTCTTCGCCGACGAAGTCGCGGAGACATTTGTCTGACATTGCGCCCACCGGGACGACGTGCGAGAATTGCCCCATGAAATCGCTTTTGCTGTATTGGCTGATCGCGACCGGAACAGTGTTGGGTTGGGACGGCACCGGCCACAGGATCATCGCGCAGATTGCCCGCGACCGGCTCAACGACAAAGCCCGCGCCCGCGTGGACGCGCTCGCCGCGCAACTCGACAATCGCGGCACCCCGTACAACGCCATCACGCTCGCCTGTTGGGCGGACGACATCAAGGATCAGACGTCGGCGTCGCCGTTTCAAGGCCAGTTCAAACCGTGGCACTACATTGACCTCGGCTGTTCCCCGAACGATCCCGTGCCCGAGACCGCACTGACGGCCACCACCGGCGACCTCGTCACGGCGCTCGACCACTGCGTGACGTTGATCCGGCAGAAGAAGACCGACGCGCTCGTGCCGAGCGAACCGGTCGCGCTGGCGTTGGTGATGCACCTGGCCGGTGATGCCCATCAACCGCTGCACACGACCTGCCGGCACAACCCGAATCCGAAACCGACCGATAAGTACCACAACGATGCCGGCGGCAACGCGGTCACCCTCGCCAACCTCGCCGACACGCCCTGGGGCAAGAACCTCCACACATTTTGGGACGAAGCCTACCGGCGCTACTACGAGAACGGCGCGGTCCGAGCCTTGCCGGAAACAGAACTCAAGGCGTGGCCCGACCGGCTTGCGGCGGATCACCCGGTCAACCCCGATCTCATCACACGGGACACGAAGAAATGGATTCGGGAGACGCACGAACTCGGTTGCGCTCAAGCCTACGGCACGCTCGGCGCGCCGTATGGCGCGCGGAACATCACGCTCACCGAAAAATACGTCACCGCGGCCGCCCACACCGCCCGCCGCCAACTCGTCCTCGCCGGTCATCGTCTCGCCGCGCTGCTCAACGAGCTTTACGGAGATTGAATCCGGCGGTCTTCCCGGCTACAGTCCCGGCGCATGGCCAAGAAACTTCCGGAGATTGTCGAGCAACTGGTGGCATCGTTCCGCACCGTCGGCGGCATCAACCACCTCGACGGCGCGAACCTGCCCTCCCGCGAAGCGGTGGTGGACATCACCCGGGACCTGTTGCGGCTGGTGTTCCCGGGGTTTTACGACAAGGACCCCATCCACTCGGCGCAGATTGTCGAATACACGTCGGAACTGATTTCCTCGGTGGCGCGTCGGCTGGAAAGCGAAATCCACAAAAGCCTCGAGTACCGGCCGTGTGACGGTTGCAACAAAAATGACCTCGCCGCCACCGCCGCGCGGGTCACCGAGGAGTTCCTCCAACAACTGCCGGCCGTGCGCGCGATCCTGCAGACCGACGTGCAGGCCGCCTACGAAGGCGACCCGGCCGCCATCAGCAACGAGGAAATCATCCTCGCCTATCCCGGCATCGAAGCCATTGCCGTTCAACGCCTGGCCCACCTGCTCTACCGGCGCCACGTCGCGCTCATCCCGCGGATCATGACCGAGTGGGCGCACAACAAGACCGGCATTGACATCCATCCCGGCGCGCAGATTGGCGACCACTTCTTCATTGATCACGGCACCGGCGTCGTCATTGGCGAGACCAGCGTCCTCGGCCAACGGGTGAAAATCTATCAGGGCGTCACCCTGGGCGCGAAAAGTTTCCCCAAAGACGCGCAGGGCCGGTGCGTCAAAGGCATCAAGCGGCACCCCAACATCGGCGACGACGTGACCATCTACGCCGGCGCGACGATTCTCGGCGATGTCACCATCGGGGCCGGCTCAATCATTGGCGGCAACGTCTGGCTCATCGAATCCGTCCCGCCCGGCACCGTGGTGTATCAGGAAGGCGGCCAGACGAAAATGAAACACGCCGCCAAAGACCGCGCCAAGATGATCGGCCATTCCGCGGAGTGATTTCTCCGCGGTCGCGCCGCGCCGGCCGATCATTCCGCCCCGAAACCCCGGCGCATTGCCGGAGCGAATCAACTTGATTCCCTCGACCGGCCGCCATAGTTTTCCCCCCAAGGAACCACCGATGATTCTCGCCACGCTGCTGCTCGCCGCCACAACAGTTGCCCGGCCGCCAGCCTCCGGGTTGACAGCCGACCAACTCCAAGCGGCCCAAACCATCGTCACCGCCGTCTGCAACCGCTGCCATGAAGGACGGAAACCGCTCTCGGCAAACATGCTCCGGGAAGAATCCCCGGCAACAAAGATCGGCCACTTCCGGAAGAAGGCCAAACTCACCGAAGACCAGATCCAACTGATGGTGCAATACCTCACCGCCGTCCGCGACGGCCAAGCCCAACTCCCGCAGGCGACCGGCAGCAATGCCGCCGCCCCCGCAGGAGACCCCGGCCCCACACGAAAACCGTCGCCGGCACAAAGACGCTGACAACGCCCACCATTGATTGAACCGGCGGCGCCCCGCAACGCCGCCCTGTCGCTGCCGGGCCACAGGCGGACCGGATTCACCACCGGCCAGCGCCCGCCCCGACCGGCAGGTCACTGAGCACCGGGCCGCCCGCGGCCCACCAGTGACGACCGATTACCAGAACCCACCCGGCAACCTCTTTCCTGAATGATGTCATTCTGCGCCCAGCGCAAGCGGGGTGCAGCTCGACACTGCCACCACGCAACCATTTGTCACCCTGAGCGAAGCGCAGGGTCGCGGTCGTGTTCGTCGCGTCGTTCCGAAGAAAGGGTGCCGTGCCGAGGCGCGCGCGGTCGGTTTCGTGGTTGGAATCGGGCGGTGATTGTGGTTAATCTCACCGGCAGGAGGACCAGACGATGGCGACGATCACAGTGAGCAGCGAGCAGTTGCAGGCGAGTCTGTACCATTACCGGGCGCGGGTGACGGCGGTGTATGACGGAGACACCTGCACGGTGGACATTGATCTGGGGTTGAACACGTGGATTCGCGGAGAGAAAATCCGCCTCAACCGCATCAACGCCCCGGAGATGACCGGCACCGACAAACCGAAAGGAACGGCGGCGCGGGATTTCTTGCGGGGCCTGGTTCTGGACCAGGACGTCATCCTCGCCACCATCAAGGACGCCCGGGAGAAATACGGCCGGTACCTCGGCGAAATCTGGGCGGAAAAAGACGGCGCGTGGTTGAACGTCAACGACGCCTTGGTGCGCGCCGGTCACGCGCAGTACCAGAAATATTGAAGGCCGGTCCTACCGGGTTGACGGCTTGGGCGTTTCCAGCGCCTGTTTCGCGTCTTCGAGGATGTCGGCGGCGGGCACGATGATGGGCATGATCCCCAGCGCGGAGGCGCCGGAGAACATCGAGGTGATGTTGCCCTCGCCCTCGGTCGTCACATTGCGCATCAGGATCACCCCGACCGGCGCGCCCGAGGCCGCAAACACCGGCGAGCCGATGCCCGAGGAGCCGCCCTGCCCAATAATGTAAAACGTCCGCGGCCGGTCCACCACGGCATCAATCCGTTCGATGGAGACGGCGACGACGCGGTTGGCGACTTTGCCGAGCCGGTTGAGGCAGATCACTTCGTCGAGCACCTGCGGGGTGGCGGCGCCGGCGAGGCTGATGGCCGCGAGCGGTTTGGCCGGCTTGTCGACCGGCCGCAGATAGGCAAGATCGAGGTCTTTGTCGCGCAACACCACCTGGGCGGTCAACTCGGTGCCGTCGGCGAGCACCAGTTTGGCGTCCTTGACCTGGCTGTCAATCTTGATGTCCCCGGCCTGCCCGCGCATCTGTTTGGCCAACAGACTGCGCAACGTCGCCGCCGGATCAATCGTGGACAACGAAATCACCGTCAGCCCCGACGGGTCAATCACGGTGCCGATGGTTTCGGTTGTGGATTCGTTCTGTTGGTCGCGGCCGCCAAACGACATGCTCTGGTTGAGCACCAGTTTGACGGTCACCACGGCGTCTTGGTGCGCGGCCAACACGTTGCGGCCCGCCGCCGCGACATCCGCGCGGACGCTGCTGCCGGCCAGCGCCAACAGCGTGATGAGACAGAGGATTCGGTTCATGGTTTTCCTTTCGTGGGTGGTTGGTGATTCCAGTTCGGTTCGAGTTCGAGGTACCGCGTGTGAATGCCGCGCAGTACCTGCAACGTCACATACTTCGGTTTCTGTTCCGTGGCCGCCTGCATCAATGTTTCCAGAGCCGCCACATCCGCGACCGGCGCGCCGGCCACGGCCTGCACGATGTCGCCGGCCTGCAACTCGCCGAGCGCCGCCCAGCCGCCGTCTTTGACCTCGGTCACGAGCGCCCCGGGCAGGTCTTCGGGCAACCGGCTGCGCACCCGGTCGAAGAAACTCAGGTCGCGCGCGCTGAACTCGAATTCGTTGTTCTGGTACCGTTTCATCTCGCGTTCGAGCTTCGGCGACCGGACCAGCGCGGCGGTCACGGTGACCGGCTGGCCGGCCCGGCGCAACTCCAGCGCCACCGTCGCGCCGACGCGGAATTGCCGGAGCCGGGCGAAAAATGTCTCCTCGTCACCGGGTTGCGAGACCGGGATGGGTTCGCCGTCGAGTTTGACGATCCAATCGCCGACCTGCAATCCGGCGGGGCAGTGGGGATAGACCTGCGTGATGCGCACGCCGGTGAGCTTGGTGGCGCCGGCCATCTCCGGGGTGATCGCCTGCACGGCGACCGGCAACCACGCTTTGCGCGCTTCGGCGCCGGGATCTTCGAGTTCCTGCAGGCCGACTTTGATCACCGTGAGGAACCGTTCCGCCTTCCGGTCGAACTCCACCTGGACCGGCACGGGCGCTTTTTGGTCCTTGATCAGTTCCTCGGTCACCGCGCGCAACTGCTCGACGTTGGCGAGGGGGCGGCCGGCGACGGTGCGGAGCACGTCGTTGGGCTGCAAGCCCGGTTTGGCCTCGCCGCTCGGCCCGCCGGGCCGGACGGTGGTGATGAGCACGCCGTCGCGGCTGGCGAGTTTCAGTTCGCGGGCGGCGAAAAACGAGATGTTGCGGGCGGTGACGCCCCACGGTTTGAGTTCGTGCTGGCGCAACTCGGCCCGTTCGCGTTCGGCGGTGCGGACGCGCAATGGCAGTTGCCGGCCGCCGCGCTGGACGACGGCCTCCACTTCCTGGCCGAGGGGAAGGCCGGCCACTCGCTGGTTGAGCAGCGGCAGCTCTTCGTCGAACCGGACGGTCACGTCCTGGCCGTCGAGTTTGAGCAGGATGTCGTTGGACTGGAAGCCGGCCGCCTCGGCCGGGGAGTCTTTCATCACGCCGCTGATCAACGCGCCCCGCGTCTGCCCGGCGCCTTTCAGCAGCGGCTGAATCTCGATGCCGAGCCAGCTCCGGCGGACGTAGCCGGTGGCGATGATTTGCTCGGCCACGTCCCGCGCCAGGTTGCTCGGAATCGCCCCGCCGAGGCCGAGGCTGATTTCGTTGACGCCGATGACCCGGCCCCGCAAATCCACCAGGGGGCCGCCGGAGTTGCCGGGATAAATCGGGGCGTCGTGGGCAATCCAGCGGACGAGCGAGCCGACGCTTTCGCCGTCGAGCGTGAAGCCGCCGAAGCGGCGGAACATGGTGGGCATGGTCATCTTGGCGTTGCTGATGATGCCGCGGGTGACGGATTGGGAGAGCGCCAGCGGACTGCCCATCGCCAACACGGTGTCGCCGACGCGCGCGGCCGCCGAATCGCCCCAGTCCACCGTCGGGTACGTGGCATGTGTGGCGTTGTCGAGCTTGAGGACGGCAATGTCGGTCATCGGGTCGGTGCCGACGAGGGTGGCTTCGATTTCCTCGTTGTTGGCAAAGACGCAGACCGCCCGGGTGGCGCGGCCGGCGACGTGATGGTTGGTGACGAGGTAGCCTTGTTTCTTGATGATGAAGCCGCTGCCGCTGGCCTCGTGTTTGACTTCCCGGCCATTGGCATAGTCCACCCAGACCACTTGAATCCGCACCAGCGCCGGCTGCACCCGGGCGATGGCTTGTTCCATGGCCGGGCGCAACGGGTCTTGCGCCGTCGCCAGCACCGCAAACATCAAGAGGGTCGTCATCATGGTCAATCGAAAAACCGGTAACGGAAAATGAACCAGAGCGCGGCGAGGCCGTCTTTCCAGCCGATTTTCTTGCCTTCGGTGTAATCGCGCCCGGCATAATTGATGTCGGTCTCGTAGAACCGATACCGGCGCCTGGCGAGCTTGGCGGTCAGTTCCGGCTCGATGCCGAACCGCTCGGCGTTCAGCGTGATGCCCTGGAGGCAGGAGCGCTTGAAGACCTTGTAGCAGGTTTCCATGTCGGTGAGATTAAGGTTGCACACCATGTTCGACAACAAAGTCAGAAACCGGTTCGCCAGATAATGCCAGAACAGCAAGACCCGGTGCGTTCCGCCGGTGAACCGCGAGCCGTACACCACATCCGCCCGGCCGTCGAGAATGGGCGCGAGCAGCTTCGGATAATCGCGCGGGTCATATTCGAGGTCGGCGTCCTGAATCAGGATGATGTCGCCGGTCGCCTGCTCCAGCGCGGTGCGGACCGCGGCGCCTTTGCCCCGGTTGTACGGATGGGTGACCGTTTTGAGGTTGCCGTCTTTCGGCAATTCCTTGATCACCTGCGCGGTGCCGTCGGTGGAACAATCGTCCACGAGGATGATTTCTTTCTCCAGTCCGCAGGTGTCCGCCGCGCGCACCCGCCGAAGGATTTCGGCCAGCGTGGCCGCCTCATTGAAAACAGGAATGAGGATGGACAGTTTGCGGAACTCCGGCGTCATGGGCCGCCAACCTACCGGCAAAGCGCACAGCACTCAACACAAAAACGCTTGGCGAGAGTTGCCGGACCGTGCTAGGGTGCGACTGCTTGCCAGCGGGCGGGTTAGCCAAGTGGTAAGGCGGGAGTCTGCAAAACTCCTATGCGTCGGTTCGATTCCGACACCCGCCTCCATCCCGGTTCACCACGGGACTGGAATCCGGCCCCGCCCACAATCCCGTGGAGGGCCGGAGAAATGTCCGGGGATCACGCCATCTCGGATTTTGTTTCAGCGCCCCGTGCCGGCCTCGTCCGGCGCGCCCGGGCGCTGTCCCCCACCACGGCGCCGGTGGAGAACAATGTACAATCCGACCCCGGCCACCGCGCCGAGCGAATCGGCCAACATATCCTTCTGCGCGTCCCAGATGTCGCCCTGACTGCCCAACACCGCGAGGCCCGCCGCCGCGTCGCTGCACACGGCGTATTGCCACTCGAAGATTTCGTAGAACGCCGCCAGCCCGGCAATCGCGAACAGGCCGAACAGGTAGGCCACAACCGGCTTCGTCACCCATCGCCGGCCGAGTAACAGTTCCACGACCGGATACGCGTAGAAGCCGACCGTGAAATGCGCCAGCCGGTCGTAGTGGTTGCGCTCGAACCCGAACAGATGCGTCACGAACCCGAACGGCACCCGTTCAAACGTGTAGTGCCCGCCGATCGTGTGCAGATAAATGAGGCAACTCATCAACACATACGCCGTGTTCGAGAACCGCATGCCCGCCGCATACAACCCCACCAACACCACCACGACCGGCAGGATCGTCAGGTTCTCCACCCACCACACGTCCCGCGCATACGGCCGGACCGCCAGCCCGGCAAACAGCAGGAGATAGCCCGCCAACAACCACACCGGCAGTCGCTGCTGTCGGGCGGCCGTCATCGTTGCTGCTGGAGTTTCTGGTTTTTGGCGCGCGCCTGGTCGGCCAGCCGTTGCTTGAACTCCACCATCTGCGCGGTCCGGGCGGGATCACCCGAGGCGATGATTTGCGCGGCGAGGATCCCGGCATTGCGCGCGCCGCCGACGGCCACCGTGGCCACCGGCACGCCCGCCGGCATTTGGACCATGGCCAGCAACGAGTCCAATCCCCCGGCCAGCTTCGTCTCCATCGGCACCGCAATCACCGGCAACGGCGTCACTGCGGCAACCACGCCGGCCAGGTGCGCGGCCCCGCCCGCGCCGGCAATGATGACGCGCAATCCGCGGGTGTGAGCGTGCCGGGCGTACTCCGCCACGTCGTCCGGGGTCCGGTGGGCGCTCATCACGCGCGCTTCCCACGTCAACCCCAACTCCGTGCAGGCTTCGCCGGCCGCTTTCATCGTCGGCCAATCGGAGTCGCTCCCCATCAAGATGCCCACTTGGACATTCGTTTTCTTGTCGCTCATGGCTTTCCTCCGACTGTTTGTTTTACCAACGCCTCCAGGCTGCCGGCCCGGACCAGCGCGTCTTCCACCTCGATAATCTCCTGGATTTGTTGGAGAAACCACGGGTCAATCTTGGTGAGCCGGTGGATTTCCTCGGCGGTGAAGCCGGCGCGGAAGGCGTGGCGGATGTAGAAGACGCGTTCGGCGCAGGGGGTGATGAGTTTGCGCTCGATCTCCGTCCGATCGCGAATCTCGCGGCCGCCGCCCCACCGGCCGCCGTAAAGGCCGGTCACGCCGATTTCGAGGCTGCGCAGCGCTTTTTGGAAACTTTCCTTGAACGTCCGCCCGATCGCCATCACTTCGCCCACGCTCTTCATCTGCGTGGTCAGGATCGGATCGGCCTGGGGGAATTTCTCGAAGGCAAACCGGGGAATCTTTGTGACCACGTAGTCAATGGTCGGCTCGAAACTGGCCGGGGTCGTCTTCGTGATGTCGTTCGGGATTTCATCGAGCGTGTAGCCGACCGCCAGCTTGGCCGCGATTTTCGCAATCGGGAATCCGGTCGCCTTCGACGCGAGCGCGCTGGAGCGGCTGACGCGCGGGTTCATCTCGATGATGCACTGCCGTCCGTTCTCAGGATTCACCGCAAACTGGATGTTCGAGCCGCCGGTCTCGACGCCGATCTCCCGGATGCAGGCAAAACTGGCGTCGCGCATCTGTTGCCATTCCTTGTCGGTCAACGTCTGGATCGGCGCCACCGTGATCGAATCGCCGGTATGCACCCCCATCGGATCGAAGTTTTCAATCGAGCAAACAATGACGCAATTGTCCGCCTGATCGCGCATCACTTCGGTCTCGAACTCTTTCCAGCCGATCAGCGATTCCTCGATGAGAATCTCCGTGACCGGCGAGGCTTCGAGCCCTTTCTCGGCCATCCGGTCGAACTCTTCCCGGTTGTACGCCACGCCGCCGCCGGTGCCGCCGAGCGTGAACGCGGGCCGAATAATGACCGGGAACCGCCCGATGGTCTTCGCGATCGCGCGCGCCTCCTCCACCGTGTGCGCCACGCCGCTGACCGGGCAGTCGAGGCCGATCTTCAGCATCGCCTCCTTGAACTTCAACCGGTCCTCGCCCTTCTCGATGGCCTCGGCCTTCGCGCCGATCATCTCCACGCCGTGGTGCTGCAACACGCCGCTCCGCCACAACGCCATCGCCGTGTTCAACCCCGTCTGCCCGCCCAGCGTCGGCAACAACGCGTCCGGTTTTTCTTTCTCGATGATCTTCGCCACGGCCTCCGGCGTCACCGGCTCGATGTAGGTCGCGTCGGCAAACTCCGGGTCGGTCATGATCGTGGCCGGGTTGGAGTTGACGAGCACGACGTGGAATCCCTCTTCGCGCAGCGCCTTGCACGCTTGCGTGCCGGAATAATCAAACTCACACGCCTGCCCAATCACAATCGGGCCGGCCCCGATGATGAGGATCTTCTGAATGTCCGTTCGCTTCGGCATACTGGGGCGGGACAATACACCGACCGAGCGTCAACTGACGAACAATTTATTCATCGCCCCTTGCGGGTGGGTGCACTGCAAGTTTGGGGCTGGCGCGCGCGGCCCGTTGTTGGCACGCCCGGGGAGATTCGAACTCCCGACCCGCGGATTAGAAATCCGCTGCTCTGTCCAACTGAGCTACGGGCGCGCCGCGCAGGGTACTATGCCATTTCTCCCTGGCCCGGCAAACAAAAAGGCGGCCGCAACTCCACGCGACCGCCTTCTTGAAACCAACCGATTCCGATCGAATTACTTGCCGAGGATCGCCACTTTGGCCGCCTTCGCGAGCCGGAACTTCACCACCGTCTTCGCGGGCACGGTGATTTCCTGGCCGGCCTTCGGGCCAAACCGCATCACCATCTTGCGGGCCGGGCGCTTGCTCAACACGAGCTTGCCCAAACCGGGGACGGCAAACACGCCGCCTTTTTTCGCTTCCCTGCAGGCAAGCGCCACGAGTTCATCCACCACGACGCCGGCGGCCTTCTTGGACACCCCGGCCTTCTCGGCCAGAGTCTTCAGCACTGCGGACTTCGTCATCTTAGCCATGGATTGTATCCTCCTTGTTTATGGTTAAGGGTTCGGGCGGATTACTACCAGAACCCCCGGTCTCTTGGCAAGCCCTGATTTTACAGGCCGGAAACACTTCCGCGACCGGTGAGGAACGGGTTCTGCCGGCGTTCCCGGCCGATGGTCGTCGCGGGACCGTGACCGGCAAAGACCCGGACATCGTCGCCCAGCGGCAACAGCTTCTGCCGGATCGCCCGCAACAAGGTCGCGTAGTCGCCGCCCGGCAAATCCGTCCGGCCAATCGCGCCGGCAAACAACACGTCGCCAGTGAACACCACGCGCGCCGTCGGCTCAAACAACGCAACGCTGCCGGGACAGTGACCGGGACATTCCAAGATTTCAAATCGGAGGGCGCCGACTTGGAGCGGCCGGCCTTCTTCGAGAAACATCTCCGGCCGGCACGCCGGCATCTCGATGTCCAAGCCGAACCATGCCGGTTGCGGCAACTCCAGCAACGGCACGCCGTCGCGGTGGAGGCCGAACGGCGCGCCGGTCAACCGGCGCAGCTCGGCGTTATCGAGCAGATGATCCCAGTGGGCGTGGGTGTTGACGAAGCATTGGATGGGCGCGTTCCATTGCCGGGCTTGCTTGACCATGGCGGCGGCGGTGCCGAGCGGGGCGTCTATCACCAGCGACCGGCCGTGCTCGCGGTCGGCAACCAGATACCCGTTGGTGGCCGCGGGACCGGCCTCGAAAACCTGCATCAACATGCCGGTCCTATTCGTCTTCCTCGTCAAACTCGCCTTCACTGTCCGGGTCGAGTTCGGCGGAATCGCTCCAATCATGGCCGCACGTCGGGCAGATCAGGTGATTCTGGCGTAATTCCTGAATCGAAACGTCCACGTTGCAGTTGGGACAGGTGATCTCGTCCATGACCGAAATCTATGGCACCGGGTCACCGGCGCAAGCCCAACCGTCCAGAAACGCCTGCACACACTGATCCATTTCCCGGGCGTAGCCGCCTTCGAGGACGGCGAACGCGGGCAACTGGTGTCCGGTGAACCGGGCGACGCTCCGGCCAATTTCCCGGTAATCCTCGATCTCGACGCCCATGCGGGTGATCGGATCGCCGACGTAGGCGTCGAACCCGGCGGACATCGCCAACAGGTCCGGCTTGAACTCGCAGAGCTGATCGAGCGCGTTGTCCACGGCGGACACGAACTCAGAGCCGGCGGTGTTGGGCGGCAACGGGTAATTCAAGCAGTTCCCCCGGCTGTGCAGGCCGGTGCCGGGATAGCAGGGCGATTGGTGGATGGAGGCGAACAACACCCGGTCGTTGCCGAAAAAGATGTCCTCGGTGCCGTTGCCGTGGTGACAATCGAAGTCGAGGATGCCGACGCGTTGGACGGTACCAGCGGCGAGCGCATGGGCGACGGCAATGGCGAGGTTGTTGAAATAGCAGAAGCCCATCACCCGGTCGCGCGTGGCGTGGTGACCGGGGGGACGCATCAGGGAGAAGGACGGCGCGCCGGCCAGAGCCTGCCGCGCCGCCAGCAGCGCCGCGCCCGCGGACAGCCGGGCGAGGTCGTAACTATTCGAAAACCACGGCGTGTCGGCATCTTGATACGTGCCGGTTTTCACCGCGTCGAGCAGCGCGGGGGAGTGGACGCGGAGAATGTCGGCGTCGGCGCACGGCTCGGGGGACAGCCAGACGGCCCGGCCCTGTTGCAACCGGGCGGCGGCGCGGCGGACGCGGTCCGGGCTTTCGGGGTGACCGGCAGCCGCGTACTCCAAACAGCGCGGGGAATAGATGATCTGCATCGGGCGGCAACATAGGCAGGCCGGGCCGCCGGCGCAACTGCTCTTCTATTGCGGTGACCGGAGGGGTGTGCTAGCTTCGGGCAAACATTATGGACGAAAAACCTCCACGTATTCCGCGGTTCACAGGCCCGCCCGACGGGGGGCGCGACCCGTTTGTGTCGAAACGACTGGTGGCGCTCTGGCTGGTCATTCTGGTGATGGTGCCGCTGTTTCTCTGGCTCCGCCAACAGCAGGCCCAACCGGAGGAGCTGCCGTATAGCCGGGTGAAACAGCTCGTCGAAGCCGGTCAGGTCAGGAGCATCAAGTTCGTCGAGGGCGCCGGCGCGTTGCTGACCATTCGCGGCGAATACACCGGCAAGGCCGGCGCGGTGAAGTTCACCAGCAAAGTCATCAAGAGCGACGAGATTCTGAAGTTTTTTGAGACCCACAAACTGACGCCGGACTTCGAGGAGGCGAACCAGTTCTGGGTGCAGTTCTTCTGGTCGGCGTTTCCGTTCTTGCTGTTTGTCGGGCTGCTGTACTTCGTGTTTCTCCGGCAGATCAAGGTGGCCGGCAAAGGCGCGTTGAACTTCGGCAAGTCCCGCGCCCGGATGCTCAGCCGCGACAGAAACAAGATCACCTTCAAGGAAGTGGCCGGGATGCGCGAGGCCAAGGAGGAAGTCGAGGAGATCATCCAGTTCCTCAAAGACCCGAAGAAATTCCAGCGGCTCGGCGGCCGGATTCCGAAAGGCGTGTTGATGGTCGGCCCGCCCGGCACCGGCAAGACGTTGCTGGCCAAGGCCATCGCCGGGGAGGCGGATGTGCCGTTCTTTTCGATCAGCGGGTCCGATTTCGTGGAAATGTTCGTCGGCGTCGGCGCCAGCCGGGTGCGCGACATGTTCGAGCAGGGCAAGAAGAACGCGCCGTGCCTGATTTTCATTGATGAAATTGACGCCGTCGGCCGCCAGCGCGGCGCCGGGCTTGGCGGCGGGCACGACGAACGCGAGCAAACCCTCAACGCGTTGCTCGTCGAGATGGACGGCTTCGACACGCAGGAAGGCGTGATCATCATCGCCGCGACCAACCGGCCCGACGTGCTGGATTCCGCGTTGCTGCGGCCGGGGCGGTTCGACCGGCAGATCGTCATTGACATGCCGGACCTGAACGAGCGCGAGGAAATCCTCAAAGTCCACGCCCGCAACGTCAAGATGGCCAAAGACGTTGATCTCAAAGTCATCGCCCGCGGCACGCCCGGCTTCAGCGGGGCCGACCTCGCCAACATGATCAACGAGGCGGCGTTGCTCGCCGCGCGCAACGACAAAAAATGCGTCGGCATGGAAGAACTTGAGGAGGCCCGCGACAAAGTCCGCTGGGGCCGCGAACGGCGCAGCCGGGTGCTCGACGAGAAAGACAAGAAAATCACCGCCTACCACGAGGCCGGGCACGCGCTGGTGATGTCGCTGCTCGAACACACCGAGCCGCTGCACAAGGTCACAATCATTCCGCGCGGCATGTACATGGGCGCGACATTCTCGCTGCCGGAAAAGGACAAATACAGCGAGAGCAAGAAACAACTGCTCGACGAGATTGCCGGCATCATGGGCGGCCGCATCGCGGAAGAATTGATTTTCGGCGACTGCACCAGCGGCGCCGCCGGCGACATCCGGCAGGCCACGCACATCGCCCGCAAAATGGTCACCGAATGGGGCATGAGCGACCGGATCGGCATGGTCAACGTCAGCGACCAGGAACAACACATGTTCCTCGGCCGCGACCTGTTCCGCGGCCGGGAAGTCAGCGAACAAACCGCCCGCGAGATTGACGAGGAAGTCCGCAAGATCATTGACGAATGCCACGCCCGGGCCAAAAACATCCTGACCACGCACCAGGACAAGCTCGTGGCGCTTGCCGAGGCGTTGCTCGAATACGAAACGCTCGACGCCCAGGAACTGGCGGAGATCATCCAGACCGGCAAGCTCGCCAATCCGCCGCGCCGCACCGGCGGAATCGGCACCGTGACGGCCACCCCACCGGCCCCGGCCCCGGCGCCGCCGAAACCGGAAACGTTGCCGGCCCCCGGCATTGATCCCTCACCGGCCCGCGCGTGAACACCGCCCAGCTCACCCGGCTGCTCCAAGACCTCGTTCGCCTCCCCAGCGTCAACCCGCGCAGCGATCCGCGCGCGCCGGCGGCCACCACCGGCGAAGCGCGGATGGCCGACTACCTCGCGGACTTCCTCCACAAACTCGGCCTCGACGTGGAACGGCACGACGTCGAGCCTGGCCGGCCCAACGTCATCGGCAAATTTTCCTCGCGCGGCGGCAAACGCAGCGTCGCCCTGGCGCCCCACACCGACACCGTCAGCGCGGCCGGCATGACAGTGGACCCGTTTGCCGCCGAAATCCGGGACGGCCGGTTGTACGGACGCGGCGCGGTGGATACCAAAGCCTCGTTGGCCGCCGGGCTGGCCGCGCTGACCCGCGTCAGCCGCGACAAAAGTTTCCGGGCAGGCGACCTCGATGTCTGGTTCTGCGCGCTGGCCAGCGAGGAGAACGGCAATCAAGGCGCGCGGGTGTTGACCGGGCGCGGGTTCAAAGCCGATTTTGCGATTGCCGGCGAGCCGACCCGTTGCCGGGTGGTCCATGCCCACAAAGGGGCGTTGTGGCTGAAAATCACCACGCGCGGCCGGACGGCGCACGGGGCCACCCCGGACCTCGGCGAGAGCGCGATTGCGAAAATGGCCGACGTCATCCGGTACGTGCTCGGCGAGTACGCGGCACGGCTGAAGGCGGCGCCGGATCCGGTGCTGGGGCCGGCCACGGTGAACGTCGGCGTGATCCACGGCGGCAGCGGCGTGAACATTGTGCCGGCCCGGTGCGAAATCCAGTTGGACCGGCGGCTGGTGGGCGGCGAGACCGGGGAGGCGGTGCTGGCCGAGCTGCGGCGCGCGCTGGCGGCGATCCCGGTGGACATCGAGTTGCTGGGGATGAGTTGCCCGATCCTCCGCACCGACCCCGCCCATCCGTTTGTCGGCGCGCTGGCGCGGGCGACGGGGCGACCGGAGCCGTTGACGACGATGGCGGGATTCACCGACGCGGCGATTTTTGCCGGGCACGGGATCCCGGCGGTGGTGTTTGGTCCCGGCGACATGGCGCAGGCGCACGCGCCGGATGAGTTTGTGGAGCTGGCGCAGGTCGAGGAAGCGGCGCGGATTTTGGAGCGGTTTCTCAGCGCGGCGGCGCGGGCACAGTAAAGCCAAGCAGCCGCAGCGCCTCGGCAATCGCGGCATACAAGGTGGACGGAGTCATTGCGTCCTTGTTGAGGAACGCCGCGCCCAGCGCCGCCAGATTGTCGCAGAGCTGATCGCGCTCCAGCCCGGAGATGACCACCACCGGCAGCCGCGGGTGGCGGCGGCGGATGTCGCGCAGAACCTCGCCGCCATCCATCACCGGCAGTTTCCAGTCGAGAATCACCAGCGCGTAGCGGTGGGCGACGAGTTTCGCGACAGCCTCGCGGCCGTCGGCCGCGTAGTCCACGGCCAGCTCGCGTTCGAACGGCCACGCTTTGCCGAGGTGCCGCGTGGTGATTTCCCGGTCCATCTCATCGTCGTCAATGACGAGGACCGGCAGGCTTGGTTTCGGGATTGGCGCGGCCATGGCGGGCAGCCTACCGGGTTGGCCTTCGGGAATCAATGGCGGAAAAAAGAAAAGGTTGCAGGCCGGGCGGCGCGCCGGTAACGTACCGGCACTGACCAAGGTCACCATGAAAACCATTGCGGTCTATCCGGGCAGCTTTGATCCCATCACCAACGGGCATTTGGATGTCATCCGCCGCGCGGCGTCGCTGTTCGACCAGGTGGTCGTGGCGGTGGCGCACAACCAGGAGAAAACGCCCTTGTTTAGCGCCCCGGAGCGGGTGGCGCTGGTCCGGGCGGCCGTGCATCCGCACGGCAACGTGAGGGTGGACGAGTTTGCCGGTCTGCTGGTCCGGTACGCGCGGCGGATCGGGGCGAACGTGCTCGTGCGCGGGTTGCGGGCGGTGTCGGACTTCGAATACGAGTTTCAAATGGCGCTGGTGAACCGCCGGTTGGACCCGCACGTGGAGACCATTTTTCTGATGCCGAAAGAGGAATACATCTTTCTGAGTTCACGCTCGGTCAAGGAAGTGGCGGCGTTGGGCGGCGACGTGAGCGGGTTCGTGCCGGCGGTGGTGGCCAAGGCGTTGCGGCGGAAACTGGGGGTCACGCAACGGCGATGAAAATCAACGTGAAACGCATTCCGGTCAACGGCGAACGGTTGACCGGCCACGAGCCGGCCAGCGTGATGGAGCTGGACACGGACGATGTGCGGTTCGCGCAGGCGATCGCGTATGACCTGTTGGCGCAGGTGCAGGGCGCGGCGTTGCTGGTGACCGGGTCGTTGCGGACGCCGGTGACGTTGCGGTGCAGCCGGTGCTTGAAAACGTTCGACTGGCCGCTGGTGGTCCGGGAGTTCGTGGTGCATCGGGAGCTGCACGGGGAGGATTTCGTGGACTTGACCGCGGACATTCGGGAAGATATTCTGCTCGAACTTCCACAACGAGCCTTGTGTGGTGAACAATGCCGCGGGCTTTGTCCGCTGTGCGGCAAGGACTTGAATGAAGGGCCGTGCCGGTGCCAGCCGCCCCAGGAGGCGGGCCGGTGGGCGGTGTTGGATCAGTTGCAACTGAAGAAGAAATAGAAAAGGAATTTATGGGAGTCCCAAAACGCAGAATGTCGAAAATGCGGCTGCGCACGCGCAAAGCGTCGCACCGGCCGGCGGCGCCGGAGCTGGCCAAGTGCGCGCAGTGCGGCGCGGCGGTCCGCCCCCACCGGGTCTGTCCCGCGTGCGGGTATTACAAAGGCCGGCAGGTCGTTTCCGTCAGCGCCGCGTGAGGCAACAGCCATGAAGATTGCCGTCGATGCGATGGGGGGCGATTTCGCTCCCCAGAACATCGTGGCCGGCGCTGTCGAAGCGCTTCGACAGATCGGCCCGATTGACCGGTTGTATCTCGTCGGCAAACAGGACCAGGTCCACGCCGAACTCCAACGCCACGGCCCGGTGGACCCGCGTCTGGAAGTGGTCCACGCCAGCGAAGTCGTCACGATGGACGATCCGCCCGTGCAGGCCATCCGCCGGAAGAAGGACAGCTCGATGACGCGGGCGATTGATCTGGTCAAGACCGGCCAAGCCGACGCGGTCGTTTCCGCCGGCAACACGGGGGCGCTGTTTACAGCCGCTCATTTGAAGCTGCGGACGCTGGACGGCGTGGACCGCCCGGGGCTGGCCACATTGTTTCCGGCGCCGCCGAACCCGTTTGTGTTGATGGACGGGGGTGCGAACCTTGAGCCACACGCGGAGAATCTGGTGCAGTACGCCATCATGGGCAGCTTGTATTGCCGGCAGATTTTGCATTACGCCAACCCGCGGGTGGGCGTGTTCTCGATCGGCTCCGAGCAGATGAAGGGCAACGAGTTGAGCCTGGAAACCTACCGGCAACTCAAACAGTTGCCTCTGAATTTTGTGGGTAACATTGATGGACACGATTTGTTTGCCAACAAAGCCGACGTGATCGTCACCGACGCCTTTGTCGGCAACGCGATCTTGAAGACCTGCGAGAGCACGGCGCGGCTGGTCGGGGCCATGCTGAAACAGGAATTGCGGAAGAATCCGTGGCGGCTGCTCGGCGCGTGGCTGGCGCGGGGCGCGTTTGAAGCGGTCCGCCGCAAGGCCGACCCCGACGAATACGGCGGCGCGATTCTGCTCGGCATCAACGGCATTTGCATCAAGGCCCATGGCGCCAGTTCGCCCCGGGCGATCAAGAACGCTATCCGCATCGCCACGGAGTTTGTGGGCAGCCAGTTCAACAAGCACATCGTCGAGGAGATCCGCAAATTTCATGAACCCACCAGGCAAACCACGGCTGCGCAACCCTAGATCCCAACAACCGCCGCGCCCGGTCCATATCGTCGGGACCGGCTCCTACGTGCCGGACCGTGTGCTCACCAATGCCGACCTCGAAAAAATGGTGGACACCAGCGACGAATGGATCGTGACCCGCTCCGGTATCCGCGAACGCCGCATCGCGCCCGATTATCTTTGCACCTCCGACATGGGCGCCCGGGCCGCGACCCGCGCCCTGGAACAGGCCGGTATTCGGGCCGAGGAAATTGACCTGATCATCTGCGCCACCCTGACCCCGGACATGCCGTTCCCGGCCACCGCCTGCCTGATCCAACAAAAAATCGGCGCCAAACGCGCCGCGGCGTTCGACATGGAAGCGGCCTGCTCCGGTTTTCTCTACGGACTGGAAATCGGCCAGCAATTCATCACCTCCGGCACCTACAACACGGTGCTCGTCGTCGGGGCCGAAAAACTTTCCACCATTGTGGACTGGACGGACCGGAATACGTGCGTGCTCTTTGGCGACGGCGCGGGGGCGGCGATTTTGCGCAGCCGGGGATCGGAGCACGGGATTCTCACAACCTGCATGGGGGCCGACGGGTCGCAGGCGGACATCTTGTTGATGCCCGCCGGCGGCGCGCGGTATCCGGCAACTCGCGAGTCCGTCAGCGCCGGCATGCACTACCTGAAGATGTCCGGCAAGGAAGTGTACAAACAGGCCGTGACCGCCATGCAAATGGCCGCCGAAGAGGCGTTGCGCAAATGCAACCTGACCGCCGCCGACATCAAGTGCATGATCCCGCACCAGGCCAACATCCGCATCCTCGAAACCATTGCCGACCGGTTGGGGATTCCCATGGACCGGGTGTACGTCAACCTCCACCGGTATGGCAACGTCTCCGCCGCCTCCGTGGCCATTGCGCTGGACGAGGCGGCGCGCGAAGGGCGGTTCCAACGCGGCGATTTGATCCTGCTGGTGGTCTTCGGCAGCGGCCTGACCTGGGCCGCCTGTGTCATCCAGTGGTAGCAACTGCGCGTTGACACCCATCCGGGCCGGTGTTAGCTTCTCGCCGTTATGGGCGCAACGAAACGCGATACTTCGGGTGTGTTCGCCGGCGGTCTCCAGACGCCCGGTCGTGTTTCCTCCCTCAGCCCCAACGGCATCACCTTTCAGACCCCGCAATACCTGCCGCAATGGACTGAAGTGGGCGTGCTGATGCGGTTGCCGGGCGCGGGGCGTCAAGCTCACCGGCCCGTGGATTGCCGCGGCGTCGTGGTGCAATGCGCCAAACGCGCGGCGGGGGAAGGATTTGAAGTCTCGTTGCTGTTCCTCGACCTGCCCAAACGCGCGGCGGCGCGCTTGGCCACCGGCGCGCGCACCGCGGCGCCGACCAGCCTTTCCATCGTGCGTTAGCCGCATGGATGCCCTTCACAACCTGCTGAAATTCGCGCTCAACATGAGCGCCTCCGACATCCACATCAAACCCGACCATCACCCGACGCTGCGGGTCGCCGGCGAATTGTTCCCGGTCCAGGAAACGGTGCCCACCGAGGCGGACGTCAACGCGATGGTCGCGCACATGTTGCCGCGCCACCTCGAAGCGCGGCTCGAACGCGAGAAAGAAGCGGACTTTTCCTATTACGCCCCGAACATCGGCCGCTACCGGGTCAACGTCTATTACCAGCGCGGCCAACTCGCCCTGGCGCTGCGCTACGTCAAACCCCACATTCCGACCTTCGAGGAACTCCGGTTGCCGCCGCAACTGGCAAAAATCGCCAGCGGCGACCGGGGAATCGTTCTGGTCACCGGCGCGACCGGCTGCGGCAAGTCAAGCACGCTCGCCGCGATGGTCAACCACATCAATCAGACCGAAAAATGCCACATCATCACGATGGAGGACCCGATCGAGTTCCACTTCGAGGACCACCAATCGGTCATTGAACAACGCGAAGTGGGGTTGGACACCTTGAGTTTTGAGCGGGCCCTGGTCCACGTCATGCGGCAGGACCCGGACGTGATTATGATCGGCGAGATGCGCGACAGCCAATCCTTCATGGCCGCGCTGGCCGCCGCGGATACCGGCCATCTGGTCCTCACCACCCTGCACACGACGACCGCCTACTCGGCCATCGGCCGGGTCCTGGACTTCTTCCCGGCGCACGAACGCGAGCAAATCCGCCGGCAAATCGCCGCCAACCTGCTCGCCGTGGTCTGCCAACGACTCGTGCCGGCCCTTGGCGGCGGCCGCGTGCCCGCCGTCGAAATCATGATCAACACGCCAACTGTCCGCAAGCTGATTGACGAAAACCGGCTCGACACCTTGTTCGCGGCCATCGAGACCGGCCACGAAGACGGGATGCAGACGTTCAATCAGTCGCTCTACAAGCTCGTCAAAGAAAAACTCATCACCGAAGAAAACGCGTTGACCTTCGCCACCAACCCGGATGCCCTGCGCATGAATCTGCGCGGCATCTTCCTCGACGAATCCCGGCGCATCCTCGCCACGACCTAGCGGAGGGGCGCCGCCGCCCGTTCCATGAAACCAGAGCTGCCATCGTCCCCGGTCATCCACCGCTTCCCCGGCAACCCGGTGTTGTCCGCCCGCGACGTGCCGTATCCGGCCACGCTCGTCTTCAATGCCGGCGTGACGAAATATCAGGGCCGGTACGTGATGATCTTCCGCAACGATTACGGCCGGTGGGGCGACCCGCAGTTCGACGGCACCAACCTCGGCCTCGCCTTCAGCAACGACGGCATCCGCTGGGAAGTCCAGCCGCGGCCGTGCTGGCAATGGCGCGACAACGAAGTCCGGCGCGTCTATGATCCCCGGCTGACCGTGCTCGACGGCCGGTGCTACGTCTGTTTCGCCGTGGACACCGAACACGGGCTGCGCGGCGGCGTCGCGGTGACGGAAGATTTCAGCCGGTTCGAGGTGCTCAGCCTGACGCCGCCCGACAACCGGAACCTGGTGCTGTTCCCGGAGAAGATCGGCGGCCGGTACGTCCGGCTGGAACGGCCGTTGACGGTGTACAGCCGCGGCCGGGACCGGTTCGACATCTGGTCGGCGGACTCGCCCGACCTCCGGTACTGGGGCAACCACCGGCTCGTGCTCGGCGTCGAAGCGATCCCGTTCGCCAACGACAAGCTCGGCCCCGGCGCGCCGCCCGTGAAAACCCGGCAGGGCTGGCTCACGACGATTCACATCGTGGACCGCGATGAGTCGCGCGGGAAGAACGGTTGGGAACGGGCTTGGAAGAAGCGGTACTGCGCCGGGCTGATGTTGCTTGACCGGCACGACCCGAGCCGGGTCATTGGCTTGTGCCGGGAACCGTTGCTCGCGCCGGAAGCCCCCTACGAAGTCGCCGACGGTTTTCGGACGCATGTGATTTTCCCCGGCGGGATGATTCTCGAAGAGACCGGGGAAGTGAAGATTTACTACGGCGCGGCCGACACGGTGGAATGTCTCGCCACCGCGCACGTGGACGATCTGCTGGCGCTTTGCGCGCCCGTCACGGGCGGTGCATCGGGTACGGGATCGTGAATTCGCTTGCCGGTCCGGTCCGGTACTGGTTCAGGGTCGGCGAATACGTTTTCACGCGGATGACGTTCTCGGCCGGCGCGAATTGGTAGAGCCGGAGCCAGCCGTTGCCGCCGTTCTTCTCGTTCTGGTAGTCACTGAGAACGATGTGCACCACGCCGGTCGCGTTGGTTTCGGCCCGGTAGGCCTCGCCGTGGTTGTGCCCGCACAGCATCAGAAACAAATTCGGGTTGCCGCCCAAACTGGCGTACGCGGAAGGCGACCGGCTGGGATCATCGGTGCCGTCCGTTTTGAGAATGCAGTGCGTGACGACCATGGCGCGGCGGTTCGCGTTGGATCGGAGCACCCCGTTGGCCCAGGCGTCGAGCGGCGCGTAATCAATCTTGGCGCGGTCGAAGTCGAGGTACACGGCCACAAACGGCAGCCCGCCGGCGCTGAACAGGTCGTAGTGATTGCGGTTGTCGGCGCCGTAGTGCCCGCCATACCACGGCCGGTTCGTGAACGTGCCCAGCCCGAAAAACTGATTGTAAAGTTTTATGCCGCCCCGATGATCGTGGTTGCCGGGCACGACGCCCAGCGGGATGCCGGCCTGGAGCAGCCGGTAGAGCGCGTTGGTTGCCGCGATCCATTGCTCGGGGTAGGTGTCGCCGTCCTCCACGATGTCGCCGAGGTGGGCGACATACACGATGTTGAGCTTTTGCCGGTTGGCAATGATCCAGTCGGCCTGCGCCTGAAAAATCGCCGGGTGGTTCTTGGAGTAGAATTGCGTGTCCGGCAACGCCACAATCGTAAAATTCTCCGCCGCTCCGACAGCCAGCGCCCACATGGCGAGGCCGAGCACCACCGCCCACCGCGCCACAATCCGGTATTGCGGAAGACGAAACGTTGTCATGGCCGCCTACGCTATGCTAAACAGGAGACCGGTTCAACACCGATTTGCATCATGACGGATTCCAAACCCAATCTGATCTGGATCATCAGCGACCAGCACCGGTTGCACGCGCTCGGCGCCATGGGCGACCCGAACCTGCACACGCCGAACATTGACCGGCTCGCCAGCGAGGGGTTCACCTCCACCGCCGCCGTGGCCGGCTGCCCGCTCTGCTGTCCGTTCCGCGGCTCGTTGCTGACGAGCCGCTACCCGCATCACGCCGTGCCCGGCCATGAATATCCGCTGCCGGACGGCATGCCGACCGTCGCCCAGCCGTTCAACGATGCCGGTTACGACACCGCGTGGTTCGGCAAATGGCACGTGGACGGCTTTCAGGAACGCCAGGGCCGCGCCGCGTTCCACACCGTGCCGCGCCACCGGCGCGGCGGATTCCAGACGTGGCTCGGTTACGACAACAACAACGCCCAATGGGATTCGTGGGTGCACGGCCACACCGCCCGCGGCGATGAGGTCGAACGTTACCGGCTGCCCGGCTACGAAACCGATGAGTTGACGAACCTGCTCCTCGAGTACCTGCGCCAGCCCGACCGGAAAACGCGGCCGTTCTTCGCCACCATCTCGGTCCAGCCACCGCATGATCCGTATGTCGCGCCGGAAGAATGGATGCGGCGGCACACCCCCGGCGGCGTCCAACTCCGCCCCAACGTCCCGCCAGTGCCGCGGGTGCTGGAGCGCACCCGGCGCGAGTTGGCGGGCTACTACGCGATGATCGAGAATCTCGACTGGAACATCGGCCGCATCCGCGCCGCGCTCGACGCCACCGGTCTCGCCGACAACACGCACATTATTTTCTTCTCCGACCACGGCGACCTGCTCGGGTCGCACGGCCAATTCCGCAAGACCGCGCCGTGGGAAGAAGCGATTCGCATCCCGTTGATCATCAGCGGCGCCGGCGCCTACCGCCACCGGAGCGGCTTCCACGCGGTGCCGCTCAACCATGTGGACATCGCGCCGACGTCGCTGGGCTTGTGCGAGCTGCCGGTGCCGGGCTGGATGGCGGGCACGGATTATTCGGGCTACCGGATCCGGCGGAAGCCGGTCCCCAACGAACCGGATTCCGCGTTCCTCCAATTGGTGGTGCCGACCGGCCACGAAGACAGCACCGACCGCGCGTGGCGCGGCATCGTGACGCGCGACGGCTGGAAGTACGTCTGCCTCGAAGGCCAGCCGTGGTTGATGTTCAATCTGAACGAAGACCCGTACGAGTTCGTCAACCTCGCCCACAACACCGCCTTCCGTGCCGAGCGCCGCCGGCTTCACGACCGTCTTGCCGCCTGGATCAACGACACCGGCGACTCATTCCCGCTGGGCCCCGGATGATCCCGCAACTCCGTTGCTCGCTCCGGCAGGCCAGCGCCGTCACCGACGGGGCCCGCCTGATCGTGCGCACCGGCATCGTGCAGCGCGTTTGGGAATGGACCGGCACCGGTTTCGCAACGACGGCGATGATTTTCCCGGGATGTTCCGGGAAGGGCCAACCGACCGGCTGCGACTGGCAGTTGCCGGATGCCAGCGAGCCGCCGCCGGCCGTCCTCCGGGAACTCTCCGCGCGTGTTCAAGACGATGAAGGGTTCACCAGCGAACACATCGCGGTCACCGCCGTCATCGAATATCCCCGCGCCGGCCTCACAATCCGCTGGACGATTTGGGTTTATCCCCACGCGCCCGGACTCCGCACCCATCTCGCGGCCAAGGTGACCGGCGCGGCGCCCGCGCCGCCGCCCGGCCAGGGTGCGCCGCCCGACGCCCGCGTGGACCGTCTGCCCATCCCCGGCCGAGACTGGCGCCGCCGGTATTTCGGTTACTACAACGCGACCCAGCAGCGCAACGACACCCACCTCGACCTTCTCAAGGAAGAAGTCGTCCGTCATCCCCTGAATTACCGGGAATGGTGCGACTGGGCCAGCGCCGCCTGTCTGGAGAACGAGACCGGCGGGATGGCGCTGGTGAAGGAATCGCACAAATGCGTCAATCAACCCGGCCACGCCACCGGCGGGTTTGTGTGCGATGAGCACGACGGTTTGTCCTGCACCGGCTGGGGACTGCGCCCGCCGGAACTCGCGTCCGACCACTTCACGCCCGGCTGGGCAACGTGGTGGCTGGCGTGGTCCGGGGGCGACCGCGACCGCGCGGTGGCGTTCAAGACGTTTGACCGGCTGCGTTACCCGATTGATCCGCGCCGGGACATGTACATCCAGGCGAACACCTGGGGCAGCAGCGACAACGGGTCCGCTGCGCGCCGGGCCGCCGGGGAGCAGAGTGTTCTGCGGGAACTGGAAACCTGCGCCGAACTCGGCATTGATTGCCTGCAGATTGATGACGGCTGGCAGGTGCCGCCCGGTCACCCTACCGGGGAACCCGGTGAAAACGGCTGGCGGCCGCATCCGGCAAGCTATCCGCAGGGATGGACCAGAATCCGCGCCCGAGCCGCGGAATGCGGAGTCAAACTCGGTCTCTGGGCCGCCGCACAACCCATCTCGCTCGATGAACTCAAAGCCACGTTCACCGACGGCGGCTTCCTCCAATACAAACTCGACTTCGCCGTGTTGAAGACGCGCGCCCAGATTGACGCGCTGATGCAAAAGGTCCGCGACTTCATCGCGTGGACCAATCACCGGGTGCGCGTGAACTGGGATGTGACCGAGAACGATGCCCGGTACGGCTACTTCTTCGCGCGGGAATACGGCTGCATCTACCTGGAAAACCGCAAACCGGCCCGACCGACGGCGGTGATCTACCGGCCCCACACCGTTTTGCGGGATCTCTGGCAGGTCGCCAAATATCTCAACCTCCACCGCTTCCAGTGCCCCATCCAGAACGTGGACCGGGTGGACCGCGCCCGCAGCGACGCGCACCTCCACTCGCATTCGTACGCGACCGCCATCGCACTGATGGGCATCCCGCTCTTTTTTCAGGAAACAAAATTTTACTCGCCAGCGGCCAAAACCGAAATCCACGCCCTGCTCGACGTCTACAAGCAACACCGGGCTTCCCTCTATCAAGGCATCGTCCACCCCATCGGCGGCAAACCCGACAACGCCAGTTGGACCGGCTTCCAGTGCCACCTGCCGGCTGAGAATCGCGGCTACCTCATGATTTTCCGGGAACGGTGCAACCCCGAACCCGACTACCGGCTGGCACTGGGTTGGCTGCCCGCCGGCACGATGACGCTGACCGACCTGATCACCCACCAAAAATGGCGGCAGCCCATCACCGCAGACGGCACAACAACATTGACCATCGCCCCAGCCCCCGGCTTCCGGTTTCTGCAGTACGCCGTGTCAGAACGCCTAATACCCATCCGGAAACCTCTTTCCTGAAGACTGTCATTCTGAGCGGAGCGAAGAATCTCTGGTGTTTTCAGCGATTTTGGGAACAACAGAGACCCTTCGCTGCGCTCAGGGTGACAAGCGGGGGAGGTTTTCCGATGGGTTCTAACAAAACCGATTCTCTGTAGATACAAGCCGCAAGCTGCCCCCTTCGGGGTGCGTTCAAAAAGCGCAGGCTGAAGCCTGCCGCTACAGGTTTTGTGAGCGGCTCTAAGGCACCGGCGACTACAGCAACTCGCCGGCCCGTTTCCCGGTCACGACCCCCAGTTTCTTGTACGCCAACTCGGTCGGCACACGGCCTTGCGGGGTCCGTTTGAGATACCCCTCCTGAATGAGGAACGGCTCATACACTTCTTCGAGCGTGTCCGGCTCTTCGCCCACGGCCACCGCCAGCGAGTTCACCCCGACCGGTTTGCCGCCAAACTTGTGCACCAGCGTTTCGAGCAGGCGCTTGTCCATCTCGTCGAGACCGTGCTCGTCAATCTCCAACAGCGCCAGCGCCTTGTCGGCAAGGTCGCGGGTGATCCGGTCGGACTTCGCTTTCACCTGCGCGTAGTCCCGGCAACGCTTGAGCAAATTGTTCGCGATCCGCGGCGTGCCCCGGCTGCGCCGCGCAATCTCCAGCGCCCCCGCGCCGTCCACGCCGACGTTCAGCAACCGGGCCGAGCGGGCGACGATCCGGGCCAGCTCATCCGCCGGGTAGTAATCCAGCCGCTCGGTCATCGGGAACCGGGAACGCATCGGCGCCGTCAGCAACCCGCTGCGGGTCGTGGCGCCAACGAGCGTGAACCGGGGCAACTGGAGCCGGACGCTCCGCGCGTTCGGGCCTTGATCAATCACGATGTCGAGCCGGTAATCCTCCATGGCCGGGTAGAGATATTCCTCGACGGTTTTCTGGAGCCGGTGGATTTCGTCAATGAACAGGATGTCGCCGGCTTCGAGTTTGGTGAGCAACCCGGCCAGGTCGCCGGCTTTTTCGATGACCGGCCCGCTGGAGGTGACGATGTTCACGCCCATCGCCTTGGCGAGAATGTAGGCGAGTGTCGTCTTGCCGAGGCCGGGCGGACCGCTGAGCAGGAGATGGTCGAGCGCCTCGCCGCGTTGCCGGGCGGCTTCGACGGCGAGTTCGAGCCGTTCCTTGACCTTCGGCTGCCCGGCAAACTCCGCAAACACCGGCGGCCGCAACGACACGTCCAGCGACTTGTCGTGAATCGTCTCCGTGACAAACCGGTGGTCCGCCATAACGTTACACGCTCCTCAGCGCAACGCGGACGAGTTCTTCGATGGGCGCCTCGTGGCCCAGTTTCTCGGCGGCGGCGGCGGCGGCGCGGGTCGCGTCGGACTGTTTGTAGCCCAGCGAGACCAGCGCGAGCGCGGCGTCGGCCACATGTGGGGACGACGGGGTTGCCGGTGCAGCGGTTGGTTCGCCGACTTTGTCCCGCAACTCAACGATGAGCCGGTCGGCGGTTTTTTTGCCGATGCCGCGCAAGCTGGAAAGCGTTTTGGTGTCGCCGGCGGCGATGGCGGCGCGCAGGGCGGTGACGCTGGCGCTGGAGAGAATGTTGCAGGCCAGTTTCGGGCCGATGCCGGCAATGCTGATCAGCAGCAGAAACATGTCGCGTTCGGCGGCGGTGGCGAACCCGAAGAGTTGCTGGGTGCCGTCCTGGGCGTTGACGTGGTGGTAGGTGAGCAACTTCACGTCGTTGCCAACCGCCGGCAGTTTGTCGTAGCTGGAGACCGGGATCGTCACCGCGTAGCCGATGCCGCCGCAATCCACGACGACGCCGGTGGGATTTGCGGCGGCGAGTTTGCCGTTCACGTAGGCAATCATGGGCCACAGATTAGCACAGATGAGCACCGAGAAGCAGCGAGAAATTGGTGTTCATCTGTGTGGACCTGTGGCTCAAATCTGTTTGGGCGGGTGGAGGGGGACGCCCCGGCAGCTTTGCGCGTGGCAAATCGCCAGCGCCAGCGCGTCGGCGGCGTCGGGCGGCGGCGCGACCGGCAGGCCAAGCAACGCTTTCACCATGTTGGCCACTTGCGACTTGCCGGCGCCGCCGAGGCCGGTGACGCTTTGTTTCACTTTGCGCGGGGCATACTCGTAGATGGCGAGGCCGTGCGCGGCGGCGGCGGCGATGGCGACGCCCCGGACCTCGCCGAGGGTGAACGCGATCCGGGTGTTTTGAACGTACACCAACCCTTCGATGGCCATCACGGCCGGTTGGTGTTGCTGGATCAGGTCGCGGAGGGTGTCGCCGATGTGGACGAGGCACCGGGAGGGCAACAGCTTGACCGGGTTCTTGATTTCGCCGTGGGTGATGGCGGTGAGTTGGTTGCCGGTGGCTTCGATCAGGCCGTAGCCGGTCGAGCGCAGGCTCGGATCAACGCCAAGAATCTTCACGCGCCGGCAATCTTTTCCATGATCTCGGCCGGGATGTCGGCGGTGGAATAAACGTTTTGCACGTCGTCGTTGTCTTCCAACGCCTCGGTCAAGGCGAGCACGGCCCGGGCTGTTTTTTCATCCGTGACCGGCACGGGCGCAACCGGCAACCAGGCGACTTCGGCGCTTTGGGGTTTGATGCCTTTGGCTTCGAGCGCCTTGGCGACGGCCTCAAACTGGTGCGGGTCGGTGAGGATTTCGTATGTCTCCGGATGCGTGATCATGTCTTCGGCACCGGCGTCGAGCGCGAGCGTCATCAGGTCGTCCTCGCCGATGGCTTCTTTGGGGACGATGAGCTGGCCTTTGCGGTGGAAGAGGTGTTTGACGGCGCCGGCGCCGGCCATGTTGCCGCCGTGTTTGGCAAAGAGGGCGCGAATGTCGGCGGCGGTCCGGTTTTTGTTGTCGGTGAGCAGTTCGACGAGCACCGCGACGCCACCGGGGGCGTATCCTTCGTAGGTGATTTCCTCGTAGGTGACGCCTTCGAGTTCGCCGGTGCCTTTTTTAATGGCGCGCTCGATGTTCTCGGCCGGCATGTTGGCGGCCTTGGCCTTCAGCAGGATGGTGCGCAGCCGGGGGTTGAAACCGGGGTCGCCGCCGCCGTGTTGGCAGGCCACGGTGATTTCCTTGGCAAACTTCGAGAAGATTTTGCCGCGTTTGGCGTCAATGATCCCCTTGTAGTGTTTGACCTTTGCCCATTTCGAATGTCCAGCCATAGTATGATGAATCTTAGCTTGCCGGCGGCCGGCTTTCCATCTATTTTATGCGGGTCGCAAGGGTTGCGCGGGTGGTGGAATTGGCAGACACGTACGTTTGAGGGGCGTATGGCGAAAGCCGTGGGGGTTCAAGTCCCCCCCCGCGCACCAACGGGTGCCGTTGATGAAAAAATATCAGGGATGGAACATTGGAACCGGCCTGTTGACCGGCCTCTGCGTGTGTGGTTGTTTCCAACCGCCGCCCTCGGCCACCAAGACACCGGTCGCCGTGGCGCCGCCGGCGACGACCCAGTCACCGGAATCCGAAATGTCGCCGGAGCAGGTGCTGGGGCGCCGGGTCCGCCAGGCGTTGGATTTGGTGGACCCGCAGGGCGCCGGCCGGATCATGATCGAAGTGCATGACGGCGTGGTGACCCTGCGCGGCACGGCGCAGGACATGCGGGCGGCGTGGCGGGCGGTGGCCGCGGCTCAATCCGTGCCGGGCGTCCACCAGGTCAACAACCAACTCCTCGTCAACACCCCGTAACGGTTCACGGGGCAAACAGCGCGTCGAGCTGTTCCTTCAGCGCCGGCGCGGTCTTTTCCAAGGCCTCCGCGTAAACTTTGGCGGCGGCCGCCAGCCGGTAGTGATTGCAGAATGCCGCCAACAACAGGTACCGCCGCGGTTCGGCCTTGCCCAGGGTGGCGGCGTAGTGGTCGCCGACTTTGGCGAGGGCGGCCGGTTCGAAATTGGCCCACGTGCCGGCAATCTCGCCGTGCGGCGTGTGGAGGAAGATTTCGGCGTCCGTGGCGCGCACCAATTGGCCGACCAGGGGCGCGCCGCGGGTGGCCAGACCGGTGGCATCATACGGTCGCGCTTCAAAATCTTTCGCCAGTTGCGCCTTGAATTCCGCCAGCAACTCCACCAGAGCCTCCCGGTTCGCCAGTTGTTTGCGGCCCGTGTCGGTCTGCAGTTTTTCTTTCAGCCCAGCGTACTGGGCCGCCGCCTCGTGAAATTCATAACGTTCCCACCGGCCCAGAAGACTCCGGTCGGTTTGCTGGAGCAACGCGGTATCGGCTTCGAGGAGTTGGCGCTGATGTTCTTCGTTGTCCTGGCGTTTTTTGGCCTCGTCGTCCTGCGTCTTTGCCAGGGCGGCCTGTTGTTGTTCCGCGGCCTTGGGGAGATCGGCCGCGCGGTCGGCCAGGGCGGCGCGGACGGCCGGCAGCGTGGCTTGTTCCTGCGCCGCGCGCCATTTTTCGAGAGCCTCGATGAATTTCTGTTCCGCTTCGAGCGCCGCAATCTCCGCGGGCGCGGCGCATTCCACCGCCAGATTCGCGGCGAGCGGTTGCAGTGAATACACCCACTCCTCCTGGTCGAGTTTCGGTTGCGCGGCATAGGCGCGGAAGGCGGCGGCCGCGTCCGGCCATTGCCGGGCCCCGACCCGCGCGAAGCCGATCACCAGTTGCGTCAGCGCGTTCACCCAGGCCGGCTTGTCGTGGACGGCCTCTTCCATTTGTTGCGGCGTCACTCGACCGGCGCAGAGTTGGAGCAACGGTTGGGCCAGCGTGTGCGCGTCCAGCGCGCCGATCGCCAACGGCGGGACATCGTTGGTGCGGTCGAGCGCGAACAACGTCAGACTCTCGAAGAGCGTCACCCACTGGTGCGCCGCGGTCTGTTCCGGTTGGAGAATCTTCTCGCGGATGGCCTGATATCCTTCCTGCGCCTCGGCGTATTTGCCCGCGGCAAACACCGCCGTCGCGTCCTGCCACGCCTTGGCCCACGGCTCGTCCCCGAGCAGATTCACGGTGCCGGTGGTGACCGGCACGGTCACCGGCGCGGGCCCCGGCTCCGGCGGGGGCGGCGCGGCCGGCAAAGTTGGCGGGGCCGGTGTGCCCGATAGTTTGGCCGACAATTTCTGCCATAACTCCGGCAGGTTTTCGCGGTGCTGCCACACGAGCCAGCCGGCCGCGAGGCCCACGGTGACCATCCCGGCGGTGAGAATCAGGGAGCGGACGAGGGAGTTGGTGGATGCCGCCCGGTCGCGCTGGCCGCCCGTTGCAGCGCGTTTGAGCGCGGCATGCGCGGCTTCGAGATCGTAGATGAGTTCGTTGTAGGACGCGGGCCGGGAGGCGGGGTTCCGCGCCAACATCCGGTCAATCACGCGGATGGTGGCCTCGTGCAGGTCGGGCCGCAGCGCTTTCAACGCGGCGCCCGGCCGGCGGAGGTGATTGGCGGTGGTCCCGTCGTCGGTCTCCGTTTCCAGCAACGGCCGGCCGGCAAGCGCGTGAAACAGGGTGGCGCCCAGGGAATAGATGTCGCTGCGGAAATCTTCCGGTTGGCCGCGGAGTTTTTCGGGCGCCACGTAGTAGGGCGTGCCCCAGACGGCTTTGTCGGGCGCGGGCGGGGCGACGGGCGCGGCCGGGAGGGCCGCCCGCCGCAGGGCCGTGCGTTGTTTTTCCTGCATGTGGGCCAAACCGAAGTCCACCAGCTTCGCGTCGCCCTCGGCGCTGAACAGGATGTTGGCCGGTTTGACGTCGAGATGCAGCAACCCGCGCTGCAGCGCGGCCCGCAACCCGTGGGCGATCTGCCGGCCGATCTCCAGCACGACATCCTCGGGGAGCGCGCCGGCCGCGTTGATCCGATCGTCGAGGCTGCCTTTTTCCAGCAGTTCCATGGCGAGGTAGTACCGGCCGTCGTGCTGTCCGAACGAATAAACCTGGGCGATGTTGAGGTGCGTGACCGCCGCCGCCGCCCGCGCCTCGCGGGAAAACTGTTCGACAAACTCGGGGTTGGCCGCCGCCTCCGGGCGGACAATCTTGATGGCGCAATACCGGTGCAACGACAGGTCCACCGCCTTATAGACGGTGCCCATCCCGCCGATGCCGAGCGGGGCGACGAGCAGGTACTGCCCAAACCGCACCGGCACCACCACCGCCGCCCCGCAGTGCGGACATTCCGTGTGCGCGAACCCTTCCTTCCCGGCCAACGGGATGGCGGCCCCACACGTGTGGCAGTTCACACTTTCCGGTACTGGTCCCAACACTTCCATAATCGCCGACGCTAACACGCCCCCCGCGCCGGCAGCAACACGAAACCCGCTGTAACCTTTTGCCCGCCGCCGCCGTCTCGCTCAGTGAAAGGAGACAGTGAACAAATGAAGACAGGAACAAAAATCATGTTGGTGGTAGGAACGGCCGGGATCATGGCGTTGGGCTCGATCGCGCTGGCGGGACCAGAGGGGCACCGGTTTGGTGACCGGCCGCAGCTCGGCGAGCGCCTCGGGCTGACAGAGGACCAACGCAACAAAATCAAGACCATCCTCGAAAGCCACAAGGACGAGATCAAACCGCTGGTCGAGAAAATGATGACGGAACGCAAGGCGCTCCGGGAACTGATTCACTCCGGGACCGCCGACGAGGCCGCCATCCGGGCACAAGCCGCCAAAGTGGCAGCGGTCGAAGCCGACCTCGCCGTGGCGCGCGCGAAAGTGGCGGCGGAAATCCAACCGTTGCTGACGGCCGAACAAAAGGAAAAAGCCAGGGAACTGAAGGACGCGTTTGCGAAACGCCGGGCGGCGTTCCGCGACCGGATTGCCAAGCACCGGGCGCAGGATTAACATCCGCGCCATGGAGCCGACCGATGAACGCCTCGTCGCCGCCACCCTGGCGGGAGACGGCGAGGCGTTCGCGGCCCTTGTGGCCCGCCACAAACGCAAGGTGTTTGGCATCGCCGCCCGGTTCGCCCGGCACGACCAGGAACTCGACGACGTGGCGCAGGAGATCTTTGTGAAGGCGTACCACCACCTCGGCACATTCCGCGGCGACGCGCCGTTCGAGCATTGGCTCGCCCGGATCGCCGTCCGGAGTTGTTACGACCTGCTGCGCCGCACCCGCCGGGAACGCGAGCAGGTGCCGCTCGACGGCCTGCCGCTGGGCCGCGAGGACAACGTCAACCCCGACCGGGCGCGCGAGGTGGTGGATTGGGCGCTGCGGCAGTTGCCGGCGGACGACCGGCTGGTGATCACGTTGTTGGAATTGGAGGAAAAACCGGTGCGGGAGATCGCCGCGTTGACCGGCTGGAGCGAAAGCAAGATCAAGGTCCGGGCGCACCGCGCCCGGCAGAAATTGAAAACAATTTTGGAGGCCCACCATGAACGATGACCAACTCAACCAACTGTTGGCCGCCGCCCGCCGCGCGAAGCCGGACACGGCCCGCGTCGAGCGGGGGTTCGAAACCCGGCTGCAGGCCCGGTTGCGGGCGGAGCAGGCGCCACCGGCATTGTGGGCGGCGTGGACGTGGCGCTTGCTGCCGGCGTTTGCCGCGGTGGTGTTGGCGCTCGGCGTCTGGAACTTCGTGGCGCCGACCGCCGCGGACTGGGAACTGCCCAGCGCCGACCAGCAGTTGGTGGCCGACTACTCGGGGGAATGACATGAAGAACTGGAAAGTCATTGCGGGCATTGTGGGCGTGTTTCTGCTGGGGATGACAGCCGGCGGTTTGGTCACCGCGCGGGTGATCAAGCGCCAGGCACACCGCGCCGGCGCGCCCGGTTCGCCGATGGCGGCGGAATTCATCACGCGCCGGTTAACCTGGGAACTGCACCTGACGCCCGAGCAACGCCGGCAGGTGTTCGCGATCTTGAGCGAAACACAACGCGAATTGCGCCCCCTCTATCAACGGGCGCTGACCGAATCGCAGCAGAAAATCCGCGCCGTGCTGCGGCCCGACCAACAGGCAAAATACGACCGGCTGCTCGCGGAACGCCGCGCCGCCCGCCGACCGGGCACGATGGTTGACAAGCCGGACGAGCGTCCGTAGTCTGCCCGGCATGGGCAACGCGGCCCCAACAGCGGTGGAACTGACGGCGCCGGAGCGGGACCTGTTGCGCGTGTTGCAACCGGTGCTGGCGGCGCGCGGGCCGGCGATTGTGGACGCGTTTTTCGCGGAACTGTCGCAGATCCCCGAAACGGCCGCGCTGCTCGAAGACCCCCGCACCATCGACCGGCTGAAGCAGGTGCATCAGGAATACCTGCTCAGTCTCACTGCCCACACCGACCCCGACGCCGCGCGCGCGCACCGGGTCCGCATGGGGCAATCCCACGAACGCGCCGGGTTGCCGCCGCGGTGGTTCCTGTTTGCCTACAGCGTGTATTTTCAACTCCTCGCCCCGCTCATTCAACAGCACGTCCCCGACCGCGCGCCGGCCACGATGCTCGCGCTGGGCAAGGCGTTCCTGTGCGACGCGGCGCTGGCCCTGGAAGCGCACGCGCGCAGCGAGCGCTACCGGCAACTCCAGCAGTTTGACAGCATCATCAATGATTCCGCAGACGTGATTATCATGCTCGACCAGAACAAACGGTTCCGCGCCTGGAACCGGGCGGCGGAACACGTCTTCGGCTGGTCGGCCGCGGAAATCCTCGGCAAACACGTCAGCACCATTGTGCCGGCGGACATTCTGCAGGCCGGTGAGTTGGAACGCATTGATCGCGAGGCGGAGCGGGCCGGCTTCTGCCACCTCGAAACCGAACGCCAGACCAAAGACGGCCGCCGCGTGCCGGTCGAGCTGACCCTGTCCGTCCTCCGCGACGCCGACGGCGCGCCGCTGGGGCGGTCGGTGATCCTGCGCGACATCACCGCGCGCAAACGCAACGAGGAGGCCCGCTTGCGCACCGAGCGGCTGGCCACCATCGGCGCGATGTCGGCCAAGCTCGCCCACGAAATCCGCAATCCGCTCAGCTCCGTCCTCCTGAACCTGGACCTCGTGTACGACGAAATCGAGACGCTGGCCCAGGTGGTCCCGCAAGCCGCCAACGAAGCCCGGGCGCTCCTGCGGAGCCTCGAATCCGAAATCCGCCGCGTCCAGCGCGTGACCGAGGATTACCTCCAGTTTGCCCGGCTCCCGACACCGCTGCGCGAGCCGACGGCCTTGAACGACGTTCTCCGGCCGGGACTGGCGTTCATGCAATCGCTCTTTGACGCGGCGCGGGTGAAGTTGGCATGTGATTTTGCGCCGGACCTGCCGACCGTGCCTGTGGATGAAACGCAACTCTGGCAGGCCATCCTCAACATCATCCGCAACGCCCTCGACGCGATGCCCGGCGGCGGCACGCTCACCGTGCGCACGGCGCGCGCCGGCGGGGAGGTGTTGCTGGCCATCAGCGATACCGGCCGCGGGATGACGCCGCTCGAACAGCAGAACCTGTTCAAGCCATTTTTCAGCACCAAGCCCGGCGGCACCGGCCTCGGTCTGCCGTTGACGCAACAGATCGTGGCCGAACACGGCGGCCGCATTGAATGTCAAAGCATCGAAGGCCGCGGGACGACGTTTCTTCTGTACCTGCCGGTCGATCCAGGTTGCCAGAAATGAGTTCCGTCACGCGCCCCGCGGGCGCGGGGGCGCGCGGGCCGACCCGTGCGGCATTGGCGCCGGCCCGGCGGGCTTAGTTGCCCAGCCATTGCAGCCGGTAGAATCCCGAGGTCCATCCTTCGGGCGGCGTGTCCACCACGGTAATCCGCCCCTGCGGGTCGGTCGTGATGTTGATGTACCCGTCCAACGGTTCATAGGTGCCGTTCACTGTGGGGGATCGCACCACCGTGTAATGGAGCCCGAAGATGCCCCGGAACACGACCGTCATCTGCCGGCCATTGACGCTGGTGGCCAGCGGACTGAGGACCGGCTGGTCGCCCACGGTGATGGCGACCGTCCCGTTCGTCACTCCGCCCTGACCGTCGCTGACCGTGTATTGGAACGAGTCGTTTTCATTATTGATTGGCTCGTAATACACATAATTTCCCGCGAGGGTCACTTTGGCGCCGTTCGCGCTGTTTGTGGTCACGCTCGTCAGGCTCAGGAGATCGTGATTGGCATCCGTGTCATTCGCCACCAAATCGGTCTTCTTCACCTTGAGGCGCAAGCCCCAGCCCCGATTCAACAGATCCGCGCCCGGCACCGGGGCGGTGTTGGCAATCGTCAAGGTGACTCCCGCGCCGCCGGTATTGGTGCTGGCGGCGCCGCCGCAACTCGCGTGCAAGGTCACCGGTCCCTCGGCCTTGTACGCCACCAACACGCCGCCCGCGGTGCTTTCGCCGCTCGTGAAGTGAATCGGCGTCGCCGCCCCGAGCGGAACGGCCGCCCCCAGTCGGTCCGTCACCGTCGGCGGGGTGCCGTCCGCGGCCGTTGCCAATCCGCGGAACGTGAGTTCATAATCCCCGGTCACGCTGCTCACCGTCGCTCCCGTCGTGTCCACAAACCGCAGGGTCAACGCATTCGGCGCCCCGGGCGCGGGTGTTGCCGTGGCCGCCGTGATTTGGAGCGCCGGCGCGATGACGGTCAACGTGCCGGCGTGGTAGGTGATCGTGTAGTTGTTCGGCTGGAACGTCCCGCCGGTGGCGGCGCTGGGTGTGAGCGTGTAGTTGCCCGTCGCGGCCGCGGCGTCCGTCCCGCCGCTGGCGGTGATGGTCACGGTGCCCACCGTTTCCCCGTTTTGCAACCCGGTCGCGGTGAACGCCGTTTGCCCCGGCCCCACTGCCGTGTACACCGTTCCGTACGTCTTGTTGGTGGAATGCGCTGTAATGTCCAGCGCGGCCGGGGTGACGGTCAGTGTGGTCGCCGTGTTTTCCGCCGCGGTCAACTCGCCGTTGCCGGCATAGGCGTAGGTGATTGTGTAGGGCGTGGCCGCTGCGGGAATCGTGGCTGTGGGGAAACCCACCGCGAACGCGCCCGCGCTGCCGGTCACCGTCGCATTGCTGGTGACGCCGTTGATGGTCACGCGCACCGTCTCGCCCGCCGCCGGATAAATCGGCCCGGCGGCGCTGACCACGCCCGTCAGCAGGACGTTCGTGGTGCCGTAGGAAATCGTCGGGCTGCCGGTCACGTCGTGAATGCTCGTCACCGCCAGGCCGGTCCCGCTCACCGCATTGGTGCTGGCGCCGCCGTTGCTGCTGAAGATCACCGCCGCGTTGAACCCGCCGGGAGCCGCCGGCGTGAAGGTGACCGTGACCGGCCTGGACTCGCCCCCGGCCACACTGAAACCGCTCGGCGCGACCGCAAACGCGCCGCTGACCGCCACGGTGACATTCAACGTCCCGCACCCGGTGTTGCTGACGGTGAACGTGTTGGACGCGGTCACGCCCACCGGGACGCCGCCCAGGTCCCGGCTGGCCGGGCTGACCGCCAAGACCGGGGTGGACACCGTCAGCGTGGCCACTTGGGAGGTCACGCTGCCGCCGTTGTTGCTGACGATCACCCGGTAGTCGCCGGCGTCGCCGGTATCGGCGGCGGTGACGGTCAGGTTGGAGGTGGTCACGCCGCTGAAATGGCCGCCGTTGGCCAGGTTGCCGCTGTTTTTCTGCCATTGGTAGGACAAATCGTTGCCGGTCGCCGTGACGCTGAACTGGGCGGTGCTGCCGCTGCACAAGGACTGCGCGACAGGCTCCGCGGTAATCACGGGTGGCGTCCCCCCGTCGGCGAGGAGGGCAATGGCCGTCCCGGCACTGTAGGAAGTATTCAAGGTGTAACCATCCGGCACCCCGTTGGTGGCGGCAAACTCGCCGACCAATGCGCCGTAGGTGGCCAGGATGTACACGGGCTGGCCGGGCGGGCCGGCGGGGAAGATGTCGAGCGTCGCGCCGGTAATGGTCAGCGTGTCCCCCACAACCAAGCGACCGGCTTGCGGCTCATCGAGGTGGATCGCCAATCGCGTGCCGCTGGCGATGGTCACCGCTTTCTGGAACAGGGCATTGCCGTGAAGCGAGAATGTCGCGGGATCGGTGCCGTTGCCCGCCACGAAGTCCTGGGCATTGCTGTACACGAGGTGGGCCACACTCAACGTGCCGGCGTTGAGGACGACATCGTTGCTGGCCCGGGTGACGGTGACGGTTTTTGCGAAGACGCTGCCGCCGTCCACCAACAGGGAGTTGCCGGCCGCGTACCCCGCTCCCGCGGCGAGGGTCACGCTGGTGTTGGTGAGCACGCCGCCGGGGCCGATGATCACCCGGTTGTAGAGGCCGGTGGTGCTGGCGCCCACATTGGCCACCACCAGGGTCCGCCCGTTGTTATCCCACAGCGAACCCGGCCCCGTGACCACCGCCCAGTTGTTGCTCAGAATGTTGCCGGCGGCGCTCCGATTGACAAGGTAGCTGTCGCCGCCAATCCCGGTAAACAGTTTGCCGCCATTGGTGATGGTCAGGGAGTTGGCGCAGGTGTTCGCCTGGTTCGCAACAGTCAAATCGTTGACGTTGGTCACGACGGCGCCCCCCGCCATCCCCGCCCCGTCAATAATCACGGAATTGCTCTGGACACCGTAGCCGAATCCTTTGCCGCCCCAATTCGCCGTCGCAATCCCGTCGGGACCGCCGACGACTTTAAAGGTGTTGAGTTTGTTGCCGGTCCCCCCGCCGGTCGGACTGAAACTCGTCACACTCGGCGCGAGGACGAGGGCGCCGCCGTTGGTGATGATCAACTGCGCTCCCACGGCATTGTCGCCAAAGGCCAGAAGGTTCGCGCTCGTCCGCGCGAGTGTCACGGTGCCCTGATTCCCCACGGTCCAGGTCTTGGCCGACCCGTACGTGGGCAAATAATTGGCGTTCAGAAAGAGAGTGAGCGCCGCGGCCGCGCCCGCCCCGCCGACATTGACGGGGACATTCAGCGACCCGGTATTCGTTTGCTCCATCGTTCCGCCCAACACGTTCAACGTCCCGGTGAAGGTCGGGGTGGTGTCGCGTATCTCCAACAGGCCGGTGCCCGTCTTCGTGAGCCCGCCGGCGCCGCTGACAACGCCGTAAATACGGTTGGTGCCGGTCCCGTTCACGGTGAGCGTCGCGTTGAGAACAACGTTTGTTCTCAATG
>Ga0315298_1001210_pt1 | contig 48462 bp, 47 predicted proteins | sample WHS_1_MG_FD_203077 | JGI IMG/M metagenome (GOLD analysis project Ga0315298, IMG submission 203077) | Extremophilic microbial mat communities from Washburn Hot Springs, YNP, Wyoming, USA - WHS_1_MG | ecosystem: Environmental > Aquatic > Thermal springs > Hot (42-90C) | place: USA: Wyoming...
GAAGAAATCCCTTCACCTTTCAGCACTCTCAGAGAGTGGCTCACCATGCCGTCAGGATTGCCCGCCAGATGGGGCTTCGCACCAGCGATGTGGAGCTTCTGCGCAGGGCGGCCCTGATACATGACATCGGAAAGCTAGGGCTCGGAGACCCCGCGGAGGAGATCCCAGCCGGCAAGGACGAGCTGACCGAGTACCAGTTCTACAGCCTGAAGCAGCATGCCCAGCTTGGAGCCATGATCGCCCGCGAGATCCCGGCCTTCGAAGACGCCGAGGATCTAATCAGATACCACCACGACTGGTTCGATGGCAGCCATGTGTCCAAGGATCACGCCGGACAGGACATCCCCCTCGGAGCGCGCATCATAGCGGTGGCGGACGCCTACGACACCCTCTGCATGGCCAACGGCGAGGCCACCCTCGCCCTGGACCCCAAGGCCGTGGAGGCCCTGCGCACCATGGGGGGCCGGCGGCTGGACCCGGAGCTGCTGGAAAGGTTCCTTCAGCTGATCCAGGAGGAGCACGAGGGCTCCAGGTCCGTGGCCCAGCAGCCCGGCTTCCAGGGAGCCTCGCCAGGAAAGGGAGGACTCTGACCCCTCCTCACAGCTCCCCCGCAACCTCCCGCATCCGCTGCCAATGGGTCCCGGGCCAGTAGATCCTGCCACACCGGGGGCATACCATGAAGCGCTCCTGCGTGCGGAAGACGTAGGGAGGGACCCGTCCCCGCACCAACTCTCGTTCGATGGGCTGCAGGGACAGGTTGTCCTCAAGGCAGCGGGAGAAGGGCCTGAACCGATCGCGCAGCCCCAGCGCATCCACGACGAACCGGAGCTGCTCAGCCACACGCTCCCCTTCCACCTCTAGTACCCGCACCTGCCCGCTGGTCACCAGACGGCGCTCAGCGATATGGGTGTCCTTGGTGAGGACGACTCGGCCCTCCCGCAAGGCGATGTCCACCAGATCGCCGTCGTCGATGGGATTGATGAACAGCGTGTCGAATCCCAGGATCCGGAGCCACTTGGCCAGCTTGCCAACGTTGACGTCCACGATGAACCGGAGATCGTCCCGGCCGGGCACGGCAACGCCATCTCTGTAGCCTTCCAGCTCTTCGGAGGACTCACCCAGATCCCGATGCTTCCCCATCTTCTCCACCTGAACACTTGCCATCCACCGAGATCTCCTCGTCCTCGGTTCACATAGTCTTGCGACCGGTGGAGCCGCGGGGGCCTCCCGAAGCCCCCACCAGTCTGCCGATCCCTCCCGCCGCGCCCGCAAAGGCGGCCGCCGAGCGGCAGTGTCCACCTTGGAGAGGCGCTCTCGCCATCATGATGGGCTGTGAGATGGCGCCACGAGCGGCATTCGAAGCCCCTGGCACTCGCGGGAGCCTGGCTCCGAGGTGAAGCGGAGACTGCTATAATATAGGTTCCGTGATGGCGAAGAGCCAGTCACCAATCATCCCATTCAGGAGTCTCAGCCTTGGAAGACCTTCCCGAGCGGAGCAACAACCAACCCCAGTCCGAGCAGCAGCCCTCGGAGCCCGAGCCCATCGTAGCGGCAGCATCCCCCACGCCGGAACCCTCACCCTCGACGGAGGCCGTCGAGACCCCTTCCCAGCCACGTCCAGCACCGACACGACCCGCCAAGCCGACCGGCCCCAGGATCGCGGACCTTCAGCCGGGCAAGGTGGTGGAGGGAAAAGTCACTCGCATCGAGCGATACGGCGCCTTTGTGGACCTAGGGCTGGTGGAGAAGAGGGACGGGCTGATCCACATCTCCGAGCTGGCACCGTACCGAGTGCGCAGAGTAGAGGATGTGGTGAAGGTGGGCGACGAGATCCGCGCCAGGGTCGTTTCCGTCGACCTAGGGCGGGGCAGGATCGCTCTTTCCCTCAACGATGTGGACAGCGAGGAAAACGGAGCTCTACCCGCAACCACTACCAACGAGCCGACCCTCACGGCCATGGCGGCCGCGTTCGAGCGCGCCTACGGCCGATTGCGGGAGAAGGAGGAGCGGCGAAAGACCAGCGGCCCCCGCGAGAACGAGGGCGACAGGAAGAGACGGGAGCAGCAGATGCTTATGGAGAAGCTCCGGACCTCGGGAAGGTAGCCTCCGCACCTGCGGAAAGCGTCGCGGCGTCTCGAGCCTGGCCCCTGTCTGCAGGCAACCCACCCTCATGTTCAGCTGACCATACATCTTCTTGACGCTCATGGTAGGCCATGCTAGCATGCGGCGAGGCATCGTTGTGCCTGGTTGCGTGTCGACAGCACGCCGCACTCCACAACCCCACGGAGGAGACGAGGTTGCTGACTTCTGCGGACATCAAGGGCGTGATCGCCGCCATCGTGACCCCCTTCGATTCCAACGGCCAGATCAACCCGGGGGCCATCGAGACCATCGTCGAGTACCTGGTATCCAACGGCGTTCATGGAATCATGACGACCGGCGGAACGGGGGAGTTCCCAATGCTCCTGCGCGAGGAAAGAAAGTACGTGACGCAGCTCGTCGTGGAGCAGGTGAACGGGAGAGTCCCCGTGATCGCGGGGACCGCCTCCTGCAGCACCCAGGAGACCCTCCTCCTGATGGAAGACGCCGCGGAAGCCGGCGCGGGTGCAGCTATCGTGGTGGCTCCCTACTACTTCCGTCTGCCGGAGGATACCCTCTATCGATACTACATGGAGCTGGCGGACCGCGGGGCTCTGCCGGTCGTTCTCTACAACAACCCACTCTACACCGGCAACAATCTCTCAGCGACCACCATGGCCAAGCTAGCCACCCACGAGCGGATCATTGGCGTGAAGCAGAGCAACACCAACATGGGAGAGCTGGTAGAGCTGGTGAGGCTGGCAGGGGACAGGATGGCCGTCACCACCGGCATAGATAGCCAGTTCTACCCCGCGCTCTGCATTGGGGCCACCGGCGTCTTCTCCACTGCTGCGTCCGTAATTCCCAGCCAGATGGTCCAGGTCTACAGCCTCTTCCAGAAGGGCCAACGCGACGATGCCCTGGCCCTCCACATGAAGCTCCAGTCCCTCAACCGCTTCCTGGAGTACGATCCGGGCTACGTGGCTCCTGCCAAGGAAGCGCTGGCGATAATGGGCTATCCCGCTGGCCCGGTCCGGCAGCCGCAGCCAGACCTGACCCCCAACGAGCGCGAAGGGCTGCGCCAGGCGCTATTGGAGCTGGGGCTGATCAACTGCTAGCCTGGATCAACCACCTGCCGATCGACGTGCCCTCATGGCCCGGCTCCGTCCGGGTCCCCAATATCACACCATCAGGAGGACGATGCGATGTCGGAGGAAACGGAGGGACAGCCCGCCGTGACCACCCGGGCTGAGGTGCTCAAGGAGTTCTGCACCAGGGTCCTTCAGAAGCTTGGTGTGCCGGACGCGGACGCTGAGATCACCGCCGACAGTCTGGTCACCGCGAACCTTCGCGGGGTGGACACCCACGGTGTCATGCGAATGACCTTCTACACAGCCAAGCTGAAGAACGGGGTGATGAAACCGGTGTTGGATCTGACCCCCGTGAAGGAGACAGCCGCGACAGCCCTGCTGGATGGCCATCACGGTATCGGCCAGGTGGTCAGCTACCGAGCGATGCAGGTGGCTATCGGGAAAGCGCGCGAGACGGGGGTCGCCTGGGTGTCGGTGAGGAATAGCAACCACCTCGGAGCCTGCGCCTACTACTCCATGATGGCCCTTCCCCATGACATGATCGGCATCGTCCTTACCAACGCTTCCCCCCGTCTGGCTCCCACAGGCGGCATCGATCGTCTGCTGGGCAATAACCCCTGGTCCGTGGCCGTGCCTGCAGGGCGCCACCTGCCGGTAGTGCTGGACATGGCCAACAGCGTAGTGGCGGCCGGAAAGATCAGGATCTTCCAGAAGGAGGGCAAGCCAATCCCGGAGGGCTGGGCGCTGGATGCGGAAGGGGTCCCCACAACCGACCCGGCGAAGGCTCTCAAGGGTATACTCCTGGCCATTGGCGGCTACAAGGGGTACGGAATAACGCTGATGGTCGACCTGCTGACCGGCGTGCTGGCGGACTCCGCCTACGGCCCCCGGGTGAAGGGGATGGAGGTCGCCGACGAGGTGGCCCGCGTGGCTCACTCCTTCCTGGCCCTCGATCTATCGGCCTTTGGAGATGTGAAGTCCTTCAAGGAGAGGATGGACTCGTACATCGAGGAGATAAAGGGATCGCGGAAGGCAAAGGGGGCGGATGCCATCTACCTCCCTGGCGAGCTGGAGTTCATCCGGGAGCGTGAGCGCCGCGAGAAGGGGATCCCTCTGCAGGCAAAGGTGGTAGAGGAGCTGATGGCCCTGGGCAGAGAGTACGGGGTTCCCCTGGAGCTGTAGGATGGATCTGGACCAAATCGTGCAGAGCCGCCGTGGCGATCACAATCACGGATGCGGAGGCCTGCCCGGTTGGCAAAGAAGGTATTGATAGTGGAGGATGAGCCAGAGATCCGAGAGGTCGAGCGGATGGTGGTCGAGGATCTGCTCGGCTGCGAAGCGGAGCTGGCCTCGACTGGAGAGGAAGCCCTAAGCAAGGCGGTGCGTGATCATCCAGACCTGGTGGTGCTGGACCTGATCCTGCCCGGCATCGACGGTTTCACGGTGGCTTCGCAGCTCCGGACACAGCCCGGATTCGACGGCACCCCAATCCTGGCTTTGAGCGGCTTGACCAGGGGAGAGGACAAGGAGAGGGCGAGGGCGGCCGGGTGCAATGATGTGCTGGACAAGCCGTTCGACCTTGACGCACTGATGGAGAAGATCGATCGGCTGGTAGGCGGATGCCCTCGCACCAACGGCAATTGAGACGGTAAAACGTCAATGGTATAATCACCCTGTCGGGAACAAGTCCACGAAGAAGAGGAGGATCGACTGGAAGCTCAAGCGTTGGCCAGAAGGATCGTCGACATAGCCTCGGACAAGCAGGCTGTCGACGTGGTTATGCTGGATCTCCGCGATGTATCGCTGATCGCCGACTACTTCGTCATCTGCAGTGGAACTAGCGAGCGGCAGATAAAGTCCATCTCCGACGAGATATGTGAAACCCTCACCCGCGAAGAGAGAGTGAAGCCCATGCAGACAGAGGGTCACCCCGAGTCGGGATGGGTGCTGCTCGACTTCGGCAGCGTCGTGGTCCACATCTTCTCCCCCGAGGCGCGCGCCTTCTATCGGCTGGAGAGGATCTGGTCGCACGCCATGCCTGTGCTTCGCATAGCCTAGCCGGCCCTCTCCGTCGTCCGCGTCTCCGTTGGGTTGCCGGCCTAGGCCGACGACCTTACTTGGTAACGCGAGGAGAGAGTCACGGTGAACAAGAGTGGTGGGCCGCTGTTCGGACTCGGGCTGGGCATTGGGATCGCGGCAGGGTTCATCCTAGGGTCGATGATCGCGGCCCGTGTCTGGGGCGATGCCGCCGAGACCCTCCGGTCCGTGAGCGAGAGGGTGCTTCATCGGGGGGAGCGGATCCGGTTCGAGGCGCTGCTTCAATAGGGCACCGGACCGATCGGCCCAGGGGGAGGGGAGGGTGAGCTCGCCCGTTCCGCCTCCCCTGGAACCGACCCTCCTAGAAGGACGAAGCTAGCGCCGCTCCGAGATCCAGCGCTCGCCGTCCCTCTCCCACTCGACCAGCTCGGCTTCCCTGAACCAGAGTGCGATCTCCGCCCTTGCCGTCTCAGGCGAATCCGACGCATGCACGAGGTTCCTGCCGATCTCCATGGCCAGGTCTCCCCGAATGCTGCCTGGGGCCGCCTGAACCGGGTTCGTCGCCCCCACCGTGCTTCTGACGGCAGCAACGGCATCCTTCCCCTCGAACACCGCGACCACCACCGGGGCCGATGTTATGTAGTCGATAAGCGGCTCGAAGAAGGGCTTGCCCTCGTGCACCGCGTAGTGCCGGCGAGCCAGCTCCTGCTCCACCCACATCATCTTCAGGCCGACCAGCTTGAGTCCCTTGGCCTCCAGGCGCCTCAGCACCTCGCCGATCAACCCCCTCTGCACGCCATCGGGCTTGACGATCACCAGCGTTCTCTCCATCTGACTCCTTCCAACAATCGAAAATCAGGGGTCTCTCCTTCTGACCCACTCTCCCTCGAGCTCCGGTTCGGGAAGGCAGAAGGGCTCAGCGTCCTCCTCCCATTCCTCCTCGGGTTTCTCCCACTCCCCAGCAGCCACGGCCGCCGGCCCAACCCCCAGGACATGGCGGAGCTCGGCATCCGGGATCTCGTGGTCCGTCCCCACTCTGGGAAAGGGCAGGCCGACATCCAGGAAGAGCCTTCTGGCGATGCGGCTGCCTGGATCCAGCTCATCCGCGCGCCGCAGGAGGAACAGCGCCTCCATCTCCCCTCGCATGAAGGACGCCCCCGCCAGGATAGCGGTCATCTTCAGGAGGCTCGGGAAGGCAGCCAGGAGATGCGCGGCCATCCTCTCCGCCTCATCGGGCGAGCCCGCCAGCCACAGCGCCTCCGCCAATCCAACCGCGACCTCCACCCGGTCCGGGGCCCTTCGAAGAGCGTCTTGGAACTGCAGGGCCGCCCGTCTGTACTCCAACCTGCGGAGCGAGCGTCGAGCAGTGGCATGGATGGCCGACGCCGGATCCGGAGGCAACGACCGGGGCAGCCTGGCGGAAAAGCGAGCTATGCCCTCTGCCAGCTCGCGGTTCCCGCTGTCTAGGTCGAAGGCCCTTTGAAGCTGCTCCAGCGCACCGTACAGGTCGCCACCCATCTCTGCTATTAGGGCCAGGCCAGCGTGCGCCGCCACGTTTTCAGGATCCGCCGCCAGGACACGTTCGAAGCCAGCTCTTGCCTCGTCCCAGCTTCCCTGGCGAAGCTGCAGCCTCGCCAGGAGATGGGCAGCGGCGACATCCCCTGGAAAGTGGCGCAGGATCAGATCCACCAGCCGGAGCGCCAGCCCGTAGTCGCCATCGGTAAGGGCGATTTCGGCCAGCTGCCGAACGCTGAAAAGGACGGCCATCCCCTCACCCCGATCCAACAGCCCTCTCCGCCGGGCGGGCGCTATAATAGCACACGCGCCGGCTACCTCCTCCAGTGAGGAAGCCGTCACGGAGATGGAGGCGCCTTGAGAGTAAGACCCGATCCCCCCGCCCACGAAAGCGCCCAAGACACGATCTCCACGCGCCATGCCGTCGACTACGACGAGAGCTACTATCGGAGCCGACAGGCCTGGCCGGATTTCCGGTTGGAGGTCGATACCCTTCTCAGGCTGGCCAACCTCACCCCCGAGTCCAGCATCCTGGAGCTTGGCTGCGGAGGAGGCGAGCTGCTGAGGCGAGTGGAGGACAGGGTCAGGCTGGGGGTTGGGGTCGATATCTCCCACCGCGGGCTGGGCGTGGCTCGGGCTGCGGGCCTGGCTCGGCTGGTGGTTGCCCGAGTGGAGACCCTCCCCTTCGGGGACGGGGTCTTCGACGCCGTGCTCGCCCAGCACCTGGTAGAGCACCTGGCAGCGCCGTCGCGGGCGATGGTTGAGTGGCGGCGGGTGCTGCGCCCCGGCGGCAGGCTGCTGCTAGTGACCCCCAACGCCGCCTATCCTGATCCGGGCATCTTCTACGATCCCACCCATCTGACCCTATTCACAGAGGAGACGCTCCGGAGGGCACTGGAGCAGGGAGGCTTCCGCGTCGTCCGGCTCTTCACACTCTTTCCCTATCTGGGCCGCAGCCGTATCCTGCGCGCAGCCAGCATCCGCCTCGCTCCCCTGATCTCGCACGTGCCGGGCTTCTCTCGTGGAGGGAGATCTCTTGTGGCGGCGGCCATCTCGCCCTGATCAGCCTCCACCAAGCTGCACACCGAAGATCCCCAGGATGGAGCTGACCACCATGAGGATCGATAGGATGGACACCGTCACCACCGTGAGCCAGCCCAGGAACCCGTAAAGCCTTCCGTTGGCGTAGCTCCCCATCACCGATCGGTCGCCCGCCAGGCGCACTATGGAGATCAGCACGATCGGAAGCAGAACACCGTTGATCACCTGCGCCAGTATCAGCAGCGGGATCAGGGGCAATCCTGGCAACAGGGTTATGCCGGCCCCGATGATGATCAGTCCGGTGAAGATGCCCATGAAGAAGGGCGCCTCGCGGAAGGTTCTGGAAACCCCGCGCTCCATGCCCAGCGCCTCGCTCACAGGGTAGGCCGTGGAAAGGGGAAGCACCCCTGCCGCCAGCATGGAGGCACCGAGCAACCCCAGGGCGAAGACGGTGGACGCCCACTGCCCCGCCAGGGGCGCCAAGGCCTTGGCAGCGTCGGCCGCGGTCTCGATCTGGATCCCCTGCGGGAAGAGCACCACCGCGGTGGTCACGATGATGAAGAAGGTGAACACGTCGGAAAGGATCGCGCCCAGATATGCGTCAAGCCGCTCCCAGCCGTAGTGCTCCAGGTCCACGCCCTTCTCGGCCACCGCCGACTGGGCGTAGATCTGCATGTAGGGGGTCATGGTGGTACCCACGAAGGCTACCAGGGTGGTGAGATATGCCGAGTCCAGGGTGATCCTGGGGGAGACCACTTGCCGGCCGATCTCCGCCCAGTCTGGCCGAATGGAGAATACAGTGATGGGATAGGCCAGGAAGGCCAGGGTCATGACGAGGAACACCTTCTCCACCCGGTGGTAAGAGCCCCACACCACTAGGATCCAGATGGCCACCGCGGCCAAGGGCACGGATAGGTATCGGCTCACCCCCAGCAGCTCCGTGGCTGCGGCGACCCCGGCGAACTCGGACACCACCAGGGCGCCGTTGGCCACCAGCAAGGCGATGACGGAAACGGCCGTCCAGCGGATGCCGAACCGCTCGCGGATCAGGTCCGCGAGCCCCTGCCCGGTGACCGCACCCAGTCGGGTGGACATCTCCTGAACCAGACAGAGGCTGACGGTGATGACCAGCAACGTCCAGAGGAACTGGTAGCCATAGGACGCACCGGCCGTGGCGTAGGTGGCCACGCCGCCAGCATCGTCCCCCGCGATGGCGGCTATCAGCCCAGGACCGAGCATACCGAGGTAGAAGAGCAGTCGACGAAACCTGCCACTCCCCCTCTGGCCGCTCGAGACCCGCGGGTTCTTCTGCTGTGGATCTCGCTGATCCGTCATTCGCCTCACACACGGGAACCATATCCCCAGCGCTCTCAAGCCCGGTTGTTCGTGTCAGCCGAACAGCCTCGGGAGTCGCCTTCGCCAACGCTCCGGGAGCATCTCCTCCACCACGTCGTCCACCGCCACGATGCCGAGCACCCGCCCGCTCTCGTCCACCACCGGGATGACCGCCAGGTTGTACTCCGCCATCCGGCGGGCCACCTCAGATGTGTCGGTATCGGGCCTAACAGTGGGCAGGTCCCTGACCATGAAGCTCCCGATCTCGGCCTCGGGTTCGGCCACCACCACGTCGAGGAGTGACACCATCCCGACCAGGTGCTCGCTCCCGGGCTGCTCCACCACCAGGAGATGGGTCACCGTCTCCGGGCGATCCTCCATCCATCTCAGCAGGGCCAATGCCTGGGACGCCGTCCACTGCTGGGGCACCACCACGAAGTGGCTGGTCATGAGGCCGCCGGCGGTGCCTTCCTTGTATTCCATGAGGGCCTGGACGTCCCTCGCCTCCTCATCCTCCATCCTGTGAAGCAGGTCGCCGGCATCCTGGGGATCCAATCTCGAGAGGAGGTCCGCCGCATCGTCCGGCTCCATCTCCTCCAGTATGTCCGCGGCTCGCTCCTCGTCCATATTCCTGAGAACCCCCGCCTGCTGCTCTTCGGACACCTCGCTGAGCACCTCGGCGGCCTCCTCGTCCTCCAGCGACTCCACAATGTCCGCGGCCTGCCGGGGTGGGAGCTCGTTGACGATGTGTGCCACCTCCACCGGGTGAAGTCTGGCCAGGAGGGGGAAGGAGGGCTTGGCCTGGGGCTCGGTCTCCGAGGGCAGCCACTCCACGTCCGACCAGGCCACCAGCACCATATTTGAGAAGAGGTGGGAAAGCCATCGCGGGGCCAGCCGCCGCAGCAATGCGGCGAAGCCTATATCCACCGCGTAGACGGCCACCCTGCCCTCGGTAGGAGCCAGCACCACGTCGTTGACGCGGATCACCTTTCGGCGACGCACATCTATCAGTCGACGGTCCACTATGTCGGCGGCGAGCAGCACCTCGCCGGCCCTCCTCTCGAAGGGCTGGAGGTTCACCTGATAGGAGGCGAACCTCACCCCCTCCTCACTCAGATCGGCGACCTGCTGCCACGGGAGGAAGAACAGACGGCGCCCGGACTTGGCCACCAGTCCGCTGACCACCAGGCCGTGGTCCGGCTGCCAGCGTCCCACCAGGTCATCCAGGGTGGCGATAACCTCCCCTCCAGCATCCCTCACGGGGCGCCCCAGCACTCGCGACAGGAGAAGCATGTCGGTTTCCCTCCAAGGAAAGTGCCCGCGGCACATCCGAATCCCGCCACATTCCATCGATCGTGCCAGGATTCTTGCTCTCGGTCCCTCTGGAGCCTCAACCTAACAGAGGCTAGTCTCCAGATGGCTCACATCACCCACTCGGCGAAGGGTAGGGCGCCCCTCCCCGTTGACATCGATGACCGTGATGGAGGCAGGCGGGACGTCCAGCTCCCACCCGGTCCGGCGAGCGATCGCCTTGACCCAAGCATCCCGGGGGTTCTCGAACCCCCAGAAGAGGGCCAGGTAGGCGCTGAGCACGCGGCGATGGGTGACGGCGATCACCACCCCATCGTGCTCGTTGACTATCTGCCGAAACGCCGCTATGCAGCGTGGGTATGCCGCTCTCAGGTACTCCTCCCTCTCCACCTCTGGCGGCGGAACCACCTCGTCGATGGCGTCGAACTCCTCGGGGGCCAGTCCGAGCCGCTCCCCGATGACCGTTGCGGTTTGAACCGCCCGGATCGAAGGGCTGGTAAGCAGGCGAGAGGCGCGGGGAAACTGCTCCGCCAAGGCCCCCGCTACCAGGCTGGCCTGGCGGATACCTTCGATGCTCAGCAGGCGGCGAGTGGTGCTGTCCTGGGAAAGGGCACGCCGCACGGCGACCAGCTGCATCGGGCTGTCTCCTTCCATGACTGCGGCCGCGACGGTCCGCCGCTCGGACGTGGCGGACCGCGATGGCTGGGTTTCGCACAAATGGCCGGGGGTGGTGACCATCCCGGCTGAACCAATTCTAGACAAAACCGCACGGAAATACAAAGGCCGGCGCGACTATCCGTCGGCCGGCCCGATTGGTCCTGGAGCCACACGCGTCCGCCGCCGCGCGGCACCACGTCTGGCCCCTGAAGCCGGGGCACACCGTTTGGGCGATACTACCGCAGGCTGTCCCTGCACTGCTTGCAGTAAGCCGCCATCCCCTTGCCCACGATCCTGACGGGGAAGAGATCGCCCACGGTCTCGATCCTCTTGTTGCAGCGGACACAGCTCCGTGGCGAGGAGAGCCGCTGGTTCGGATCGATCTCCTGCTTCAACCCCATTGCGCGCGCGATCGTCTTGCTGCTGGCGCCTGCCAAAGCTTACCTCCATTGAGTAGCGTCGTCTCACCGACGCGGGATCTGCCGGGCGCGCACACCACGCCCGAAAAAGCGCGCAGCAAGCTGCGCGCGGATCTCCGCCGAAGCGGTGCTGGGTTTGCGAACGATCAGAGGCCACGAAGAGGGGCGACCGTCCTTAACCGGGAGCTATTATAGCAGAAAACCAGCGGCGAATCTGCACATTCAGGGAGAATCTTCGCCCTCACCCGGCTCGCTTCCGCGCCTTCGCTCTCTCCTCCGCCGTGAGCAGCCTCTTGCGCAACCGGATGGATTGGGGGGTGATCTCCAGAAGTTCGTCGGGCCCCACGAACTCGAGTGCCCCCTCCAGACTCAACTCCACCCTTGGAGAAAGCTTGATGGCGATGTCGGAGGTGGAGGAGCGGATGTTGGTCAGCTTCTTCTCCTTGCAGACGTTGATCAACGTGTCCGTGGGATAGCGGGATTCCCCCACTATCATCCCCTCGTAGACTACGGTCCCCGGCTCGATGAAGGTGAACCCTCTCTCCTGGGCGTTGCTTAGCCCGTAGCTGGTGGCCACCCCGGCGTCCGTCGCCACCAGAGCGCCGTTCCGGGTAGACGCCATCTCCCCCTTCCACCTCTCGTACCCCACAAACCTGCTCCCCATGATCCCATTGCCGCGGGTGATGGTGAGAAAGGAGCTTCTAAATCCGATGAGCCCCCTGGTGGGAACCCTGTATTCCAGCCGGACGTTGCCCGACCCGTCGTTGTGGAGGTTGGTCATCGCCGCTAGTCGCCGGGCGAGCTGCTCGGTCAGGGGACCCACATATTGCTCGGCGGTTTCGATCACCAGCTCCTCCACCGGCTCCATCACCACACCGCTATCGTCGCGGGTGATGACCTCCGGCCGCGACACATGGAACTCGTATCCTTCTCGACGCATCGTCTCCAGCAGGATCGCCAGGTGCAGCTCCCCTCGTCCAGACACCAGGAACTCGTCGGCCGACTCGCCATCCTCCACCCGCAGGGCAATGTTAGTCTCCAGCTCCCTCTGCAGCCGCTCCCGAAGCTGGCGAGAAGTGGAGTACCTCCCCTCCTTACCCGCCAGGGGGGAGCTGTTCACGCCAAGAGCGATCTTCACGGTGGGCTCTTCGATCTCGATCCGCGGAAGGGCTTCCGGGGCGTCGGCGCTGGCGATGGTGTCCCCGATGTTGACCTCGTCCAGCCCGGTGACGATGACGATATCTCCGGCCCGGGCCTCGTCCACAGGAACCCTCTTCAGCCCCTCGAAGGCGAACAGCCGGCTGGCCCGCTGGTGCCACACCCGTCCCTCGGAGTCGATCCTCACCAGGGGATCGCCAGCCCGCACCCTGCCTCGAGCCACCCTGCCGATGGCGGCGCGGCCCCTATAATCGTCGTAGCTGATGTTGGCCACCAGCATCTGGAAGCCGCCCGCCAGGTCCACACGGGGCGGAGGTATCGAGCCCAGGATGGCCTCGAACAGCGGCTCCAGCGTCGATGCGAGGTCGTCCGGTCGGCTCCCGGCGCGGCCGTCCCTGGCGTTGGCATAGACCACCTCGAACTCCAGCTGATCCGCGTCGGTCGCCAGCTCGAGGAAAAGGTCCTGAACCTCCTCCAGCACCTGCCCAGGCCGGGCGTTGGGTCGATCCATCTTGTTGATGACCACCACCGGCTTCAGTCCCATGGCCAGCGCCTTGCGGAGGACGAACCTGGTCTGCGGCATCGGGCCATCGACCGCATCCACCAGAAGCAGGCAGCCGTCGGCCATGTTCAGGACCCGCTCCACCTCTCCAGAGAAGTCGGCATGGCCGGGGGTATCGATGATGTTTATCTTCACGCCCCGGAAGCTGACGGCCGTGTTCTTGGCCAGTATGGTGATGCCCTTCTCCCGCTCGAGGGCATTGGAGTCCAGGATCAGCTCTCCCACCTCCTGGTTTGGACGGAAGACGTTGCTCTGCTTCAGCAGGCCGTCCACCAGGGTGGTCTTGCCATGGTCCACGTGGGCGATGATGGCGAGGTTTCGCAGGTCGTGGCGCACCACGAGAGCACCCTCTTCAGGCTCTCGCTGCGGGCAAGCGGTGGCTCCAGCCAGGTTTTCGGTGTTCAAAGGCTACGATCTCGCTTCCATCAAGACACGGGTAGGGGCGACCCGATGGGTCGCCCCCGGGGTAAACCCCTTTCGCTTCACCATTATACCCCATGGAAACGGTTGAGTGCGAACAGAAGTTTCACAACCTTCCCCACCACGTCCGAATGAATTGACACCCATGGTGGAACCCGGTAACCTGCTGTACGCTGGGCTTGCATTCCCCCCGGGCTTTTCCCCGCATTCGTATTGAAAGGAGGTGGATGGGGAAATCGAGAGAGACTGATCCGGCCATGGTGCGTCGGGCCGTTCGAGACGGGCGCTCGATTTAGCCCCGGCCTCGCGCCCAGATGCGAGACAGCACCAGGCCATGGTTCGACCTGGTCTTGCCCGTTTCTGTAACCACTGAATGAGCTCAGGAGAATGACCAATGACACGGAAGCAGGTGTTCGGCCTTTGCGTTTCCACGGTCGCAGCCCTGGCGGTAATATCAGCCGCTTGCTCCTCACCGGCGGCCCCCGCACCCACCGCAGCCCCCAAGCAGGAAGCCACGAAGGCTCCCGCCGCGCAGCCCACAGCTCAGGCCCCGGCGCCGACCAAGGCGGCTGAAGCCCCAGCGAAGAAGGTCAGCTTCCCCGAGAGCGGCAAGGCGATTACGATCATAGTCCCCTTCGCGGCCGGCGGCAGCACCGATATCGGCGCGCGGCTGCTGGCAGCGGGCATGGAGAAGGCCCTGGGCGTGCCGGTGCAGGTCCAGAACAGGGGTGGAGCGGGCTCCCAGACCGGCCTCACGGAGATCGCCCGATCCAAGCCCGACGGATACACCCTCGGTTTTGCCAACCTGCCTACCGCCAACCTGGTCTACACCGACCCGGAGCGGAAGGCTGTCTGCAGCGGAAAGGACCTCCAGCCCATCGGGGTCCAGGTAGTGGACCCGTCCGCCATTGGGGTCAGCGCCAGCTCCTCCTACAAGACGGTGAAGGATCTGGTGGATGCGGCCAAGGGTGCGCCTGAGAAGATCAAGTTCGGGTCCGACGGGCCGATGACCGACGACCATCTGGGCATCTTCCAGCTGGAGAAGGCCTCGGGGGTCAAGTTCGCCAACGTCGGCTTCGACGGCAGCGCGCCCAACCTGGCGGCCCTGGTAGGCGGGCACATCGACGCATCCTTCGGCCACGTCGGCGACTTCGTCTCGCCCTCCAAGGCGGGACAGGTGAGGGTGGTCGCCGTGGCCGACAGCCAGCGCAGCCCCTTCTTCCCGGACGTCCCGACCCTTCAGGAGCAGGGGTACAAGGTGGTCAACTCCTCCACTCGCACCCTGGTAGCCCCAGCGGGGGTCCCCAAGGAGATCGTGGACGTGCTGTCCGCGGCCATGAAGAAGGCGATGGACGAGCCCGACCACAAGCAGAAGATGCAGGATGCCGGCCTTACCCTCCGTTACATGGACCCGGCCCAGGCCTCGGCCCTATGGGCGGAGATGGATACGCTGGCCAAGGCGCTGGTAGCCGAGGTGCGTAAGACCAACTAAACAGGTTTCTCGCGGTGCCGTCCGCTTTGCTAGAACCAAGTCCAGCACCGAATCTGGAGAAGCCTGCTTGGCGCGCCCTGGCGGAACTATCATAAGAGGGGTTCAGCCGCGGCTGAACCCCTCCCCTTTACGTCGAGATCGGATGGAGGTTCACTCTGATGGAAGACACGGGACGCCGCTTCGCACCTTCGAAGCTGGAGTCTTTTGCCGTGGCTGTGCTGACGAGGGTTGGGGTTCCCGAGGACAACGCTCGGATAGTGGCCCACTCCCTCCTGGCGGCCAACCTGCGAGGCGTGGACACCCATGGGATCACGCGCCTGCCGATCTATGTGGAGAGGGTGCAGGCCGGACTGACTGATGGCCGCGCGCAAGGGGTAGTGGTCACCGAGAGCGAGACCACGGCCGTGGTGGACGGCCAGAACGGGCTCGGGCAGGTGGTCGGCACCACGGCAATGCGGCTGGCTATCTCCAAGGCGGACCGGGCAGGGATCGCCGCGGTCGCCGTCCGCAACTCTACCCACTACGGCACCGCGGCGTACTACGCCATGATGGCCCTGGACCACGACATGATCGGCCTCTCCCTCACCAACTCGCCCTCCCTGATGGCGCCGTGGGGAGGTAAGCGCCCCTTCTTCGGCACGAACCCGCTGGCCATCGCCGTCCCGGCGGGCGAGGAGAAGCCCTTCGTCCTAGACATGGCGACCAGCGTGGTGGCCCGAGGGGCCATCATCCTGGCGGCAAAGAAGGGCGAGCCGATACCGCCGACCTGGGCGATGAACGCGGAGGGCGAGCCAACGACGAACGCCAAGGAGGCCAACGAGGGCGGCGCACTGCTGCCGCTGGGCGGCCACAAGGGGTTCGGCCTCGCCATGGCCATCGAGATCCTGGTGGCGACCCTGGCCGGCGGTCCCTTTGGCCCCCACCTGGGGGAGCTGTACAACAACCCGGACAGGCCGCAGGGGGTGGGGCACTTCTTCGCCGCCATGCGCATCGACCGCTTCCGGCCGGTGAGGGAGTTCAAGGCCGACATGGACGCCATGATCCGCGAGGTGAAGGCCCAGCCCTTGGGCAAGGGCTTCGACAAGATCATGGTGGCGGGCGAGCCGGAGTACAACACCGAGGCGGAGAGGAGGGAGAAGGGGATCCCCCTGAGCGACGCGGTGGTGGCGGACCTGACCAAGCTAGGGGCCGGGGTCGGCATACCCTTCGAGCTCTAGAGGAGGATCATGATGATCGGCGAACCGAAAGCCGGACCGGAGATGGACAGGCTTGTGCAGAGCAGGGTTCTGGGGGTCGATGGCCCTGCCCCCGCCTACTCCACCGATATCGCAGCGGCATGGGAGCTGTGGAAGAAGCTCCCCCGGCCCAAGCGCCTCCACGTGGACACGGAGGGTGTGCACCACTGCATGTGCGGAGGATCCGACCGTGGGGCCGATGGGAGCTTCGAGCCGGCCGTGTGGGAGAAGGCGGAAAAGATGGCCATGGCCATCTGCCTCGCGGCTCTCAGGTGGAGGGAGCTGAGCGAGGGGTAGACCCAACCCAGACCAGACAGAAGCGTGCACCTGACCCGCAGGGGATGACCGTGATCACGGTCATCCCCTGCAAGCGTTCTGCGGCTCCGCTTCTGGAGCCCAGACCCACGCGATCCTTGCGGGCCAGTAAACGGCAAGGGGGTAAGGGTATTGACACACGCCAGGACCAGCATCTATCCTGACCCGAGAAAGGTAATATAATGTATCATACCTTTTATGGGAGGGAAGCTTGGCCTCTCTCACCAACGACTCCCCGGTCGCCCTCTGGAGGCAGCTGAAGATCCTGCTCCGCGAGAAGGCCCTCACGGAGCTCGCCCCAGGCGACAGGATCCCCACCGAGCAGGAGCTATGTGAGCAGTTCCACGTCAGCCGCATCACGGTCAGGCAAGCCATATCCTCCCTGGTGAAGGAGGGCGTTCTCGCCAGGCAGAGGGGGCGAGGTACCTACGTCCTCCCCCCGAAGATGGCTGAAAGGCTCGACAGCCAAGATCCCCCAGTGAACGGCGACCGTAGCAAGGTGGTGCTCTACAGCATCGAGAGAACCAATGCCGACCGGCGGCTCGCTACCAAGATGTCCACCAATGTAGGAGAGCCGCTGCACAAGATAAGGCGGCTCCGTTTGGTGGAGGACGAACCGATCTCCTACATCACCCTCTACCTTCCTCTTCGGTTCTTCCCGGAGTTCACCCGCGCCGAGCTCGACTCAGAGCACTTCAGGAGAGTTATCGAGTACAAGAGCGGCCTCGTCGCCTCGAGAGGAGAGGAGACCATTGAGTGCATTCAGGCAGACCGTTTCCGCTCTGAGCTTCTCAGGGTTCCAGTCGGCTCCCCACTCTTGGTGGTCGAGAGCATCGCCTACCTCAGCTCCGGCGAGGTCATGGAGTTCTCACGCGCCTACCACCGTGCGGACCGCGGTCGACTGACTAGGAGCATCGGCGGCGAACAGCTTCACAGCAAGAACTGGTAATGGCATCCGGGACGTCAACAGCAGGCCAACAAGCCGATCATATTGAGCTACGGAGGATCTCTCACATGCGCCGAAGTCGTTTCCCATCCTGGCTGCCTTTGATCCTGCTGGCATCCAGTCTGGCGCTCCCTGCCTGCTCCCAAGCTCCTGCGTCGCAGGTGCAGGCCCCAACCCCCAAGCCCGCCCTAGCCACCGTCGAGGCCACCAAGGCGCCCACTGCACCTGCTGTCACACCGGCAGCTCAGACCGCCGCGCCCACCAAGCCCGCTGCTACCGCGTCTGCCGGTGCCGACGTGCAGGCGGCGAAAAAGGAGGGCAAGGTCGTCTACTACACATCGACTCCCGTAAACGCTGCCCAGGAGATCGCAAAGCGGTTTGAGGCCAAGTACGGCATCAAGGTGGAGCTGTTTCGCTCCGGGGGAGAGGCCACGCTGCGACGTCTCCTCACTGAGATAGATGCGGGCAAGGTACTGGCCGACGTGGTGACGATCACTGATCCTGCGGCCTTCAACAACCTGGGTCAGCGGGGAATGCTGGAGCCCTACAAACCTGTCAACTGGGACAAGGTACCCAACGAAGCAAAGGACCCGCAGGGCCATTGGGTCGCTCAGCGGCTGAACCTGGCCAACATGGCCTACCGCAAGGACAAGATCCCTCCGGCGGACGTGCCCAGAAAGTGGACCGACCTCACCGACGCCAAGTACAAGGGCAAGATGGTTCATCCCGACCCCAGCTACACTGCGACTGCGCTCATGGTGGTTGCGTCGCTCTCCAAGACCCACGGCTGGGACTACTACGAGAAGCTGGCCAAGAACGACGTGATGATCGTTCAGGGAGCAGCTCAGGTTGCTACCGCCCTTACCTCGGGCCAGCGCCTCATTGCCGCAGAAGCCAGCGACTCCTACACCTGGCGTGACCGAGAAAAGGGGCAGCCAGTGGATGCCATCTTCCCGGAGGATGGAGTCTTCATGATCCCAGCTCCTACGGCCGTGCTCAAGGGCGGACCCAACCCGAATGCCGCCAAGCTCCTGGCCGATTTCATGCTGAGCGATGAGGTTCAGCCGCTCTACATCGAGGAGGGCCTCTATGGAGCGCGCGTTGATGCCCCGGTGCCCAGCGGAAATCCCACGCTGGACAAGATGAAGCTGTTGCCCATCGACTACGAATACGTGGAGAAGAACAGCGAGAAGATCAAGGAGAGGTTCTCCCAGATCTTCGAATAGTCCGCTTCGTCACACCCTCGCTGCAGGGCGGGTGATGTTCGCTGCCCTTCGGTACAGCCGTGCCCAGGCAATGGAAGTCAGGCGCCCGCCCTGCACCACGAGACACATGGAGGTTCCGGTTAGTTGGCTGCTGTGAGCCATGCGATCGACCAAGGCCTGCGCAGAGGTCGGACTATCCCGGTCGAGGGTATCGTTCTGGGTGGCACCGCCATCCTGCTCCTGTTACTGGTGATCTACCCTCTGGTGTTCCTGCTCTACGGTAGCCTAACCAAGAACGGTTCACTCTCCCTGGAGAACTTCATTGTTGCGTTCTCGTCTCGAACCTACTACTCAGCACTGCTGAACTCGGTGTGGCTGGGGCTAGGATGCGCCATCGTCGCCGTGGTGGTTGGCGCTCCGATGGCGTGGGCCGTCGGGCGCACTACTATGCCCGGCAAGGGGCTGGTGCGTATGCTGGCGTACATATCCTATATGACCCCACCGTTCCTCACCGCCATCGCATATGTCAGCCTGCTCAGCCCCAACGCCGGGCTCATCAACAGGCTGAGCGCCGCCGCCGTCGGCGAGGAGAGAGGCCCCTTCAACATCTTCAGTCTGTGGGGCATGATCTTCGTCACCAGCACCCACGTATTCCCCTACGTATTCATGCTGACCTCGACTGCGCTTGAGTCGGTGGACGCCTCATTGGAGGAGTCAGCTCAGATGCTGGGCTCAGGTCGCATCAGGACGGCGCTGAACATCACTCTCCCCCTCGTAACCCCGGCGATCCTGTCGGGCGCTTTGATGGCCTTCGTCAACGCCATCGCTCTCTTCGGCTCCCAGGCGATCCTGGGCCTGCCGGCACGCATATACACACTGCCTACCCGCATCTACGCCCTCTTCAACTACCCGCCGAAGTACGAGCTTGCATCGGCTCTGTCCATGCTCCTCATCGGGCTGACTGTCGGCTCCCTGACGAGAGAGAGAGCTGCCGAAAGGGGAGCCACCTATCTCCCACTCCACGACCTCATGCAGCAGGCAGATATCGTCTCCATTCACCTTCGCCTCACCGAGGAGACTCGCGGGATCATTGGTCCAGCGGAGATAGCCCTCATGAAGCCCACTGCCATCCTGATCAACACCGCCCGGGCAGCCATTACAGATGAAGCAGCACTGGTGAAAGCGCTGCAGGAGAGGCGCATAGCCGGAGCAGGGCTCGATGTCTTCATGGAGGAGCCGCTGCCGCAAGACAGCCCCCTGGTCAAGCTGGACAACGTCGTCCTGAGCCCGCACACGGGATGGACCACGGCAGAGGTGTTCGAGCGCTTCGTCAGCACCGCCATCGCCAACGTGGAGAACTACCTGGCCGGAAATCCAACCCAGATGCTGAACCCGGAGGTGTGGGAGGGACAAAGGCGCTAGCGCGCGGCCCATGAGGCGGCCAGCCGACTGATACCCCGGAGGCAGGGGCCTGCCAGCATGGCGGCTCTGGCTGACGGGTCGTGCGAGCGATCCGGCAGCTCGTCGAGATTTCTGACATCACTCGAGGAGGAAAGCATCATGGCGAACGCAGACCCGATCCCAGCAGATGTCATGGACCTGATTGCAAGATCATCCACAGGCATGGTCAAGGACGCCCTGGCCATGTCTGGGATCAAGGGTGGCGTCATGGGAATCCGGCCGATCAGGGGCTTCGAAGATGCCAAGGTGATCGGACGTGCCGCCACGGTCCTATTCTCATCGCCCCGGGTGGGCACCTCCAAGCTCAACAACTATCAGGTTATCGAGAACACCCCGGCGGGAAGCGTGCTGGTGATCGACGGCAAGGGGTTCGATGGGCACTTCGCGGGGGACAACCAGGGAGCCATGGCCAAGAGGCAGGGTCTGGCAGGGATCGTTGTTTACGGCGGAGCGCGCGACCTGGCCGGCTACCGCGCGATCGGCATGCCCCTCTATTGCACGGGGTCGGCCACCAGGGACAAGCCTGCAGAGCTCCAGCTTACTGCCTACAACGTCCCAATCGAGATAGGCGGAGTAACGGTGAAGCCCGGCGACATCATAGTCGCTGACGAAGATGGGGTTGTCGTGGTTCCCGACGAGGCGATTGGGCTCCTTATGGCGAACATGAAGACCATCTTCGAGGTCGAGGAGGAAATGGAAAAAGCCATCGAGAGTGGAGCCTCGGCCGAGCAGTTATCCGCCATCATCGCGAAGAAGAAGCCGAAGAGGTAGGGTGTATTCAAGGGCTCTCGGACGTGACCGTTCGGAAATGAGAGGGCGAAGCGGGCCGGGCGACTCATGGACAGGAGGTCTTACGGCACCATTGGGAACCTAGAGCGGCGTGCGACGGTGCTCTCTTGAGCGGCCTTCCACCATGCGGTAAGCTGGATGATCAGAGGCAGCCCGCGTTTTCGGCCTCATCCTGCCAACCCGAAGGAGTGTGGAAATGGACCTGACCCGTACCTTCACCTGGGAGATCCCAACGCGGCTGATCTTCGGCCCGGGCAGCAGCCGGCAGGCCGGGGAGCAGCTCAGGAGGCTGGGCGGAACCAAGGCACTGGTGGTCACGGACCCCGGCGTGGAAGCCGCCGGCATCCTGGGCGGCATCTTCGAGGCCCTTGCCGCCGCTGGCCTTTCGCACGCCCTCTACGCCAAGGTGGAGCCCAACCCGAGCATCCGGTGCGTCGAGGAAGCCGCAGCCAAGTTCACGGAGGAGGGGTGCGATTGCCTCCTGGGAATCGGAGGCGGAAGCTCCATGGACACGGCCAAGGCTGCAGGCGTGCTGGTGGCGAACCCAGGCGCTGACCTGCGCCAGATGGAGGGCACCGGCAAGGTTCCGGGCCCCATACCGCCCATGATCGCCGTCCCTACCACCTGCGGCACCGGGTCCGAGGTGACCGTGGCAACGGTGATCACCGACACAGAGCGGCACTACAAGATCCCTATCCTATCCCCATTCCTGAGCCCCAAGGTGGCGCTGATCGATGGCAGCCTCCTGACCCGACTCCCAGGGCCGGTGGTTGCGGCCACCGGGATGGACGCCCTCTGCCACGCCATCGAGTCCTATACCAACCTGAACACCAACCCCATCAGTGACGCCCTGGATCTCAAGGCCATAAGCATCATATCGGAGTGGATACGGCCGGCCGTGGCCAACGCCAACCTGGAGGCGATGTCCCACATGGTCCTGGCGGCTACCATGGCTGGAATGGGCTTCTCCAACACCCGCCTGACCATCGTCCACTCCATGAGCCAGCCAGTGGGAGGCCACTACGGGGTGCCTCACGGGGTAGCCAACGCCATACTGCTGCCACTGGTAATGGAATACAATCTCATCGGCAACCCCCACCGCTTTGCCGACATCGCCAGGGCCATGGGCGAGGACACGACCGGCCTCACCACCATGGAGGCGGCGCGACTCTCGGTGCAGGCGGTCCGCGAGCTATCGCGCGACATAGGGATCCCGGAGAGCTTCAAGGCCTTCGGGGTCAAGGAGGAGTCGATCCCAGCCCTGGTGGAGGACTCCATGAAGAGCGGGAACGTGCCCGTGAACCCGGTCCGGGTAACCCGCGAGGCCATGGCAGAGATCCTGAGGAAGTCCATGCAATAGCCCACTGAGGGGGAGATGCGCCCGTCTCCCCCTCACGTCGTCCCCTTCATGGAAAGCTGGATTCGGCCGCGGGCTAGGTCCACTGCCTTGACCCGCACCGTCACCACGTCACCCACCCCTACCACCTCCAGCGGGTCCCGCACGTAGCGGTCGGCCATCTCCGATACGTGGACCAGGCCGTCCTGCTTCACCCCTATGTCCACGAAGGCGCCGAAGTCCACCACGTTGCGCACCGTGCCATGAAGCAGCATCCCCTCCCTCAGATCCTCCATCTTCAGGACATCGCGGCGAAGTATCGGCTTCGGAAGCGAGTCCCTGGGATCTATCCCCGGCTTCTCCAGGTTCTCGAGGATGTCCATCAGCGTCGGCACTCCCACACCCAGCTCAGCGGCCAGCTCATCTAGCCCGGTGTCCTGCGCCTCCAGCCCCCTTCGGAAGCGAGCCACCCGCTGCGGCAGTCGCTCACCGTCCCGAGGGGGCGGGAGGCGCTCCATCAGCCTCTCGCACACCCAGTAGCTCTCCGGGTGGATGAAGGTGTCGTCCAGAGGGTTCTCTCCACCCGGCACTCTCAGGAAGCCGGCGGCCTGCTCGAAGGTGGCGGGGCCCATCCCTGGGACCTGTCTGAGCTGCTCCCTGGAGGCGAAAGGCCCGTGCTCATTGCGATAGGCCACCAGCCTCTCGGCAACCCTGCGATTGATGCCCGAAACGTATTGGAGCAGGGAGACAGAGGCGGTATTGACATCCACACCCGCGAAGCTGACGCAGGACACCACCACCCGGTCTAGCTCCTTGGCCAGGGCTTTCTGATCAACGTCGTGCTGATAGAGACCCACCCCAATCGACTTGGGATCGATCTTCACCAACTCGGCCAGGGGGTCCTGCAACCGCCTGGCTATGGAGACGTTCCCTCGCTGGGAGGCATCCAGGTCCGGGAGCTCCTGTCGGGCCACCGGGGAAGCCGAGTACACGGAGGCTCCCGCCTCATCCACGATGGTGTAGGCGAGGGGAAGCTCTGTCTCGGAGATCGCCTCCGCCACCAGTACTTCGGTCTCCCTGGAGGCCGTGCCGTTCCCGATGGCGATCACCTCCACTCCATGCCGCCGGGCCATGGCAAGGATTGTCTCCTTGGCCTCTCTCCACCGCCTCTGCGGCTCATGGGGGTAGATGGTGCCACCTTCCAGGTACTTGCTGGTGGCATCGATCACGGCCACCTTGCAGCCTGTGCGGTAGCCTGGGTCGATCCCCATCACCCTCTTGCCCCGCAGCGGGGGCTGAAGCAGAAGCCTGCGCAGGTTCGCGGCAAACAGGGCGATGGCATGAGCCTCCGCCCTCTCAGTGAGGGCTGCCCTGACCTCCCGCTCCAGGGAGAGCGAGAGGAGCCGCTTGTATCCGTCCTCCACGGCCGCCTCCAGCTGAGCGGCCAGTATCGACGCCGGGTTGGTAGGATAGTGTGCAAAGAGGACGGGGCGCGCCTTCTCGTAGGGGAGGTCCACCGCCACCCGCACGACCGCCTCCCTCTCCGCCCTGTTCACCGCCAGAATGCGGTGAGGCGGGATGCTCCGAACAGGCTCGGTGAAGGAGTAGTAGAGGGTGTACTTCCCTGCCGGGTCTCTGGACTGGTCAATCACCGTGGAGGTCAGGGTGGCTTCCTGGAAGAAGAGGCTCCGCAGCTCTCCGCGGACCCCCGCGTCCTCGGCGACCATCTCCGCCACTATGTCCCTGGCTCCGCTGTAGACCTGCTCCAGGCTGGCCAGGCCCAGCTCCTCGTTGAGATAGGGCCGACCCAGCTCTTCCAGGGAGCCTTCCACCACCGCCTGCGACGCCATCAACTCGGCGAGGGGTGCAAGACCCTTCTCTCGAGCGATGCCGGCCCGCGTCCGCCGTTTTGGGCGGAAGGGAAGGTAGAGGTCCTCCAGCTCGTGAAGGGCCCGCGCCTCCTGGATCCTCTGCGCCAGCTGTGGGGTCAGCTTGCCCTGCTCGTCGATCAGGCGGAGCACCTCCTGGCGCCTCTTCTCCAGGCTCCGGAGGTACTCCAACCTGTCCTGGATGGCCTGGATCTGCAGCTCGTCCAGGCTGCCGGTCGCCTCCTTGCGGTACCGGGCGATGAAGGGGATAGTGCTGCCTGCGTCCATCAGCTGGACGGTGGCCTCCACCCGTTGGGCGGGGATGGAGAGCTCGCTGGCGATGCGGGCGACGATCTCGTCCATGGGGTCTCCTCAGACACAGAAGTGTGGGGAGGAATTGTAATACCATCGGGACGGCGGGCGCGAGGTAGGCTGGAGGACGGTGGGCGCGGCGGATGGCGCCTCACGGCGGATCCGCCGCGCCAAAGGGAGGGAAAAGGGACCGAGCGCCGCGTCGAAACCATCTATGGTAAAGGGGGAGGGGCTTAGCCCCTGGCCCCCAGGGCTTTCGGAACGGCCCCGGCGGAAGGGCCGCCGGCGCATCGATCGAGCCTTAGTATGATTAATAAGACCGTAATAGTCCAATACCGACTTCGAATGGATACCATGCTCCGCGGGTTATGGCGCCCTGGGGCGCGCTCCCCACCCGAGTACCACGGCCAGGCCCAATCCCCCGCAGCACCAAGAGACCCCCTTCGTTGACCTCTCCCGGCGACGCGTCTGTCGCCGGGCTTCTCGGAGGTCGCGGTGCGCCTCCAGGCAGGACCCAGCTTGTCTACTACAGGTGGATGATTTCCAAGTCTCCCCACTTGCGCTGCAGGTACTCGGCCACCAGGCGCCGATGGCAATGATCGGGTCTTGCCTCGCTGCAAAGGAGGACGGTCGGCACCTGGAACAACCCTCGGTCCAGCTTCAGGTCCGGCCTGCGGTCGTCCATCAAGGCCAGGAAGCGCCTCTCGTACTCGCTCCACTCGGCCCCGTTCTTCTTGTAGCTGTTCAGGATCTCAACTGTTGGTGCCAGCATGGGCTCATGAAGGTAGTCGGCGCCGCACAGCTCTCTCAGAAAGTACCGAAGATCCTCCTGCTTGGTGAACCCGGCCAGCTGGGATGAGTTGTTCAGTCGTACATCGATCAGCCGCCTGATCCCCTTCGCCCTCAGGGCCCCGAAGAAGGATGCAGCGCTCCTCTTTGTGAAACCGATGGTGTAGACCTCCATGGCCTCTTCGCTCCTCTCGCCGTGCTACTCGGGGCACTCATGCCGCCGTTTGCGGCGGCCCCGCGAGCCGCCGAAGGTATCGGGCAATACCCTGAGCCCCGCGATCCCGCACCGGTGCGATACGCGCCGGCGGTCCCCGCACGCCAGCGAACGCGGTTATCGATGTGGGGCATGAGACCATTATGGCACGGCAGCCCCACCTCCGCTAAGCGCCACCATGGGGGGTTTCGAGCAGCCCTGAGCGAACGCGCACAACAGCGGCCGCCCTCGCTACGACCATCGCTCCTCCGGGGGCGGGAGCCACCTCATCCGCCGCCACCACCATCGTCCACACTTGCCCTGAAAGGGCCCACCTTGTCCTCCGGCCCCTTCCCGCAGTATACTTGTTTGCGCACGCAATCATCCTGGAAGGAGCGCCGCGAGCCGCGGATGGAAAAGCCGCCCATCGCCCTGAGGATCGTCTTCCTGGGCAAGCACCTAGGCCACCTGATCGACCATCGGATGGCCCGCAGGGGGCTCAACCGCACACAGACAACCATCCTGACGGTCCTGGACCGCCGACCCGGCCTTCAGGCCCTCGATCTTTGCCGGCCCGCCGGCGTCGAGCCGGCCAACGTCACCCGAACCATTCAGTCCCTGGAGCGGTTGGGTCTGCTGGAACGCAGGCCCCACCCCACCGACCGGCGCGCCCACCTCCTCTTCCTGACCGAGGCGGGTCACTCACTGGCACGGGAATTGTCTGAGGAGGTGCGGGAGATCTCCGCCGACCTGCTTCGGCAGATCCCCCCGGAACTGCAGCCGCAGACAGAGCTGCTGCTGGACAGTCTGTGGAAGGCCGTCACCCATCAGATCTCGGATCTCAGCCGTCAGAAGCCGCTTGCTCACGGCGAGGTGGGGTGCGTTGGGAGGGGCAACGCGGGCGGGGACGCTTCCGGGCCGCATCACCCCGAGCCTGGGGCCGGTGCCTGGAGATCGGCCGACCAGGCCGGGCCGATGGACCAAAGCAGACTACCGAAAGACGGAACCTTGGAATGAGATCGCTTCGCCGTGCACTGAGATACCTGCTGCCCTACTGGGCCATGGCACTCGCCGCCCTCCTCAGCCTGGTGCTGGTATCGGCCACCAACCTGGCGTCGCCCCAGCTTCTTCGGCTGGCTATCGACGGCGGGATAGTCGGCCGCCAGTGGGGAGCCGTCCTATGGGCAGCCGTGGGTCTCCTCGGCGTGGCTGCGGTTCGGGGCGTCTTCACCTTCCTGCAGGGCTACCTCTCCGAGAAGGCGTCCCAGGGCGTCGCCTACGATCTTCGCAACGAGATCTATGGCAAGCTCCAGACCCTCAGCTTCAGCTACCACGATCAGGCTCAGACGGGGCAGCTCATGACCCGGGTCACCAGCGATGTGGAGATGGTTCGCCAGTTCATCGGCCAGGGCTTCCTCCAGCTGGTGGGCGCGGTGGTGATGCTGGCGGGAAGCTCCATCGTCCTGTTCGCCATGAACTGGCGGCTGGCCCTGGTCTCCCTAACCATCATCCCGGGGATACTGCTGGTGTTCGCCCGCTTCGTCCGGAGTGTGCAGCCCCTCTTCAGACAGGTTCAGCAGAGGCTCGGAGCCCTGAACACCATCCTCCAGGAGAACCTTGCGGGAGTGCGGGTGGTCAAGGCCTTCGCCCGGGAGCAGTACGAGACCCGGCGGTTCGACAGGGCCAACGCGGAGCTCCTGGCCGAGAACATCCGGGTGACCCGAGCCATGAACACCACTTTTCCCGTCATCTTCTTCTTCGGGAGCCTGGGTACCTTCCTGGTGGTATGGTATGGCGGCAACGAGGTGATCGGGGGCACCCTCTCCCTGGGAGAGTTGGTCGCCTTCAATTCCTACCTGGGCTTCCTGATGTTCCCTATCTTCATGCTGGGTATGATCATGGCCGGGATGACCAGGGCCGCGGCCTCGGCGCAGCGGGTGTTCGAGGTGCTGGACGCGGAGAGCGAGGTACAAGAAAGGCCGGGCGCCATCCCGCTCCCGCCCATACGGGGACGGGTGGCCTTCGAGGACGTCTCCTTCCGTTACGCGGGTGCCGAACACGACGCCCTGAGCCATGTCAGCTTCGTGGCCGAGCCCGGTCAGACGGTGGCTGTGGTGGGAACCACTGGATCGGGCAAGAGCACCATCATCAACTTGATCCCCCGCTTCTACGACGTGCGGGGTGGGCGAGTCACCATAGACGGGCACGACGTCCGAGATGTCACCCTGGAGAGCCTCAGGGCCCAGATCGGGATCGTCCTGCAGGAGACGGTGCTCTTCAGTGGCACCATCCGGGACAACATCGCCTACGGCATGCCCGACGCCTCCCAGGAGGAGATCGAGATGGTGGCGAAGATCGCCCAGGCCCACGACTTCATCATGGAGCAGCCGCAGGGCTACGACACGCGCATCGGCGAGGGCGGCGTAGGTCTGAGCGGAGGGCAAATGCAGCGGATCGCAATAGCCAGGGCCCTCCTGCTGAATCCGAAGGTGCTGATCCTGGACGACAGCACCTCGTCCGTGGATGCGGAGACGGAGTACCAGATCCAGCAGGCCATGGACCGGCTCATGGTCGGCAGGACCAGCTTCATCGTGGCCCAGCGCATCAGCACGGTCCGAAACGCCGATAAGATCCTGCTGCTGGATGGATCCCGGCTGGTCGCCCAGGGAACCCACGAGGAGCTGCTAGCCACCAGCGACCTGTACGGGGAGATCGTGGCATCGCAGCTCCGCGACGACGGTCCAGCCGCCGCACCGGTGGGAGCTGGGCTCAGGCCCAGCAGCTCAGCTCGGGAGGATCGATAGCCATGTTCGGAGGGCACTTCCGCCACCAGGCGAGCATCACGGAGGAGAAGCCCGCCGACGGGAGGACCGTCGCCGGCAGGCTCCTCCACTATCTGGAACCGTATCGGCTGCAGATGGCAGTCGTGCTGCTGCTCACCCTGGTGGGGGCGGGGTCGTCCGCCGCAGGGCCCTACCTGGTGGGCAGGGCCATCGACAGCTTCATAGCCGTGGGCGATAGGGCGGGGCTGGCCACCAACATGCTGCTGCTCCTGGGAGTCTACCTGGCCGGGCTAGGCTCCCGGATGCTCCAGGGCTACCTGATGGGCTGGGTCGGCCAGAACACCCTGGCGAGGATGAGAAGCCAGATATTCAGGAAGCTTCAGCGCCTTTCCCTCCGCTTCTTCGACAGGCACGACTCTGGCGACCTGATGTCGCGGCTAGTGAACGACGTCGACACCATCAGCAATCTTCTCAGCATGGGACTGGTCCAGGCCATCTCGGGCATCCTGTCGCTGGGTGGCATTCTGATGGCCATGTTCGGCCTCTATTGGCCGCTGGCCCTGGCCGCTTCCTCCGTGATACCGGTCATGCTGGCCACCACTAACCTCTTCGCGGGAATGGCGCGGCGCGCCTTCCGAAAGACCCGGGAGACCATCGGCGACGTCTCGGCGGACCTTCAGGAGGACATCGCCGGGGTGAAGGTGGCCCAGGCCTTCAACCGAACGGCGCTGAACCAGGCTCGCTTCGCCAGGAGGAACGCGGCCAATCGCGACGCCAACGTGGGCGCCACGGCCATCACCTCCGCCTTCTCCCCAGCCATGGACCTTCTCTCCACAGTGGCGACCATCATCGTCGTGGCCTTTGGCGGGTTCCTGGCGATGGAGGGAAGGGTGACGGTCGGTCTGGTGGTAGCCTTCCTGGGCTACGTCCAGCAGTTCTTCTGGCCGATCCAGCAGATCAGCCAGATCTACACCCAGGCGCAGTCGGCGCTGGCGGGCGCGGAGCGGATCTTCGAGCTGCTGGACACGGAAGAGGACATGGCGGACGCCACCGATGCGAAGACGATGCCTCGCATCCAGGGACGGGTGGTATTCGAGGGGGTGGACTTCGCCTACGATCCGGTCCACCCGGTCCTGCATCATGTGGACCTGGTTGCCGAGCCGGGCCAGACGGTGGCGCTGGTGGGTCCCACCGGCGCCGGGAAGACCACCATAGCCAGCCTTATCGCACGCTTCTACGATGTGACGGGTGGAAGGGTGACCATCGATGGGCTGGATGTGAAGGACGTCACCCTGGAGTCGCTCCGCTCCCAGATGGGGATCGTGCCCCAGAACAGCTTCCTGTTCTCGGGCACCGTGGCCGACAACATCCGCTACGGCCGACTGGATGCCACCGATGAGGAGGTGGAGAGGGCGGCCCGCATGGCGAACGCCCACGACTTCATCATGCGGCTGCCCCAGGGCTACTCCACGGTCCTGGGGGAAAGGGGCAGCTCCATCAGCCAGGGTCAGCGCCAGCTCCTTGCCATCGCGCGGGCCATCCTGGCCGATCCGCGGATCCTGATCCTGGACGAAGCGACCAGCAGTGTGGACACGCGAACGGAGATGCTGATCCAGCAGGCGCTGGAGAAGCTGCTGGTGGGGCGCACCAGCTTCGTGATCGCGCATCGGCTGAGCACCATCCGCAACGCGGACCAGGTGCTGGTGATCGACGGCGGGCGCATCGTGGAGCGTGGGACCCATGAGGAGCTGCTGGCGATGGATGGGCTCTACGCCGACCTCTACCGCCGCCAGTTCCGGGATGTGGCCGAGGCGAGCGAGGTGGCGACCGCCCAGGATCCAACGGCGATGGCCTCGAGGTGACCCTCTTGAATTTGCCTATTGCATGCCGGGGCTAGCTCACGTATAGTGTTGACGCTGGTCGTTTCCGGGGGATCGCCAAAGCGGCCGGGATGGTGATGGGTTCTGCTCGCCCACGCCCCTGATCGTTCTGCGCTCACGGATCGTTCCAAGTAACGTGCGTAAGGAGTCGGGGGCTACTTCGATGCAAGACAAGACCCTCACCTGCCGCGATTGTGGCCGCCAGTTCGTCTTCACCGCGAGCGAGCAGCAGTTCTTCGCGCAGAAGGGCTTCACCAACGAGCCCGGACGCTGCCCGGAATGCCGCGCAGCCCGCAAGTCGACCAGGGGGGAGGGAGGCGGGTTCGGCGCTCACCGGGATCGGGAGATGTACCCCGCCATCTGCGCCCAGTGCGGCAAAGAGACCCAGGTCCCTTTCCAGCCTCGGCTGGACAAGCCCGTCTACTGCTCCGACTGCTTCTCCTCCCATCGAAGCAGCCGGGGATCGGGATACGATCGGCGTCCAGGCGGCGGAGGGAGTCGAGGGCGCTGGTAGATAGTCCCATCCAGAAGCATGGCGGCGGGTAGGTCCAGCCCTGCTGGTCTCCCCGCCTTGACCATATGCAACCAGAACGCCGTGGACACGGGCCCTCGCCAGCGGCCGTGTGCCGATATGTGCAGGTGGGTGGCCGAGCCTTTCGGTCGTCGATCGATCCTTCCTGATCCCATCTCGGACGAGGGAGGAAGCTATGCAGGGCATCGGTTCGGCTCTGGGTGTCGCCTATTGTGGTCTCTACTGCCCCACCTGCGGGACGATGAGGGTGGGTCGGTGCGAGGGGTGCAAGACGGGTGGTGGTTTCTCCGGCTGCAAGGTGAGGGCCTGCGCCATGGATCGCGGCTACACCACCTGTGCGCAGTGCGGGGAGATGGAGTCCTGCTCCAAGCTGGACAACCTCCTGAGCAGGCTCTACGCATTGGTGTTCCGGACCCGACGCATGGACAACCTGCGCGAGATCCGGGACCACGGCATCGAGTCCTTCGTCGCCAGGATGAGGTCTCAGTGAGCCGAAAGGACGCGAGATCAGTCCGCCAAGTCGGCCGTGGATAGCCCGACCGACCGTCCCGCGAGCGCCCGATCTAGCGACGGTCGAGGAAGCCTCTCCCCGGTGATCTCTTGGTCCTCCACCAGCTCGGCGGTCCGGGGAGCTGCCCCGGCTAGAAGAACAGCTTGGCCAGCTCGTACAGCGCCATGTCCGCTGGCCGGGTGTGAGATACCACCTCCCGGATGGGGACAGGCACTACCGAGCCGCAATTGAGGCATGGCACGAAGCCGAACCGCCCCTCCGCCAGGTAGTCCACCGCCGCGACCCCGAGCCGGGTGGCAAGCAGCCGATCCTCCGCGGTGGGCGACCCTCCACGCTGCAGGTATCCCAGCACGATGAAGCGGGTCTCGAGGCCCGTCCTCTTCTCTATCTCGGCCGCCAGCCTCTCACCGATGTTCCGCCTATCCAGCTTGTACCGGCCGAAGGGGTCGGGCTTGCCCATATCGATCCCCTCGTCCGACAGGTCGGCGATCCTGGCCGATTCAGCTACCACGATGATGCTGAACTCTCGCCCCTGGGCCCGCCTCGCCAGAACATGGTTGCAGATGGACTCCAGATCGGTAGGAACCTCGGGAACCACTATGAGGTCGGCTCCACCCGCCAGACCGCCGTCTATGGCGACCCAGCCGGCGTCGCCGCCCATGACCTCCACCACCATCACCCGATGGTGAGCACTAGCGGTGGTGTGCAGCCGGTCCAGGGCCTCCGCCACCAGGGCCACCGCCGAGCTGTGCCCGATGCAGTAGTCGGTGCCAACGAGGGTGTTGTCCAGGGTCTTGGGGACGCCGACCACCCGGCCCCACCTATCCTGCAGCTCCGCACCCACCCAAAGGCTGTCTCTGCCCCCTATCACCACCAGGCCATCGATCCCAAAGGCCTTGAGGTTGGCGAGAACCTGCTCCATGTCCTCCTGTCTCTTGACCGGATTGGTGCGGGATGTGCCAAGGATTGTCCCTCCCTGGTGCAGGATGCCGGACACCGAGCGCCAGTCCAGCCGCTGGAAGTTGCCGCCCCCCAGCAGTCCGGCCCATCCGTTTCGAACACCAAGGACGTCGAAATCGAGGCTCAGGGCACGCCTCACCACGGCCCTGATAGCCGCATTCAGCCCGGGAGCATCGCCCCCGCCGGTTAGGACACCGATCCTCATCAGCAAACCTCCCAGTTGGGCTTCTTCGCCCGACAGGGCAGACCGAGTGGGAACGAACGGGCCCCTGGAGAAGAAGCACACCAGCAGTCGGGCCGCCGATCCGGCTGCCCCGGCGCTAGTATACCGCGCCGCGCCCAGAGAGCAAGGGGGAGACTGAGCGGTTTCGGACCTGTGGGCACCTCCACTCGGCCACCGATGTTTTCAGATGAAGTCTTGGCCTGCACGCGCGGTGCCGTGGTATCATTGGCCACTCCATCCGTTCTCGCGTCCCCACTGTCGGCGCGGGCGACAGCCCCTGGCGATCTCGCCCACAGGGCTGATCGGCCTACCGCACCTGTTGGCCGCCAGCGGGGACGGGTGTGGCATCCGGCGGAGGTGTCCGATCATGGCTCTCCCGGGGCGTCAGGAGAAGACGCCTACTCCAGCCATCGGCATGGCGATCTCCATCTGCATAATGGGCCTGGCCTCGCTCTCTGGCGGTCTCGCTGCCGCCGTCACCCTGGCTGGCAGGGCGATGCCTACCTCGGCATCCCTCTTCTGGATCAGCATCCTGCTGGTCGGCTCGCTGCTCCTCGCCCTTTGGGGGCTGCTGTTCGCCCGCTTGTTGCACCACCGCGCGAACCTTTCCCCGGAGCGAGCCCTCTACCTAGCCGCCCTCTGCCACCTGCCCCTGCTGCTGTCCCTGGCTCCAGTCGGGGCGGTCTACTCCAACGACGTCGCCAACTTCGTCTACTCCAGCAGCGTCTACGGTCAGGTGGTCTTCCGTCCCATGGTCCTGGCATGGCTGTTCCTGGGCCCCGCCCTGGCGCAGGCGGTCGTGGCCGGCACCTGCGCCCGCCGTCGCGTAGCCCGCTTCCTGCCACTCCTCGGCGCCGTGATGGTCGCACTGATACTAAGGGTCTGGAGCCTGGACTGGCAGCTCCCCTTCCTGCTCCACAACGACGAGCGCACATATCTGGGGATCGCCATGATGTCCTGGGCTCACGGCGACCCCAACCCCCACCGGTTCTACAACCCCAGCCTGGTCTTCTACATAGATACGGCCCTCTTCAACCTGATCGGCGGCGGCGCATTCGAGAACTTCAGGGTCTTCGCCTCGGCCTTCGGTCGCCAGGTCTCGGATCCCAGGGGCATCTACCTGGTCGCCCTGGCCGCAAGGGGGGTTAGCGCCCTGCTGGGGACAGCGACTATCCCCGCGGTGTATGTCGCCGCCAAGGAGCTGTTCGGAAGACGAGCGGCTATCCTCGCGGCCTGGCTCATGGCCGTGGCCTTCCTCCACGTCCGCAACTCCCACTACGGGACCAACGACGTGGACGCCACCTTCTTCACCACAGCCTCCTTCCTGTTCGCCGTCCGGATCTACCGGCTCGGTCGTTGGAGGGACTACCTCTGGGCGGGGGTGATGGGAGGGCTCGCCACCACCACCAAGTACAACGCGGGCATCTTCATTCTGCCCATACTGGTGGCACACCTGGCCAGGACGAGAAAGGTTGGGCTCCGAGCAGCCGTAGCTCCCCGGGGCCTGGCGCCGCTGGTCGCGTCGTACGCCGTCTCGGGTGTAGTCTTCGTCCTGGGAACCCCTTACAGCCTGCTGGACTGGGACTCCTTTACATCCGGCTTTCTTCGCCAGGCAGCCTACGGCTCCTCGCCGTGGTGGGGGCAGGATAGGCTGCCGACATGGTGGATGCACGTGGCAACCCTGTTCCAGGGCTTCGGGGTCGTTCCACTACTGTTGGCCGCCCTCGGGGCCGTTGCACTCGCCAGGTCGGCTCCCTCACGCCTGGCGCTCGTGGCCGCCTTTCCCGCGGGCTACTTCGCCTTCATGGCGGGCCAGCAGCTCCACTTCGCCCGCTTCACCATTCCCATGCTGCCATTCCTGGCCATCCTGGCGGGACAGGGTCTGGACTCGCTGGCCGCGAGGGCCTGCCCCGCATCCCGCGCCCGTCTCGTCATTGCACTCCTTGCGGTGGTGGCGATGGCCCAGCCCCTGGTCTACTCCGTTCAGGGGGACCTGCTGATGGGCCGGGAGGACACCAGGGTATCCGCCGATCGATGGATGACGGCAAACCTGCCCACGGGCAGCATCCTGCTGGTGGACGAGCTCGCCGATCTCAGGGAGAGCCAAGGGTGGCCCAGCAGCCAGGATCTGCGGATCCGGTGGTTCAAGCCCACCGTGGACCCCACCCCATGGCAGCAGGAGGAGGCCCGTCCGGTCTACCTGATCACCACCAGCTTCGGATACGAGGGGATGCTTCGAAGCGAGATGTCGGCCATGGCTCCACGGGTGTACCAGGAGATGGAGCGCCAGGGGCATCTGGTGGCGTACTTCCCCGAGGGGCTCCACGGGCAGTCGGTGGGCTACTCCCAGGATGACACCTACACGCCCTTCTGGCACCTCTGGGACCGCGCCACCACGGGCCCCACGGTGCTCATCTACCGTTTCGACTGAGCCTGGCAGCGCGTTCCATCCACCTGGAGGCAGGAAGATGCGACTGGAGCTCGAAGAGCTGTTGGGACTGCCCGAGGGCCAGCTCCTGGCCCGCAAGAGCGCTCGCATCGGTCCCCGGGATCTGGCGAACCTGCTGATCGGCTTCGCCAACGCCGATGGAGGCACCCTAGTGCTGGGAGTGGAGGACGGGAGGGTGGACGGCTTCCGCCAGTACGAGGGGAAAGCGGAGTCGCTGCTTCCGTCGGCCCTCGCCCTCTGTCGCCCCCCGGTGCGAGTCCAGCCCCGATGGCTGCCATGCATCAACCATCGCGGGGCGGAGGACCTGATCCTGGTGTTGGAGATCCAGCCAGGAGAGAGGATCCACTCCAACAGCAGGGACGAGGTTTACCTGCGGGAGGGGAATCGCACGCGGAAGCTGGACTTCGATGAGCGTCTGCAGCTGGTGTACGACCGGGGCGACGCCTCCTACGAGCTGACGGAGGTCCCCCAGGCCACCATGGGGGACCTGGACATGGACCTTTTGGCAGAGTATGCCGCCCGCATGGAAACGGGGCTCGGAGCCGAGGATCTGCTGGTGGCACGAGGGCTGGCCAGGAGACAGGGAGAGGATCTGAGGCTGAACTGCGCGGGAGTGCTGCTCTTCGCCGAGGATCCTGCAGCCTTTCTCCCAAGACCGGGCATACGCATTCTCCGCTACCAGGGCTCTTCCGCCGAGACCGGCCCCCGCATGAACCTGGTGAAGGATGTGGTCCTGGAGCTCCCCCTACCCACCCTGATCGTGGAGGCACAGCGGGCCATCTCAGCCCAGCTGAGGGACTTCACGCGGCTGGGCCCCGGAGGGCTCTTCGAGACCGTGCCGGAGTACCCACCCTTCGCCTGGCAAGAGGCAGTAGTCAACGCCGTCTGCCACCGGGCCTACTCCATCTCCGGCAGCCAGATCGAGGTGCGACTCTTCGACGACCGCATGGAGGTGGAGAGCCCGGGCCGACTCCCAGGCCTGGTGAGGCTGACCAACCTTCGACAGTCCCACTACTCCCGCAACCCCCGCATCGCGCGAGTGCTGACCGAATTCGGGTTCGTGCGGGAGCTCGGCGAGGGGATCGATCGGATGATCGAGGAGATGTCCTCCTTCGGGCTGGAGGAGCCGCAGTTCCAGGAGGTAGGCTATTCGGTGGTGGTGACCCTGCGGAACGGCGCGGCCCAGCGGGAGGGCTCACCGCCTCACCCGGCGCCAAGGCGGACCACCACAGCAGCCGTCTCGGGCACGGTGCCTTCGTGGCCGCCACGGCTGAACGAGCGGCAGAAGAGGGCGCTGGAGTACATGAAGATGACCGGCGAGATCACGGCTCAGCAGTACGTCGAGCTCAATCCGGGCATCGACGTTCGCACCGCCCGGCGCGACCTCGCTCATCTGGTGGAGACGGGCCACCTCATCAGCGTCGGCAGCACCAAGAGCCGCTGCTACCTTCTTCGGGAGTTCGAGCCCCCATCGGATAAGGGATAGCGGTGCGTCCGAATCGTGTCCGGATTCCGTCCGGATCCCGTCCGAAAGGCGTCCTCTCGGCGTCCGGATCCCTTTGCCGGTCGCGGCGCTGTGCATCGCCGCATTCACAGCGCCGGCACAACCCTGTAGAATGGCCCTGGCTGGTATCGCGCTTGGACAGGGCTCGGCGACGAGCGATCGAGAACGGAGGCCACCACATTGAAGACGGAGCGGATCAATCGAGCCCTCTATCGGATCACCACCCCCTTCGACAAGACCGGGACGGTCTTCCTGTACCTTCTCAAGGGGGACAGCATCGCCCTGATCGACACCGGGGCAGCCGACTCACCGAGGGAGGTGTTGGAGCCAGCCCTGTCGGAGATCGGCTTGGGGCTCTCGGACATCGATCTGATCCTCAACACCCACGCCCACCTGGACCACTCGGGCGGCAACCTCGAGACCAAGAGGGCCTCGGGCGCGCTGGTCCATGTTCACGCCCAGGACATGGCCATGGCCCAGTCGACAGAGACCCAGGTGGAGTTCCACATCGCGCCCCTGAGGGAGCTGGAGCTTCCCTCCGAATTCATCCAGGAGCGAGCCGACTTCGTCGTCAGGAACGCCGGTCCCTCGACAGGGGTCGATGTGGTGCTGACCGACGAGGAGCTTCTGGATCTGGGCGGTGGGATACGGCTCCGCGTCGTCCACTGCCCGGGGCACACCCCCGGGCACGTGTGCTACTTCTGGGAGGAGGAGGGGATCCTGATCTCCGGGGATGCCATCCAGGGACACGGCGGGCGGCCCGGTAGCTACCCCTACTACTTCGACGCGCCGGCATATCGGCGCTCCCTGGTGAAGCTGTCCAAGCTGCCCATCGGCACCCTGTGCACCGGCCACGCCTACGCCGGCGGCACCGCCATAAACTCCCCGGTCCGAACGGGCGACGAGGTGGTGGCTTTCCTCCAGGAGTCCATCCGGGTTGCCGACAGCATCCACCGCGCTGTCAGCGAGGCGATCCGCCACAAGCCCGGCGCCAGCAAACGGGAGTGGGCCTACTCCGCTCTCTCGGAGCTGATCTATCACGTGCCTCAGCTCCTGGTGCGGCAGACTGGAATGCCACTCCACGCCGGTCCGGCCCTGGCCACCCACATCGATGCCGCGCTCAACGGGAGCTACCCGGCCTGACATGGCCCACATGGGCGGCCGCCCCGCCAACGAGGGTGGGGTGGTTTCTATAGCTCAGCCTTTTCAAAAGGCTTCCCACCCGCTACAATGGGCTGGACGGCTCATCCGGCCGATCCCCCCAGCGACAAGAGGGCCGGGTGCGTGCGGCAACGGGGTTGCGGTACGAGGACGGGTTCCCGGGCATGGCCGGGCGCGGGACGAACGAGGGGGCGCGGTGGGACGCTCCGCCATTGTGCTCATGCAGCGCGAAGGAGTCAGAACCATGGAGAAGCAGGAAGCATTGGCGGCTCTCGAGATGGCCATCCAGATGGAGCTGGAGGGCCACGGCTTCTACGCCAAGACGGCGGACCAGGTATCGTGGCCGGAGGGGCGGAAGATGCTGCTCGACCTGGCCAAGGACGAGATGGAGCACATCAGGATCCTCAAGGAGGAGCATGCCGCCCTGGTAGCCGGCAACGACTGGCTCAGCGCGGAGAAGATCGCCCCGCAGATGGCCTCCGGCGAGAAGAAGCCGCTGCCGGTTTTCGAGAAGCAGGATGCCGTAATCGCCGGAATGGTGACCGACAAGGCGGACGCCCTGGAGGTCCTCGACATGGCCATCAAGAACGAGTACAAGAGTCACACCTTCTACGCCCAGCAGATGGAGAAGGCGGAGAACCCGGAGGCCAAGGCCATATTCCGCTGGCTGGTGGGCGAGGAGAAGGGCCATCAGGCGACCCTGATGGAGTACGCCAAGTACATCGGCGCCTACCAGGAGTGGCTGCTGGAACACGAAAGGCCCATTCTGGAGGGATAGCACCTCTCTTGGACAGCCAACAGCTTCGAGTCAAGGTAAAGTTCTTTGCACTCTACAGGGAGCTGGTCGGCCTTCGGGAAACCGAGGCCGACCTTCCCCTCGGCTCCACGGCACTGGACGTCTGGCATCTCTTCGCCGATGCCAACCCCAGGCTGGCCCCCAACCTTCCCCACACCCGCTTCGCCGTGAACGGCCAGTACGTTCAGCCCGATACCCCGCTCAAGAACGGTGACGAGGTGGTCTTCATCCCGCCGGTCAGCGGGGGCGAGCCGCTGTTCCAGGTCACCGACGGGCGAATCGATGTGGAAAGGGTGGTGGATGCCGTCCGCCAAGACGAGGATGGGGCGGTGGTGACCTTCATCGGCGTGGTGCGGAACGAGAATCGCGGAAAGGCCGTGCTCCACATGGAGTACGAGGCCTACCCGGAGATGGCCACGGAGAAGATGAGAGAGATCGGCCAGGAGATAGCCGAGCGATGGGGGCTGCACCACGTGGCCATGGTGCACCGGGTGGGCCGGCTTGAGGTGGGAGAGGCGAGCGTGGTCATCGCCGTGGCCTCGCCCCACCGCCAGGTCGCCTTCGAGGCGTGCCACTACGCCATCGATCGGCTCAAGGAGATCGTCCCCGTCTGGAAGAAGGAGGTCTACTCCGACGGCGAGACGTGGCTGGGGATGGGGAACTGATGCAGGGAGACGGCCGGCGGATGGCACCAGCCGGTCGAGGTCTGCGGGAGGAGCCGTGCCGTACTGCATGAACTGCGGCCAAATCATGGAAGAGCGGGTCCCCCCCGGGGACGACCGGACCCGGCTGGTCTGCCCCGCGTGCGGGTGGATCGCGTACGCCAACCCGAAGGTGGTGGTGGGAGCCCTGCCCGTGGTGGAGGGAAAGGTGCTCCTGCTGCGCCGCGGGATCGAGCCCGGACACGGGAAGTGGACCTATCCGGGAGGGTTCCTGGAGATGGACGAGAGCACCGAGGATGGCGCCAGAAGGGAGGCCCGCGAGGAGCTGGGCATCGAGGTGGACGGTCTGCGGCTCCTGGGGGTGTACAGTCGACCATCGGCGGGGATAGTGACGGTGGTCTACCTGGCCGAGGTGACGGCGGGCGAGCCGCGGCCCAGCGCGGAGGCCCTGGAGGGGCGCTTCTTCGCCGCCGACGAGATACCCTGGGATGACCTGGCCTTCCCGACGACGGTGAGCGCGCTGAGAGATTGGGTGTCCACCACCCGCTAGAAAGGGTCCATATGAACCCCGAGACCCACCTTCAGGACGGCTTCAGGCGCGCCATCAACTACATGCGCATCTCCGTCACCGATCGGTGCAACCTGAGGTGCGTGTACTGCATGCCCCCTGAAGGGGTGCCCTGGATCCCCCATCCGGAGATCCTCACCTTCGAGGAGATCGAGAGGATAGTCCGTGCCACGGCCACGGTGGGGATGAGGAAGATCCGGATCACCGGCGGGGAGCCGCTGGTGCGGCGCGACCTGGTGGAGCTGGTCGCCCGGCTGGCGGCCATCCCGGGAATAGATGACATCTCCATGACCACCAACGCCATGCTAATGCCCCACTTCGCGGCATCGCTGGCCGGAGCCGGACTGCAGCGGATCAACGTGAGCCTGGACACCCTTCGGCCAGAGCGGTTCGCCCGGATAACCAGGGGCGGAGACCTGACCCAGGTGCTGGCCGGGATCGAGGCGGCGGAGCGCGCCGGGCTCGCCCCCATCAAGATCAACGCCGTTGTGCTGCGCGGGGTCAACGACGACGAGCTGTTGGACCTGGCAAGGCTCACCCTCGAGCGACCCTGGCACATGCGGTTCATCGAGGCGATGCCGTTGGGCGGGAACCTGCCCGTGGAAGGGGAGGGGTTCATCTCGGCCGACGAGATCATGGAGCGGCTTGCGACCCTGGGTCAGCTGGAGGAGTGCACGGGGCCGAACGGCAACGGTCCGGCCAGGTACTACCGTCTGCCGGGGGCTCTGGGGACCGTCGGGGTGATCAGCCCCATGAGCCACTTCTATTGCGAGAGCTGCAATCGGGTGAGGCTGTCGGCCGACGGCCGGCTCAGGCTGTGCCTCTTCTCCGACCAGGAGATCGACCTGCGGACCCCCTTGCGTCGAGGGGCATCGGAGACGGAGATAGTGGAGATCTTCCAGAGGGCTATCCTGACGAAGCCGGAGAGGCATCACCTGGTAGTGGGCCAGTCCAACTGCAACCTGAGGGCCCTCTCCCAGATCGGCGGCTGACTACTGGAAACGTGGATCGGAAGATGTAAGAGGCCACCCGCCGCCTGCCTGCACGAGACCGACGCCAGGTGCCTGGTCTCAGTTCTCGACTATGCGGCGTGCATCGGCTCCGGCACCTGTCTGGTGACCTCTCCCTCCTGCCCGGGCCGCTCCTCCTCCCCTCGCTGACGGAGAATAACGTAGGCGCCGATCAGCACCCTTGCATGGAAGTCCACCGATTCCTCGAAACCGATCTTCCCTGCCCGGCGGAGCTCCTCGAGGGCCTGTGCGGCGTGCCGTGGGAGCCCGACGTAGAGCTTGCCCCGCTCGTCCTCGAGGACGGTGACCTCGTCCCCGTCGATGCCGAAGCGACGCCGGATCTCCACGATGGGCATCAAGCTCTTGGTCCCGATGTACCACCGCAGGGTGCTCTTGCTTAGCTTCTTAGTCGCCACGGTTCCACCTCGTCGCCGCCGCCCCTGTCACCAGCCGCACAACCGCGGATGACCATGCGGCCGTCGGAGAGGCGTTCCTTCGGGAGATGCGTCCAGATTATGATGATAGCAGAGGTCGGGCCCAAAAGCCAGGTTTAGCAAGGAACAGCTTGCAAATAACCCGCTCAGTCGGCGGGCTGCCGCTCGGGGATCAGGAACGAGCAGACCCTGTCGCCTCGCCCTATGCAGCTCTGTCGGAGGATGGGCGATCCGAACAGGCGACCCAGGTACTCCTCCTCGATGGCGCAGACGTGGGCGTGAGCCCTGGATACCAGGAGGTTGGGGCAGTTGTAGTGGCGCAGCAAGAAGCCGCCGTCGGTCCTCTCCCAGTCGGCGATGGCGCCCTCTTCAGTTCGGATCTGCGCCACCTCGGCAACCTTTTCGGCCAGCGACTTCCCGGCCAGCCTGGAGCTCCGCTCCTCCGCCCACTTCGCGGCGATGTGGCTCAGCAGCGCGTCGCGGGTCTCGGCAGGGAGCAGATCGTCTATCCCACCCAGCAGTCTGCTCGCCAGCACATGGTACCGCTTGGGGAAAAGGTCCTCCGCCTCTTCGGTCAGGGAGTACACGAAGAAGGGCCGCCCGACCCTCCCGCGCACCTCCTCCACCTTCACCAGATCGTCCCGCTGCAGGACGGAGAGGTGAACCCGCACCGTCACGGGGGACAGCAACACCTCCCTGGCCAGCTCCTCCAGGGTAGCCTGCCCTCGCTTCTTGAGGATGTCCAGGATCTGCCTTCGAGTCCTCTGCATCGAGTCCCCCTCACCGGAAACGAGTGTCCCTCGCCGTCGATGTCCGCGCCCTCGGTAGGGCTCGACATGACAGCCGCATAGTACATGGCGGGCACGTCCCTTGTCAACTTACCCAGTCTATTTATCATAATTGCTTCCCATGCCTTGCGCTGATAGGAGACCTCATGTAAGATGCTGCTGTAGAGCAGAGATCACCACTCTTGCCGGAGGTCCAGCCCATGGATCAATCCCCCGCCGTCGGTAGTCAGGCGCCCGATTTCAAGCTTCCCAGCCTTCAGCACGGCGAGATCGGCCCGTCAGACTTCCTTGGAAAAAAGAAGGTGGTCATCGCTTTCTATCCCAAGGACAACACCTCTGGTTGAACAAAGGAGCTATCCTCCTTTAGGGAGGACTACCAGCGCTTTCTCGACCTGGATGCTGAGATCCTAGCCATCAGCGCGGACGGTCTCGAATCCCACCGCAGGTTCGCCGAGAAGCTGGGGGGTGTGCCCTTCCCCATGCTGAGCGACGTGGAGGGGCGGGTCATCCGCCTTTACGGGGTCAGCAAGCCGGAGGGAAAGGGCGCCAGGAGGTCCATCTTCGTCCTCGATCGCAATGGCCGGATCGTGCACGCCAACACCGCCTACAGCGTGTCCGAGCCAAAGCACTACGAGGCAATCTTCGAGGCGCTACGCCAAGCCTGACCGGGGCCGAGGGCTGAGATGAGATCACATCGGCCTCAGCCCTCGGTGCTCCTCGCTAGGGCAGGAACTTCAGGGGGTTCACGCGCACCCCGTTCTGGGTGACCTCGAAGTGAAGGTGTGGTCCGGTGCTCAGTCCGGTGCTGCCCACCGAGCCGATCCGGTCCCCTTTGCCCACCCGCTCGCCATAATCGACGAAGAATGCGCTCAGGTGGGCGTACAGGGTCTGGTACCCGTTGCCGTGGTCGATCACCAGGTGCCAGCCGTAGCCGTATCCCAGCTTCAAGGCGGTCACCACGACCCCCCCGTCCGCCGCGTACACCGGAGAGCCGGCGCCCGTGGCCAGATCGATCCCCGTGTGGCCGTTCTCCCCGAAGTACTGGGTGATGCTCCCTCCCGATGGCCAGCGGAAGGAGCCCGACGCCGCTCCACCGGTGGACGGACGCATCCCCCTGCTGCTGGCCACCCTGCCCGCCTGCATCTTCCCTCCCGGCACGATCAGCTTGTCGCCCACCTGCAGGGAGTTGGGGTCCGCCAGCCGGTTGTACTCGGCGATGCTCTCGGCTGTCACGCCGTACAGCAGGGCCAGATCGTGGAGATTGTCTCCGCTGGACACGGTGTGAAGAGCCCCCGAGACGGGCAGGATCAGAAGCTCCTCCCCAATCTGCAACCCTTCAGGGTTGGAGAGGTTGTTGGCCTGCAGGACCGTGTCCACCGAGACACCGAACCGCTCCGCGATCTCCCCGGGGGTATCGCCCGGCTGCACCCTGTACTTCCTGATGGAGTTGAGGGGGCTCTCGCCGGCGGCTGCGCCCTGCCGGGCATCCGGCAGAGCCGTGAGGGCGGGAGAGGACTCCACCCGCTCCGCCCGAGGGAGAGCCGAAGGGGCGCTGCCCGCTGGCAGAGACCGTGCCACCAGCAGGTCGGGTGCGGCCGATGGCTGTACTGGAAAGGAGGTCGGCCGCGCAACAGTTCCAAGAAAGTCGCTCGCCCCACCGGCCCCGATCCCAACGGCTACCAGGAGAAGCACGGCGATGTGGCTCATGAGATGGGGTCGATCCCCCCACCTCTCGATCCGAGGGGCAACGAGCTCGAGGAGACTCCAAACGGCCTTCCGGCCCCACGCGCCCTCCCATCGGGTCGCAGCCCATGCCCTGGTCGAGGCGGATGCACGCCGGACCCGGTCCGCGCACGACCTCAGCCGTGCGGTTCCCGGGTGCACATATCCGAGCAGCCATTCTGCCCCGCCTGTTGGGATCTGCAACTGCATTGCCTGGTTTCAGACGCCGCCCACAGCCGGCCACTACAACAACTTGGCCACGGGCAAAGCTCGGCGGATTTCGCCGAGCCGGCTTCAGCTCCTTGTCGAAAGGCTAGATGGTGCGCCCGCCAAGGCCGAAAGACTCTGGCGCGGTAGGAATGAGGCTTGGGGACACCCCAAGATCCCGCCAGATGGGAGCGGGGGCCCCATCTGGACTTCCCCTACGGCTGACATCGATCCCCAGATGGATCGCCAAGGGGCGCGCAAAGGGATGGCGCTAGATATCCTTGGTCAGAGTGGCCAGGAACTCCTTGTTGTTGGCCGTCTTGGCCATGCGCGAGAGAACCAGCTCGATGCCCTCGGTAGTACCGATGGCCGTAAGCATTCGGCGCATCGTCCACACCTGCTTCAGGGTCCACTCGTCCAGCAGAAGCTCCTCGCGCCGGGTGCCGGATCGAGCCACATCGATGGCAGGGAAGGTGCGACGCTCCGCGATCTTCCTGTCCAAATGCAGCTCCATGTTGCCGGTGCCCTTGAACTCCTCGTAGATGACGTCGTCCATGCGGCTACCGGTGTCCACCAAGCAGGTGGCGATCACCGTGAGGCTGCCACCCTCCTCGATGTTGCGTGCTGCGCCGAAGAAGCGCTTGGGCGGGTAGAGGGCGATGGGATCGATGCCACCAGACAGCGTCCGACCGCTGGGGGGCATCGCCAGGTTGTAGGCCCGAGCCAGCCTGGTGATGCTGTCCAGCAGGATCACCACGTCCTTACCGCACTCCACCAGCCGCTTGGCCCGGTTGAGCGCCATCTCCGCCACGGTAGTGTGGTCCTCAACCGGCTCGTCGAAGGTGGAGCTGATCACCTCTCCCTTGACGGAGCGCTTCATGTCGGTCACCTCTTCGGGGCGCTCGCCGATCAGCAGCACCATGAGATGGATGTCGGAGTAGTTGGTGGTGATCCCGTTGGCGATGTGCTTCAGGATGGTGGTCTTCCCTGCCTTGGGAGGGGACACGATGAGGCCCCGCTGGCCGCGACCAATGGGCGCCACCAGGTTGATCAGCCTCTGGGTCAGGTTCTTTGGATCGGTCTCCAGGTTGATCAGCTCCCGTGGGAAGATGGCCGTGAGGGTATCGAAGTGGGGCCGCTTCTTGGCCACCTCGGGATCGAGATTGTTGACGGCCTCGACCCTCAGGAGGCCATAGTACTTCTCGCTGTCCTTGGGAGGGCGCACCTGGCCGGTGACGTAGTCGCCCGTGCGCAGCCCGAACCTCCGGATCTGCGACTGGGAGACGTAGACATCGTTGCTGCCAGGCAGATACCTCTCCTGCCGCAGGAACCCGAACCCCTCGTCGACGATCTCGAGGACACCACCCCGGAAAAGGTTGCCCTGCTGCTCTGTCTGGGCCTGCAGCAGACGGAAGATGAGGTCCTGCTTGCGCAGGGTGCTGACACCGGCGATGCCCAGCTCCCTGGCCATCTCCTGAAGCTCGTCTCTGGTCTTTGTCTCAAGCTCAGCTATGTTCACGACTCACTCCGATTCGGACACGCTCAACCATCGATGGTTCCAGGCACCTCTCGCTGCCTGTCCAGCGCGGCCGGTGTCAGATCGCCAAGACTCGGTGGAAAGCGACGCGAGGCGGCGTTGAATGGGAACCCGGGCGGGAATATCGTCCTTCGCCCACCTGCGGGGAACAGCCTCTGAGGAAAGCCATACGGCCCCAGCCCGAAGGGCACGGGTAGTGGACTCCCTGACTATCCACGCTGAAGCATAGCAGGCGGTCCGAACCATTGTCAAGACTTCTTCTGGTAGGGAACGCTGGTGATCTTCATCAGCTTCTCGAAGTTGTGGCTCGACTCGATCCGGCGGATCGTACCGGAGCGGGAGCGCATCATCAGCGACTCGGTCTCCGCCCCCCGCGAGGTATACCGCACCCCGCGTACCAGCTCGCCCCCAGTGATACCTGTCATCGCAAAGAACACGTCATCGTCATTCACCAGGTCGTCGGTGGTGAGGATCCTGGACGGGTCGTGCCCGGCGGCCACCGCCTTCTGCCGCTCCTCCTCATTCCGCGGATAGATGCGGCACTGGATCTCCCCACCCATGCACTTCAGGGCACAGGCGGCTATGACGGCCTCCGGCGCGCCCCCTATCCCCATCAGCATGTCCACGCCGGTGCCATCCATGGCCGCCATGATGACACCTGACACATCACCATCGGAGATCAGCTTGATCCTGGCCCCTGCATCGCGAACCTCCCGGATCAGCCCCTCGTGCCTGGGCCGATCGAGGATCACCACCGTGACCTCAGAAGGCTGCAGCCTCTTCGCCCGGGCGACGCATCGGATGTTCTCCGCCACGGGCGCGTCCAGGTGTATGCAGCCCCTGGCAGCTGGACCCACGGCGATCTTCTCCATGTACACGATCCCTGGAGCGTAGAACAGGCTCCCTCGCGACGCCAGCGCCACCACGGACACCGCGTTGGGCAAACCCTTGGAGGTGAGGGTTGTACCGTCCACGGGATCCACAGCTACGTCCACCCTGGGCGGCACCCCGGTCCCCAGCTGCTCGCCGATGTGGAGCATGGGAGCCTCGTCCTTCTCCCCCTCACCGATGACCACCACGCCGTCCATGGGCACCCACTGAAGCACGTAGCGCATCGCCTCCACGGCGGCCTGGTCCACTGCGTTCTTGTCCCCGCGCCCCTGCCATTGAGCCGCGGATAGCGCCGCCGACTCGGTGGCCCGCACCAGATCGAAACCTAGGTTGCGACCTATGGGCTCGCCCATGACCAACCTCCGCATTCGGTTCTGAGCTGTGCTCCCGAGTGCTGAGTCCCGGCTATCCGACCCTCAGGGCTCAGCACTCGGGACCACCACTGACCCATCATGAGGATGCAACTTGTCGGGAACCACCAAGTCCTGCCATGCGCTGCGCCCCGGACCAACTCCAGCCACCTGTGTCAGAGATCGATAGGCAGGCCAGCTCTACCCTGTCACCTTCTTCCAGTCGGCCAGGAACCGCTCGATGCCCACATCGGTGAGGGGATGCTTGACCATCTGCTTCAGAACCTTGAAGGGCACCGTCGCCACATCGGCTCCGATCTTCGCCGCCTGCACCACGTGCAGAGGGTGCCGAATGCTGGCAGCCAGCACCTTGGTCGCTATCCCGCTCTTCCGATATACCTCCACTATCTCCGCCACCACGGCCATGCCATCGTGGCCCACGTCGTCCAGCCTCCCCAAGAACGGGCTCACGTAGGTGGCGCCGGCCAGCCCGGCCAGCAGCGCCTGGTTGGGCGAGAAGACAAGGGTCACGTTGGTCTTGATGCCCTCCCGCGAGAGCGCCTTGGTCGCCTTGACCCCCTCCCACGTCATGGGGATCTTGATCACCACATGGGGCGACCAGGTGGCTATCTCCCTCGCCTCCTTGATCATCCCCTCCGCGTCCAGGCTCACCACCTCCGCACTGACGGGGCCCTGGACGATCTCGCAGATCCGCTGGATATGACCCTTGAAATCCACCTTCCCTTGGGTAGATACCAGCGTGGGGTTGGTGGTGCAGCCCGTCACCACTCCCCAGCTTACGGCCTCTTCGATCTCCTTGATGTCGGCCGAGTCAACGAACAGCTCCATCGCTACAACACTCCTCAGATTGTCGTCCTCTCGAGGGGCAACGGCCTCTGGTCGCCCTCACGAAGGCTCACCTTGCAGGCACGAATGAACGCCGAGAACAGAGGGTGTGGCCTGTTTGGCCGCGACTTGAACTCCGGGTGGAACTGGGTGCCCAGCATCCAGGGGTGCCCGGCCAGCTCCGATATCTCCACCAGCCGACCGTCGGGCGAGAGCCCGCTGAAGACCAGGCCGGCCACCCCAAGCAGCTCCCGGTACTCGTTGTTGAACTCGTATCGGTGGCGGTGGCGCTCGAAGATGATGTTGGTGGTGTTGTACGCCTCGGCGGCCCGGGTCCCGGGCACCAGCTGGCACGGGTACTGGCCCAGCCGCATGGTGCCCCCCTTGTCCCCAATGTCGCGCTGCTCGGGGAGCAGGTCGATCACCGGATGCTCGCTGAACATGTTGAACTCGGTGCTGTTGGGGTCGGAGCTTCCCAGGACGTACCTGGCCAGCTCGATCACCATGATCTGCATACCGAGGCAGAGCCCGAAGTAGGGGATGTCGTGCTCGCGCGCGTATCGGGCGGCCAGGATCATCCCCTCCACCCCGCGGTACCCGAACCCGCCCGGTACCACGATCCCGTTCAGCTCCCTAAGCCGCTCATCCCCGTCCCTCTCCAGCTCCTCCGAGTCGATCCAGACGATCCGCACCCTGCGGTTCTCGTGCAGACCCGCATGGAAGAGGGCCTCCTTGACGCTGAGATAGGAGTCGTGCAGCCCCACGTACTTGCCCACGACCCCCACCACCACCTCCTCGCGCAGCTGCTGAGTCCGCTCCACCATGGCGCGCCATTCGTCTAGATCAGCCTTCCTCTCGGGCAGCCCCAGCCGCTCCACCACGAAATCGCCCAGCCCAGCCTCCTCCAGGATCAAGGGAACCTGGTAGATGCTAGGAACCGTCTCCAGGGGGATCACCGCCCGCTTCTCCACGTTGCAGAAGAGGGCGATCTTCTCCTTCAGCTCGTCGCTGACCGGGTAGTCGGACCGGCACACGATCACATCGGGCTGGATCCCGATGCCGCGCAGCTCCTTCACCGAGTG